>Ga0164294_10001571_pt1 | contig 21136 bp, 25 predicted proteins | sample GEODES005metaG_FD_111479 | JGI IMG/M metagenome (GOLD analysis project Ga0164294, IMG submission 111479) | Oligotrophic lake water microbial communities from Sparkling Lake, Wisconsin, USA - GEODES005 metaG | ecosystem: Environmental > Aquatic > Freshwater > Lake | place: USA: Sparkling Lake...
CCACCCGATGAAGACCATCCCTACGGTCACCACAAAGCCGAGTACTTTTCTTCCGGTTTTGAAGGTATTTTGATCATTGTTGCGGCCCTTGGCATCATCTGGGCCGCTGGTCATCGCATTCTCGATCCGCAACCATTGGCTCAGGTCGGTTGGGGCCTGGCTTTGTCGGTGGCCAGCTCGGCGCTGAATGGTTTTTTGGCCTGGGTCATGTTTGGTGCGGCTAAAACCCACCGATCCATTGCATTGGAGGCTGATGCCAAGCATTTGGTGACCGACGTCTGGACCTCGGCGGGTGTTGTGCTGGGCATCAGCCTGGTGCACTTTACCGGCTGGCTGTGGCTGGACGCGGTGGTCGCCATGGCCGTGGCGCTGAACATTTTGAGAGAAGGCTGGCATTTGATTTGGCGCTCTTCGCAGGGCTTGATGGACCAAGCCTTGGAGCCCGAAGTGCTGACCGACATTCAGAAGATTTTGACGGACTTCTCACACCAGCGCGGCGACATGGAAATCATTCGTTTCGATCACGTGACCACCCGCAAAGCCGCGCAGCGCCGCTACGTCGACATGCACATGCACATGCCCGCCAGCTGGACTTTGGGCCGCGCTGCAGCCTTGCGCAACAGTGTCGAGCAAGCTTTGATGAGTGCCGTACCGGGTTTGCGCGCCACCATCCAGTTGCTGCCCTCTGATGTCGAAGCGCACTTCAACGAAGCGCGGGATTTGATTTGATCGGCGTCATCCAGCGCGTCAGCGAAGCCAGCGTGCGTGTCGACGGTGAAATCATCGGCCGCATCGGCACGGGTTTGTTGGTGTTGGTGTGTGCTGAACAGGGCGATACCGAAGTTGAAGCCGGCAAGTTTCTGGCCAAACTGCTCAAGCTGCGTATCTTCAGTGACGCCCAGGGCAAGATGAACCACAGCGTCCAAGACCTGGACGGGCAGGGCACGGTGGGCGGTTTGTTGCTGGTGAGTCAGTTCACCTTGGCGGCGAATCTGCAGGGCGGCAATCGCCCGAGTTTCACCCAAGCGGCTGCGCCCGCTGAAGGACGTCGCTTGTATGACTATTTGGTTTTGCAAGCTCGGGCAACGCACCCGCAGGTGCAAACCGGGCAGTTTGCGGCTGACATGCAAGTGGCGCTCGTCAACGACGGGCCGGTGACGATTCCTATGCGCATAGCTCCTGCTGCATCGCCTTGATCGCTCGCTGCTTTTGCACTTGTCTCCATCTCGTCTTGAGGTCGCCAGCGCAACGCCACCGATAATCGGTGGATGAATGCTTCTGAATCACTTCACTTTTCTCGTTTGAACCTCTCGGCCACTGCGGTGGCCAACCTGACGCAGCTGGGCTACACCGCCATGACGCCCATCCAGGCAGCCAGTCTGCCTTTGACGCTGGCGGGTCAAGACCTGATCGCGCAAGCCAGCACCGGCAGCGGCAAGACCGCCGCCTTTGGCCTGCCCTTGGTGGAAAAATTGCAGGCCATCGACATGGCCGTTCAGGCCCTGGTGCTGTGCCCGACCCGTGAGTTGGCCGATCAGGTGACGCAAGAGATTCGCCGTCTGGCGCGCGCCACGGGCAACATCAAAGTGGTGACGCTGTGCGGCGGTGTGCCGCTGCGCGGCCAAGTCATCAGCCTGGAGCATGGCGCGCATGTGGTGGTCGGCACGCCGGGCCGCATTTTGGACCATTTGGAGCGCGGCTCGCTGGGTTTGCACGCGGTGAAAACCTTGGTGCTGGACGAAGCCGACCGCATGCTGGACATGGGTTTCATGGAAGACATTGCCAAGGTTGTCAAGCAATGCGCCAAAGACCGCCAGACCTTGTTGTTCTCGGCCACCTACCCCGAAGGCATTGCCCAACTGGCGAGCCAGTTCATGCGCAAGCCGCAAACCGTGACGGTGCAGGCGCAGCACAGCGCCACCAAGATACGCCAGGTTTTTGTCCAGGTCAAAGAAAGTGAACGGCTGAACGCGGTGTCCCAGGTTCTGAGTCATTTCCGTCCCGAGTCCACGCTGGCTTTTTGCAATACCAAGCAGCAATGCCGCGACCTGGTGGCGGTGCTGCAAGCGCAGGGCTTCAGCGCCTTGGCTTTGTACGGCGAACTGGACCAGCGCGAGCGCGATCAGGTGCTGATCCAGTTTGCCAACCGCAGTTGTTCTGTGCTGGTCGCGACCGACGTTGCCGCACGCGGCCTGGATGTGGCGCAACTCGAAGCTGTGATCAACGTCGACGTGACACCCGATTCGGAAGTGCACATTCACCGCATTGGCCGCACCGGCCGGGGTGATGCCGAGGGCTTGGCCATCAGCCTGGCGAGCATGGACGAAATGGGCAGCGTTGGAAAGATCGAGTTGCTGCAAGGCCGCGAGTCGGTGTGGATGCCCTTGGCCCACTTGACGCCGGCAGCGGGTGGCGTCTTGCGCCCACCCATGGCCACGCTGCAAATTGTGGGCGGCCGCAAAGAAAAAATCCGCGCCGGCGATGTGCTCGGGGCTTTGACGGGCGAGGCGGGCTTCACCCGCGAGCAGGTCGGCAAGATCAACGTCAATGAGTTCTCCACCTACGTGGCGGTGGCGCGCAGCATCGCGAAACAGGCCGTGTCCAAATTGTCGGACGGCAAAGTCAAAGGACGCAGTGTCAAGGTGCGCTTGATGGAAGACGCTTTGGGTCGTTAATTTCGGGTGCTGAGCCCACTGGGCTTGAATTAAGCTTTGCCGTACGGGTTGCGAAAGCCCATTTCTTTCAAGATGGCGATCTCGTAGTCTTCCATCTCATCGGCATCGGCTTCGCTGGTTTCATGGTCCCAGCCTTGCGCATGCAAAGTACCGTGAACCAGCAAATGGGCGTAATGGGCTTGCAGCGTTTTGCCCTGCGCTTTGGCTTCTTGGGCCACCACGGGTGCGCACAGCACCAAGTCGGCCATCACCCATGGGCTTTCTTCTGTCGCTTGCGCGTAGTCAAAGGTCAGCACATTGGTGGCGTAGTCCTTCTTGCGAAAAGCCATGTTCAGGTGCTGGCCTTCTTCGGCATTGACAATCCGCACCGTGATCTCGGCGTCCTCGCTCAGCGCATGCCGAATCCAGCGGGTGACTTTGTGGCGCGGCAGGGCGGTGCGGTGTCGTGCAGCGTAGGGAATGTTTGCGAATTGAAGCGACAACTTGAGTTGGTTCAAGGCCATGCTGCTCAGTCCTCGGCGACCAAGCCGCGGCGAGCGGCACTGCCTTGCGCGTCGTATGCATCCACTATCCGAGCAACCAAGGGGTGGCGCACCACATCGGCGCTGGTAAAGCGGGTAAAGGAGATGCCTTTCACGCGCCGCAAGACACGTTCAGCATCGACCAAACCGCTGAGTTGTCCTTTGGGTAAATCGACTTGGCTGATGTCGCCGGTGATCACCGCTTTGGCCCCGAAGCCGATGCGGGTCAAAAACATTTTCATTTGCTCTGCGCTGGTGTTTTGGGCTTCATCCAGAATCACAAAGGCGTTGTTCAGGGTCCGCCCACGCATGAAGGCCAGTGGCGCGATTTCGAGGGCATTGCGCTCAAACGCTTTCTGCACTTTTTCGTAACCCATCAGGTCGTACAGCGCGTCGTACAAAGGGCGCAAATAGGGGTCGACTTTTTGCGACAAATCGCCGGGCAAAAATCCCAGACGTTCACCCGCTTCGACGGCGGGCCGTGTCAACACAATGCGTTGCACCGCACTGCGCTCCAAGGCGTCGACGGCGCAGGCCACGGCCAAATAGGTCTTGCCCGTACCAGCGGGGCCTATGCCAAAGCTGATGTCGTGGCTTGCAATGCTGTCCAGGTAGTGGGCTTGCACGGGCGTGCGGGCCTTCAAGTCCGCACGGCGGGTGGTCAGGTTTTGTGCGCCCTCCACCGATGCCGGCATGGCGGCGTCGCCTGCCATCATCAGTTGCACGGTTTCTTCGAAAATCGGTCGGTCGGCCAACTCGTACAAGGCTTGCAAAAGTTCCAGTGCCCGCTGGGCTTTGGCTTTTGGACCATCGATTTTGAACTGTTCATGCCGATGGGCAATGCCCACTTGCAAGCCCACTTCGATGGTGCGCAAATGCCCATCGGTCGGGCCGCACAAATTCGACAAGCGGTTGTTGTTGAGTGGCGTAAAGGTGTGTCTGACAATCAAGCTGATAATCCCATGGTTGCAGGCGCGGTCACAACCGAGCCGCTGCAGCCCCAATGATAGGCATTTAGAACGGCAATGAAGGCATTCACCCCATGATCGGCAAATTAACAGGCATTCTGAGTGACAAAAATCCGCCCGAAGTGGTGATCGATTGCCATGGCGTGGGCTACGAAGTCAACGTGCCGATGAGCACCTTTTACAACCTGCCCGCGCTTGGCGAAAAGGTCAGTCTGCTGACCCATTTTGTGGTGCGTGAAGATGCGCAAATTTTGTACGGCTTCAGTGGGTCTGCTGAACGCGAGGCGTTTCGTTTGCTGATCAAAATTTCGGGCGTAGGCCCGCGTACCGCCTTGGGCGTCTTGTCGGGCATGAGCGTGGCCGATCTGGCCCAGGCCGTGACTTTGCAAGAAGCCGGGCGCTTGGTCAAGGTGCCCGGTATCGGTAAAAAAACCGCCGAACGCTTGCTGCTGGAACTCAAAGGCAAGTTGGGCGGCGACATCGGCTTGTTCACCGTGCACGCGGGTGACGCGCATGGCGACATTCAGCAAGCCTTGCTGGCGCTGGGTTACAACGACAAAGAAGCCGCCGCCGCCTTGAAAATTCTGCCTGCCGATGTCGGGGTGAGTGAAGGCATCAAGCTGGCGCTGAAGGCATTGACGAAATAAAAAAAGAGGCCCCGTTCGGCACTGTGCGCTTAGCTTGTACCGTGGACACTGCATGGGCCGAGATCTGCCGGCAGCTTGCCTAATGGATATCCTCTGTATATACTTCAGACCATGAAGACCACCGCCATCACCATCTCGGCCTGGGGCAACAGCCACGGCATCAGGCTCAGCCGCGAATTGATGCAGTCCTTGGGCATCACCCCCGATACGCCCTTGCAAGCCACGGTACTGGCCAAAGGATGCTTGGAGCTGCGCGCGGTGAACCCGCGCCCCAGCCTGCAAGACAAGCTGGCGGCGTTTGACCCGCAGGTGCATGGCGGCGAGGCCATGCAGGGTGCGCCTCAAGGTACTGAGTTTGGCGTTCAGTCCGGTACCCCTCCATGACCCGTGCGCTGTGGGTGCCTGAGCGTCAAGACATCATCTGGATCAATTTCAACCCCCAGGCGGGTCGCGAAATGCACGATAGGAACCCCATGCTGGTGCTTTCGCCCAAAGCGTTCAATGACAAAACATCCATCGTGATAGGCTTTCCCATGTCCACGGCCGCCTTCAACGCCACCAATCCTTTTGCGATTGACAACAGCAAATCGGCCAAGCAAGCCTGTTACATCCTTTGCAACCAGCCCAAGAGCTTTGACTGGCGAAAGCGTGGCGCCACGCCCCACCCCTGGAAGCGGGTCAGCGACGCCATTTTTCATTCAGCTCGCCTTGAGCTCAACGACATCCTTGAGTTGGTGAACCCATGAGCATTCAAATCGACGACTTCGCACCCGCGCCTGAAAAGCGCATGGTTTCGGCGGTGCCCGAAACTCCGCAAGAAGAGGCCATTGAGCGCGCCTTGCGCCCCAAATTGCTGGACGAGTATGTGGGCCAGGTCAAGGTGCGCGAGCAGTTGGAAATTTTCATCAGCGCCGCCAAGATGCGCGGCGAGCCGCTCGACCATGTGCTGCTGTTTGGCCCGCCGGGTTTGGGCAAGACCACGCTGAGTCACATCATTGCCGCCGAACTGGGCGTGAACCTGCGCCAGACCAGTGGCCCGGTGCTCGAGAAACCCAAAGACCTGGCCGCCTTGTTGACCAATTTGGAAAAAAACGATGTGCTGTTCATTGACGAGATTCACCGTTTGTCGCCGGTTGTGGAAGAAATTTTGTACCCCGCACTGGAGGATTACCAGATCGACATCATGATCGGTGAAGGCCCGGCGGCGCGCAGCATCAAGCTCGACTTGCAACCCTTCACACTGGTGGGGGCCACCACCCGCGCTGGCATGCTCACCAACCCGCTGCGCGACCGTTTTGGGATTGTCTCGCGGCTGGAGTTTTACACGCCTGAAGAGTTGGCGCGCATCGTCAAACGCAGTGCGGGTTTGCTTAAAACGCCAATGGACGCAGCCGGTGGTTTTGAGATTGCCCGCCGCTCGCGCGGCACGCCACGCATTGCCAACCGCTTGCTGCGCCGGGTGCGCGACTATGCCGATGTCAAAGGCAAGGGCCTGATTGACCAGAGCATTGCGCAAAAGGCGCTGACCATGCTGGATGTGGACCCTGAAGGTTTTGATCTGATGGACCGCAAACTGCTGGAGGCCGTGATCCACCGCTTTGACGGCGGCCCGGTCGGCTTGGACAACATTGCCGCCAGCATTGGTGAAGAGCGCGACACGATCGAAGATGTGATCGAGCCATATTTGATTCAGCAAGGCTATTTGCAACGCACACCGCGCGGTCGCATCGCCACTTTGGCTGCCTTCAAACACTTGGGCGTGACACCACCGAAATCGTTTGGGGCTTGACACCGCCCGAATCGTTTGGGGCGTGACACTGCCCAATCGGCCGGGGCTCGAGAAGGCCCTTATCAAGCGCTGGTTTCGTCCCGTGTGACTTCCTCGATGTGCGACTTGTCGGCCCAACCCACCAAGGACAAGCCTTCAGGTGTCCAGAGCAAGCGGTTGACGGCTGTGTTTGACAAATCCCAAGTGCGCGGCGCTTGCAAATCCAGACGCGTGGCTGCACGGTACAAAATGTCCATCACCCCACCGTGCGCCACCAGCACGATGTTGCCGCCCAGATGGCCTGAGGCCAAGTGGTTCACGGTCGACAACACCCGCTCACGCATAGCCACCAGGGATTCGCCGCCACCGGGTGGTGCCCAATGCGGGTCGCGCTTACGCCAGCGCATCGAGTCTTCGGGCAAAGCCGTCGCAATTTCTGCAAAAGTTTTGGCCTCAAAGTCGCCAAAGCCCCGTTCGCGCAGGCCCAGGTGTGTGTTCAGGGTGAGCTTGACGGCTTGCCCTATCGCTTGAGCTGTGGCGTAGGCACGCAGCAAATCACTGGTGTAAATGGCATCTATTTTCTCTTGGGCAGACAAGGCCTGCGCCAACTGAGCGGCTTGCCATTCGCCTGTGGCATTGAGGGGAATATCGAGTTGGCCTTGAATGCGGGTAGCCACATTCCAAGCGGTTTCTCCGTGGCGAATGGCCAAAATGCGGGTGGCTTGCATGGGTTCCGATCAGCACAAAAAATAAGCGCAAAATTCAGCGCGGGATTTCGATGTTCACCTGCCGTGTTTTGGCTGGTGGATTGGGAAAGTCTTTCAACGCAGCGGACATCAGCGCAGGGAAAATTTTCACGCCGTCAGACCAAGGGCCGCTGTGAGCGGCCTGCGTCTCGTAGACAACCTGACCGCTGCGCAGATCGCGCATCAGCAGGCTGACTTCGTATTGGTATTGGTTTGGGGGCGGAAAGCGCATGCCCCAGTTGACCCCGATGCCCCTTCCCCAGTAACTGTTCATGCCCAAACCTGCCACAGGGCGACCCCAGGGGTCGGCCATGAAGGTGGTGGCCCGTGCCTGAACTTGAATGCTCAGTTGCGCACCAGGATCGTCGCGCACCAAACCCGCGGCAGACAAAGCGACTTGTGCTTGCTGCTCGGCCAGTCCTGCCGCTGGGTTGTTGATTTGTGAAGGCAGTCGCTCAAACCGGTAATGCGCGCCTTGCAGTGACACTGCGCCCTGCGCGTTGACCGACTGAACCTGGCTGTCGATCAATCGCATACTGCCACAGCCTGTCAGCAAAGCCAGGGAGATGGACAGCGTCAAACCAAATTTGAACATAGTGAATTTTTCTGTCAGAGTGCGCATTGAGTCGGCCATGGGCATGGGGTTCAGCTGGACATCTGAATCACCTGAATCCCCGGCAAGCTCGGCTCGCTGAAGGGCTCTTCGTCAAACGCCGTGTCGCCGTCTGGCATGGGCAGGCCGGTGGTTTTCAGGTTTTTGAAGTCATGTTTTTGATGGTCCATCAAATGCGAGGGCACGATGTTTTGCAGCGCCGCAAACATGTTCTCAATGCGCCCCGGGAATTTTTTCTGCCATTCCCGCAGCATGTTGCCGATTTGTTTGCGTTGCAAATTTTCCTGGCTGCCGCACAGGGTGCAAGGGATGATCGGGAACTGACGATGCTCTGCCCAGCGGATCAAGTCGGTTTCGGCCACAAATGCCAAGGGCCTGATCACCATGAACTCACCGTTGTCACTCACCAATTTGGGCGGCATGCCTTTCAGCTTGCCGCCAAAAAACATGTTCAAAAAGAAGGTCTGCAGCATGTCATCGCGGTGATGCCCCAGCGCCAGTTTGTTGCAACCCAATTGACGCGCCACCTTGTACAAAATGCCCCGTCGCAGGCGGCTGCACAGGCTGCACATGGTTTTGCCTTCAGGCACTTTGTCCTTGACGATGGAATAGGTGTCTTGTGTCTCGATGTGGAACTTCACACCCATGCTTTGCAAATAGGCGGGCAGCACCTCGGCCGGAAAGCCGGGTTGCTTTTGGTCCAGGTTGACGGCGATCAACTCAAACTGAACCGGGGCGCGGGCTTGCATTTTCAGCAGAATGTCCAGCATGCCGTAGCTGTCTTTACCGCCCGACATGCAGACCATGATGCGGTCTCCCGCTTCAATCAGATTGAAGTCGGAAATGGCCTGACCCATTTGGCGGCACAAGCGTTTTTCGAGTTTGTGGGTTTCGCGTTCGATCTTCATCGCCTTGTCGTGGGCGGTGTCTGGGTTTTCGGCTTGAAGCCAGTCGTTGTTGATGGGGGCATTCATTGTCTTCACCACTGTCCTGTTTCCATGCGAATGGCCACTTCGCAGTCTTCAAAAATTTCTAATTTCGCTATTTTCACGCGTACGCCTAAAACACCGGGTAATTTCATCAACCGGTGGGCCAGTTTACCAATCAGCGTTTCGAGTAAATTCACATGCTCAGTCGTGCACTCATCGATGATGAGTTGCCGTACTTTGCGGTAGTCCAGCACATGGTAGATGTCGTCGTCATGGGGCAATAAGGGCTGTAGCCCCAGATTCAGTTCCGTATCCACTTGAATGGGTTGCGGTCCGGTCATTTCTTGCTCCAGAATGCCCAGATTGGCCGCAAAGCGCAGACCATACAAAGTCAAGGTTTGATGGCCCAAGGTGTTTTTCATGATGCCCCTTCTTTCATGCGAAAAACCTCCACACCCACCGCTTCGCAGTCCGGGTAGACATCGGGTTTGCAACTGGACAGTCGGACCGCCTGCACACGCGGATGGGCCAGCATTTGGGCGGCCAGGTCATCGCACAGCGTTTCTTGCAACTCGACGTGGCCTTGGCCGATGCGCGCAGCAATCAGCTCGCGCACAAAGTCGTAATCCACCACCTCATTCAATTGGTCGGCCTGCGGTGTCGAGAGTGCGTAGGGGACAAACAACTCGACATTGAAAATCACACGTTGGGCCTGCGTTTTTTCAAAATCATGCGCACCAATCTGGACGGGTACTTCGTGGTTGCGCAAAAAAATCCGGCGGCACTCCAGTGTCAGTCGTTGGATCGGGTCAAGCATGGTCTTCCTTCAATTCGTTGCCCGCCACAAACATCACGTCGCGAGACAGGGGCACCAGGTGTTGACCATTGTCAACCGGCAGTGTGACGCCATTGAGCGCATCGTGCTTGGCCAGGAACAGGCAAGTTGCAGCCACTTGATGGGGGTCAATGGCCCGGCGAAGCAAATTGATCTGGCTGGACTGGTCAAAATTGGCCTGGGTTTGAGGACCGCTTAAAAACATCAGACCCGGTGCGACCCCGCACACACGGATGTGCGGCGCCAGTGCTTGGGCTTGCAAGGCTACGCTGCGCTCCAAAGCGAGTTTGGAAACGGTGTAAGAAAAATAATCCGGATTCAGGTTGAACACCTTTTGATCGAGCACATGGATGATGCTGCGGGACCCGGTCGTGTTGCTGTCGGGCGGGCTTTGCGCCATCAGGCGTGAGAGGTGCAGCGGGGCCACCAGGTTCACTTCCAGTTGCTGGCGCATAGCGTGCACTGAAAAATCCTGCGCAGCATCGGGCTCAAAACTGGAGGCATTGTTCACCAAACAGTCCAAGGGTCCTGCCACGGCGGCGATGTGCGCCATCATCTGCTGACGGTCGGTTTCCGAGGCGAGGTCGGCTTGCACAGTGCGTGCTTGTCCTCCCGCAGCCATGATGAGGGCGCACACAGCTTCTGCCTCTGCCATGGAGCGTTGGGCGTGGCACCACACCTGCCAACCGTCTTGGGCAAATTGCTGGCAAATCAGGGAGCCCAAGCGGCGCGCGCCCCCCGTGACCAAGACGCTTTTAGCCATGCCTGCTCCACAACGCGACACTTTTTAAGGAACTTTGCGCGACACTTTGCGTAAGGTTCGGCCTGATAATCACAGCGAAATTGAACAATGTATGAAGTCCCACATGACGGCCGAAGAGATTTCGGCGCAACTGACCCAGATTATCCGTGACGCCATCCACAAGGCGGGTGGCTGGATCGGCTTTGACCATTTTGAAGCTTTGGCTTTGTACCAGCCCGGAATGGGTTACTACGCCAATGCCCTGCAAAAATTCGGCACCCGCCCTGAATCTGGCAGTGATTTTGTCACCGCACCGGAGTTGTCGCCCTTGTTTGGTCGCACGCTGGCGTTGCAGGTGCAAGAAGCGCTGCAGGCCACCCAGACCTGCGAAATTTATGAGTTTGGCGCCGGCACTGGCGCCTTGGCGCAGCAATTGCTCACCGCCCTGGGCAGGACGGTCGAGGCCTACAACATCATTGACTTGTCCGGCACGCTGCGCGAAAGGCAGCAGCAAACTTTAGCCCCCTTTGGCGAGAAGGTCCGCTGGCTCAGTGCCCTGCCAGAAGCCATGCAAGGTGTGGTCATCGGCAACGAGGTGCTCGACGCCATGCCGGTAAAGCTGTTGGCACGCTTGAACGGGGCGTGGCATGAACGCGGTGTGGCCCTGCACGAAGGGCAACTTGTTTGGGCGGACCGGCCCACGCAGACCCGTCCACCTTGCGAAGTCAAGGGCGAACATGACTACCTGACCGAAATTCAGCTTCAGGCCGAAGCTTTTGTCGCCAGTGTGGCCGAAAGCTTGCTGGCCAGCGCGCGCGGCGGTGCCGCTTTCTTTATGGATTACGGTTTCCCTGAGGCCGAGTATTTTCATCCCCAGCGCCACATGGGCACGGTGATGTGCCACCAAGCACACCAGTCGGACATGAACCCCTTGGTCGCGGTGGGCCTCAAAGACATCACTGCGCACGTGAATTTCACCGGCATTGCATTGGCAGGCCAGGACCAAGGCTTGCATGTGCTGGGCTACACCAGCCAAGCCCGTTTTTTGTTGAATCTGGGGTTGGCCGAAGCCATGGCGCAGGCTGATCTTGCCGAGCGAAGCCAAGCCCAACGACTGATGGCTGAGCACGAAATGGGTGAACTCTTCAAGGTGGTGGGTTTCTCCACCAGCGACGCGTGGCAGGCCAGCGGATTTGCGGCGGGCGACCGGAGTCACAGACTGTGAGCAGCGCATGATCCGTTGGTTGATCGTGACTTTGTTGGCGCTGATCCTGATCAGTGGCCTGCGGCCTTGGCTGAAGAAAATGGGCCTGGGCAATCTGCCGGGCGACTTTCGTTTCAAGCTTTTTGGACGCGAATTCTTTTTGCCAATCACCACCACCGTGCTGATCAGTGTGCTGGCCAGTCTGATCGCCAAATGGCTTTGAACCGTTTGTGTTACATTCACGCATCGCTCAAGGCGACAGATCAGCGCGATCGAACGTTAACGTTCTTATTGCGCACCCTCCTTCAGAGGCTTGTTCCCGTCCCTCCACCCCTTGCGTAAGCTCCTTATTTTAAATATTGAGATTCACATCGCCCCTAAAGAGGCGTTTTCACGGCCTTTGGGCAGGCCGAACTTGTTTATCTTCATGTGGCTTTTTACCGCCACTGTGTTGATATTTTTCGAAGTTAGTCATGATTCATACAATTACATTTGAAAACTTTCCCGTCACCGTGGGAAAATACCGGGTTGCCGCATGTCCACGCGCTTTGCCGACAGGCCGTTTTGCGGCGCAAGTTTCCGTGGCCAGTGGACGCGGCAGCGCCAGTACCGACCGCGTGATGTGTTTCACCAGCGATTTCGCGACACGCGATGCGGCTGCAAGTTTTGCGCTGGCACAAGGTTTGGATTGGGTGCGAGAAACCACGCAGCCTCACTGAGCCACCAACCGATTTACGAAAGAGAACTGAATGGCTAAAGAAGATCTGATCGAACAAATGGGTGTTGTGAACGAAGTCTTGCCCGATACGCGTTTTCGCGTGACGCTGGACAACGGTCACCAATTGATCGCTTATTCCGCTGGCAAGATGCGCAAGAACCACATCCGCATCTTGGCGGGCGACCGCGTGACCTTGGAACTGTCGCCCTACGACCTGACCAAAGGCCGTATCAGCTTCCGTCACTTGGCTGGCCGCGCACCAGGCCCGGCGGCCCCGCGTCGCCCACCGGCACGTTGATGCCCATTTGATGGCCTCAAGAAGGCAGGCCGGGCGTGGACACGGGCCTGATCTTGAATTGACCCCGATGGGCCCCATGTGTTAATCAACACAGCCGGAGTTCGTTTGATGTCAGAGACCCTTCACGTCGTTTGTCCACACTGCCACACCACCAACCGCGTTCGGCAGGCCGACCAGACCCATTCACCCGACTGCGGCAGTTGTCACCAGCCTTTGTGGCAAGGCATGCCCGTGGCTTTGAATGAAGCGGCTTTTGACAAGCACACTCTGCGCAACCAAGTGCCCGTTTTGGTTGACTTTTGGGCGCCATGGTGTGGCCCTTGCAAAATGATGGCGCCTGCGTTTGAACAAGCGGCCCAAAATTTGGAGCCAACCATGCGTCTGGCCAAAGTCAATACCGAAGACGAACCGCGACTGGCCAGCCGATTCAACATCCGCAGCATCCCGACCCTGGCCTTGTTTGTTGGTGGACGCGAAGTGGCGAGGCAAGCAGGCGCTTTACGATCGGCTGCCGACATCGCGCAATGGGCCCAACAAGCCTTGCGCGCGCCGCGTTAATCTTGCGGGCAGGTTCAGGCCGCGGCCGCTTCGTCCCAAGCCTTCAAGGCCGCAATGCGCGCTGCCTGAATGCGTTGGCCTACTTCGATACCGGTCAAACCTTCAGCTTGCGCTTGGCTTGCGATTGGCGCGGTCTGGACTGCCAATACGCACGCGAGTGCTTGACTCAGTCGCTGGCGTTGCGGGTAGGGAGAGTTTTCAAGCCCTGAGCGTCCTCGGGCATCGCACTCGCAGGCCCATAAAACCTCTTGCATGCGGGCGGGTTGCCGTACGGCGTCGCACCGCTCGAGCAGCCGCATGAGGGCAGCCGCCTTCAAGTCGCCACTGCGGTGAATATGGCCATGCTCGCGAGCCACTGTGTCGGCCAAGCTGCGGCAATCGGTTGGCACCCGAAGGCGCTCGCAAACAGACCGGAGTAACTTGGCGCTGCGCACTTCATGGCCAATGTGTCGGGGTAATACGTCGGCTGGTGTGGTGCCCTTGCCCAAGTCATGAAACAGACAAGCCACCCTGACGGGCAGTGACAGGTTCAGGCGCGCACTCATGTCGAGCACCATCATCAAGTGGATGCCGGTGTCCACTTCGGGGTGGTATTCGGGCCTTTGGGGGACACCCCACAAACGTTCGACTTCGGGTAAAAACACGCGCAAAGCCCCGCAGTCGCGCAGCACCTCGAACATGCGCGAAGGCCGCTCACTCATCAGACCACGTTCAATCTCTTGCCAAACCCGCTCGGGCACCAGATGGTCGACTTCGCCGTCGGCGACCATCGCCTGCATCAAGGCCAAAGTTTCGGGGGCTACCGAAAAATCAGAGAACCGCGCTGCAAAGCGAGCCACTCGCAAAATACGCACAGGATCTTCGCGGAAGGCGGGCGTGACATGCCTGAATACTTTGCGCTGCAAGTCTTGCAGGCCGCCATATGGGTCTTGCAGATGCGTCATCAAGGCGGCCCCTTCGAGCGCCGCAAATTCTGCAGGGACGGCCATGGCGTTGATGGTCAAGTCGCGTCGGGCCAAGTCTTCTTCGAGCGTGACCTCGGGGGAGGTGTGCACCGCAAATCCCTTGTAACCCCGCGCGGTTTTGCGCTCGGTGCGGGCCAGCGCGTATTCCTGCTGTGTGCGCGGGTGCAAAAACACCGGAAAGTCTTTGCCCACTGGCAAAAAGCCTTGCGCAGCCATGCGTTCCGGTGTGCTGCCGACCACCAGCCAGTCGCGGTCCTTGACGGGCAAACCCAGCAAGGCATCGCGAAGAGCACCGCCCACGGCAAAGATCTGTTCGGTCATTCGGCCGGCCATTGGTTTTCAGGGGTGCAAACGGAAAGGCTCTTCAAAATCAATGAAGTCTTTTTCGGCCAAGGCACCATCGGTCCAGGCTTTGACGCCGGGCAAGGCACACAGGCGGTCCATATAGGATTTCACCTCGGCGGGTACCGGCAAGGCATAAGTGATCAGGCGCATGACCACCGGGGCGAAATAAGCGTCAACGATGCTGAAGGCGCCCATCAGCATAGGACCTTGGTGCTCGGCGAGCAAGCCGCTCCATAAAGCGATGATGCGCTGCAAATCAGCGCGCACCGCGGGCTGGTCGCGCAGTGCCAAAGCACCGACCTCAGGCAAATGAGCCTCGATATTCATGGGGCAGGCGCTGCGCAGGCCGGCAAAACCGCTGTGCATTTCGGCGCAGATACTGCGTGCCCGAGCGCGCGCTTGGGGGTCAGCAGGCCACAGGTTTTTTTCTGGAAATTGCTCAGCCAGATATTCCGCAATGGCCAGTGTGTCCCACACCGCAAAGCCTTCATCGGTCAGCACGGGCACTTTGCCAACCGGAGTGATGTCTTTCAGCCCCGCCTTGAAAGTGGAGCCCCTGTCAAAGCTGTCAAAGCGCAGCATGACTTCTTGAAACGCAATCCCGGTTTGTCGCATCAGCACCCACGGGCGCATGGACCAGGACGAATAATTTTTGTTGCCGATGAACAGCTTCAGCATGTGGCTTCCCTTTTTCAACGACCGGCGTGTCTGCGCATTCGGTTGAGCCCGCTGCGGGGCCCTTTGGCACCGAGGTAACCGGGTGCCAGCCCTGCCACTGGGGCGGGGGAAATGCCCAGCGCTTTCAGCCCGAGGCCATGGGCAGAAGCGACGTTGTCCACTTGCATGGAGCGCAGATTGTCGCGGCTCATCAGCGGCGCTCCGGGGGCCAGTTCCATCATCGCGGCTTGGAGCCAACCCACAGCCATGGGCATGGGCCAAACGGGCCGGCCCAGACCCTGGTTGACGCCGCTCCAAGCACCCGCTTGACGAACCAATTCGGCCAGGCTCATGACATCCGGGCCGCAAATTTCGTAGGTGCGGTCCACGGTGTCAAAGTGCTGCAGACAGTGAACCACCGCATGGGCGACATCGCCCACCCAGACGGGTTGAAAACGGGTTGCGCTGCCCGCCAGAGGGATGAAGGGTAAGACAGCTTGCATCTTGGCAAAAAGATTTAAAAATTTATCTTCGGCACCAAAAATCACGCTGGGTCGCAGCACCGTCAGATCCAGGCCTGCACTGTGCAGCACGGACTCACCGCCGGCCTTGCTTTTTTGATAAAGGGAAGGCGCGTCAGCCGCCGCACCCAGCGCACTCAGGTGGACCAGTCGGCGCACGCCTGTCGCGGCGCATGCCCGGGCAATGGTGCGTGGCAACTGGACATGGGCTCTTTGAAAAGCATGGGCATTGCCGTGCAAGATGGCCACCAGGTTGACCACCGCATCGTGGCCCGTCATCAACTGCTGCAGTTGTACAGGGTCGTGAACATCGGCTTCGATCACCGTCAAGCGGGGCAAACTTTGCACGCTCGCGGCATTCACAGCGCGGCGCGTGGGCACTGTCATGGCCATGCCCAAGCGGGCCAGTTGCTCACACACATGGCGTCCGACGAAGCCGGTGCCACCCAAAATCAAAACGCGTGAATTGCTGTTCATATCTCTACCTTGGGGTCAAACCCGATGGTCAGGATGATACGTGGTCCACGGACTTTTCAGCGCTGATTGTGTGAAAGGTTCAAGCCTGAGAGAGCCCCCGAACCGCTTGATGCATCGCCTCTTGCGCTTGCGCAAGGATCTGTGTCCGCCATTCGTCGGTGTCGGTGTAAAACGCATCCATCAGGTCTTGCTTGATTTGTGCTTTCAAGTCGGCAGACGCTTGTGGGTGGTTGTGCAGCCAATGCTCACCGCGCAGCGCCATCATCACTTTGTCCATGGGCTGGGTGCCGTACTCCAAGGCCAGCCCGGTGTACTCGGCCTGAGGACACTCTTGGTAGGCGGCCATCCACATCAAGCCGGTGAGAAAGGCCGATGTGGACGAGCCGTCGTAAATGGAGGTGATTTTGGGGCCCCACCAAGCGCGCGCACGCGCAAAGGCCGCGGCATCGTCCGCGCAGGCAAAAATGCGCTCACCCACACCGCTGGGGCCCAGGCCTGTGTGCAGATCGATCCAGGCCAAACGTTGGGTTTGGCGAGCGTGTTGCTGCAAGACTTGGCGCAGTGTCAGGTTGCTCCAGGTTTCAGCGGTGCCGCCAAAGAACATGCCATCAGGATATTGGTGCTGGCCACGCGTGACGGCAGCCTGCAGTCCCACCATGCCATGCTGGGCAATGAACTGAGCGGTCGCTTGGGCATTAGCCTCGTTGGGTGGCCAGACCTCGGGCAGCAGCAAAGGCTCGACTTCGCGGTAAGCCTCGTTCACTGGCAAGGGCTGGCTGTAATCTTGGAAGTTGCGGTTCAGGTCCACGTTTTCGTGGGTCACCCGCCGCACATGCGAAAAACCGTAGGGATTGAGCGCATGGATGTACAGCACTGCCACTTGGCTTGCGCGGGCCGCTTCGCGCCAGGCGCTGTCTTGCAGGGCGTGCACTTGCACGCCGCTGCCGCAATAGCCTTCCACACCATGACAGGCGCTGGAGACAATCAGCAGGCTTTGCGCATCCTCGGGGCCTTCGCGCACCACGTCCATGGCCAAGATTTCGCCATCGCGACCGGGCAGGGGATGGGGGTGTGACTCGACAGGCAAACCCGCTGCATCGGCTGCATGCAAAAACTTACCGCGCGCTTGGGCGTAACTTTGAGAGAATGAATCCTGCATTAAACGTGAGCCTCAGGCCGCATCAGTGGGTCTGGCCAGCCATTGCGTGGCCAACTCGACCCAGTAGGTGCCGCCCAGGGGTATCAGGTCGTCATTGAAGTCATAGCTTGGGTTGTGCAAGGTGCAGGGGCCACCGCCATGGCCCATGTCGCGGTGAGTTCCATCGCCATTGGAGATGAACACATACGCCCCTGGCTTGGCCTGCAGCATGTAAGAAAAATCTTCAGCGCCCATGGTGGGCTCTTGTGCCATCACGTTGCCCGCGCCAACAATGCCGGTCATGACCTGACGGGCAAACGCGGCCTCAGCGGCGCTGTTGATGGTGGGCGGGTAGTTGCGGTCAAATTCAAACTCGCACTGTGTGTCGAAAGCTTCGCAAATGTTTTCAGCGACTTGCTTCATCCGCGTCTCGATCAAGTCGAGCACTTCGATGCTGAAAGTGCGCACAGTGCCTTGCAACTCGCAGTAGTCGGGGATCACGTTGGTCGCCTCACCCGCGTGAATCATGGTGACCGAAATCACGCCGGCATCCACCGGTTTTTTGTTGCGGGTGATGATGGTCTGAAAGCCTTGCACCATTTGGCAAGCCACTGGCACGGGGTCCACGCCAGTGTGCGGCATGGCGGCATGACCACCCTTACCGCGAATGGTGATTTTGAATTCATTGCTCGACGCCATGACCGGACCCGCGCTGACCGCAAAAGTCCCGACGGAACCGCCAGGCCAGTTGTGCATGCCGAACACGGCTTCCATCTTGAACTGCTCAAACAAACCGTCTTTGATCATTTCGCGCGCGCCGCCACCGCCTTCTTCTGCGGGTTGGAAAATGGCATACACCGTGCCGTCAAAATCGCGGTGCTTGGCCAGGTGCTGGGCCGCAGCCAGCAGCATGGCGGTGTGCCCGTCGTGGCCGCACGCGTGCATCTTGCCCTGGTGTTTACTGGCATGGGGGAAGGTGTTGAACTCTTGCATCGGCAGTGCGTCGATGTCGGCACGCAGACCGACACCCCGGCCGCAAGCGCCGCCATCGCGCCCGTGGATGATGCCCACCACGCCGGTGGTGCCCATGCCGCGGTGAATCGGGATGCCCCAATCGGTTAATTGTTTGGCCACCACGTCGGCGGTGCGCACTTCCTTGAAGCACAGCTCGGGGTGAGCGTGAATGTCTTTGCGAATGGCGGCAATACCGGCCGCGTCGGCGAGGATGGAGTCATTGAGTTTCATCCCTACAGTCTAGCCAGACTCAGGCCAACTTGCCATCAACCTGATGCGCTTAAGGGACATGACAAGGGTTTTCACTGGTAAATTGCTTTCGTTGAACCGCGGGTCCGCAATGCCTGAGAATAGGGGTCGTCCATGCATCTGGAATTTGCGCCATGACTGATTTCAACGCCGAACCCCTTCAAGCCGACACCCATGCCCAGGGCCATCTGACCCAAGTGCGGGGTGCTTGCCCGCATGACTGCCCGGACACCTGCGCCTTGATCACCACAGTGGACAAAGGCCGCGCCATCAAGGTGCAAGGCAATCCAGCGCACAAAGCGACCGATGGCGTTTTGTGCACCAAAGTGTCCCGCTATGCCGAGCGCACCTACCATCCAGATCGCTTGTTGACGCCGCTCAAACGCTCAGGCCCCAAAGGGTCGGGTCAGTTTGAGCCTGTCAGCTGGGACGATGCTCTGGACGGTATCGCATACCGCCTGCAAGCAATTGCAAGCCAGAACCCCGAAGCGGTTGTGCCCTACAGCTACGCCGGCACCATGGGCCATGTGCAGGGCGAAGGCATGGCGGCGCGGTTTTTTCACCGGCTGGGCGCGTCCTTGTTGGACCGCACCATTTGCGCCTCAGCGGGGGCCGAGGCCCTGACCCAGACCTTGGGCAACAAGGTGGGTATGAAGGTGGAATTTTTTGCCGAGTCTCAGTTGATTTTGATTTGGGGCAGCAACTCGGTGGGCAGCAATCTGCATTTTTGGCGGTTGGCCCAAGAAGCCAAGCGGCAAGGGGCCAAGCTGGTGTGCATTGACCCGCGCAAAACCGAAACCGCCGACAAATGCCAAGTGCACTTGGCGCTGCGCCCGGGCACCGACGCGGCGCTGGCGCTGGCCTTGATGCACGAGCTGATCGTGCACGATTGGCTGGACCACGACTACATTGCCCAGCACACCAGCGGCTGGGCGGCGCTGCGCGAGCGCGCCCTGCAATGGCCGCCCGAGCGTGCGGCCCAGGTGTGCGGCCTGCCGGTGGCGCAGATCACCGACTTGGCGCGCGACTGGGGCACCACGCAGCCTGCGTCCATTCGTTTGAATTACGGCATGCAGCGCGTGCGCGGTGGCGGCAACGCGGTGCGCGCCATTGCCTGTTTGCCGGCCCTCACGGGCGCTTGGCGGCACCGCGCCGGTGGCTTGTTGCTCAGCAGCTCGGGGCATTTTCCGGTGCGTCGCGCGGCCTTGCAGCGGCCGGACTTGCTGGGTGCTCGCCAACCCCGGACCATCAACATGAGTACGATTGGCGACGACTTGCTGCGGCCCGCGTCGCCCGTCTTTGGCCCGACCCTTCAGGCGCTGGTGGTCTACAACAGCAACCCGGTGGCGGTGGCGCCGGAGTCGGGCAAGGTGGTGCAGGGTTTTGCCCGCGAAGATCTGTTTACGGTGGTGCTGGAGCATTTTCAGACCGACACCGCAGACTACGCCGACTACATCTTACCCGCCACCACCCAGCTCGAGCATTGGGACATTCACACCAGCTACAGCCACACCGACATCTTGCTCAACCAACCCGCAATAGCCCCGGTGGGGCAAGCACGCACCAACACCGACATCTTCAGGGCGCTGGCCGCGCGCATGGGTTTTAACGAGCCCTGCTTTGCCGACGACGACCTCACGCTGTGCCGCACCGCCATCGGCAACGAGGCCGATTTTGCACAACTGCTGGAACACGGCTTTGTGTCTTTGCCCGTGCCGGATGCGCCCTTTGCCCAAGGCGGATTCCCCACTGCATCGGGGCGCTGCGAGTTTTTCAGCACGCGCTTGGCGGCCATGGGTCAAGACGGCCTGCCTGACCATGTGGCCAATTACGAGGTGCCCATCGCCACAGACCGCTACCCGTTGGCCATGATTTCACCGCCAGCACGCAACTTTTTGAACTCCACCTTCGTCAACGTGACCAGTCTGCGCGCGGTCGAGGTCGAGCCACTGCTCGAAATCCATGCCGATGACGCACTGGCCCGGGGTATCGCCAGTGGCGATGTGGTCAAGGTCTTCAACGACCGGGGCGAGTACCACTGTAAAGCCAAGGTGAGCGACCGCGCCCGGCCCGGCGTGGTGCATGGCCTGGGCATTTGGTGGCGCAAGTTCGGCTTGAACGGCACCAATGTGAACCAGCTCACCAGCCAACATCTGACCGACATGGGCCGTGCGCCGGTGTTTTACGATTGCGCCGTGCAGGTGGCCCGTGCGGGCTGAGTCTGGTCTGAAATGAACGCGCACTGAAAGCAACAATGGCGGATATTGAAATTCAACGTGCCCATGGCCTGGGCTGGGCCGGAGCTCAAAGCTTGGCAAAGTCCTGGCAGGCACAGGCCGAAAACGATTGGGGCATGACCTGCACCCACACCCCCGGTGAAGGGGAAGACCGGCTCACCTTTGAGCGCGTCGGCGCGCAAGGGGCGCTGCGTGTCAACGCCACTCAGTTTGAGCTGCAGATCACCCTGGGTTTTTTGCTGCGCGCCTACAAAAGCCAAATTGCCGACAAAATCAACCGCAATTTGGACGAGGCTTTGGCGCACCTGGGC
>Ga0164294_10001572_pt1 | contig 21135 bp, 15 predicted proteins | sample GEODES005metaG_FD_111479 | JGI IMG/M metagenome (GOLD analysis project Ga0164294, IMG submission 111479) | Oligotrophic lake water microbial communities from Sparkling Lake, Wisconsin, USA - GEODES005 metaG | ecosystem: Environmental > Aquatic > Freshwater > Lake | place: USA: Sparkling Lake...
GATGCGGTGCCAGTCGGCAGCGTCATCCACCTGCATCGGCCGGATGAGCAGTCGATCCGTTTCGATTTCCCAATCGTTCATCCTATGACCCGCATGCTTTAACCCGTTGTCAAACAGAGATTGGTCTTTCCGTTGCACGATGGCAACGCCCGAGCAAGAACCGACCGTAGCAGGGCCTCAACCGGGCTTGATAAAACATGAAGCATCTGTAATCCCCTGCTTCATAGCCCGGCCATCGGGCTTGTTCGCGGCTACCGTGGTCACGGCCAAAGCCCGGATTTTTTGGGAAGGAACTTCATGTCCACCGTTGAAACCGCAGGCACTCTTGCCGTGCGTGCTGCCCTTTTGCTTGGCGTTTCCACCACTGTCGCTCTGGCCGCCCCCGCCTACGCGCAAACCGCTGCCGCCGAAGACGCCGGCGATGAACAGATCATTATCGTCACTGCTTCCAAGCAGGCCAAGACCCTGCAGGACACGCCGATTTCGGTGTCGGTGACGTCGAAGGCGCTGATTGAAAACGCCCAAATCCGCGATGCGTTCGATCTGCAGTCGGTGGTGCCGTCGCTGCGCGTGTCGCAGCTGCAATCGTCCGCCAACACCAATTTCATCATCCGTGGCTTCGGCAACGGCGCCAACAACGTTGGTATCGAGCCTTCGGTCGGCGTGTTCATCGACGGCGTCTATCGCAGCCGTTCCGCTGCCCAGATCGGCGATCTGCCCAGCGTTGAGCGCATCGAAGTGCTGCGCGGCCCGCAATCGACCCTATTCGGCAAGAACGCGTCGGCCGGGATCATTTCGGTCGTCACCTCCGAACCGAAGTTCGAACTGGGCGGTCAGGCCGAACTTTCGTACGGCAACTATAATGCGGTCATCGCGCGTGCCGAAATCACCGGGCCGATCAGCGAAACCATCGCCTTCAGCCTGGCGGGCAACTATAACCGCCGCGACGGTTATGTGTATAACGAAGCGCTGAACATCAACGAGAACGAGCGTAACCGTGGCGGCGTGCGCGCCCAGCTGCTGTTCAAGCCATCCGAAGATTTCAAGCTCCGCCTGATCGCTGATTACGACAAGATCGATGAAATCTGCTGCTCGGTGGTCAACCTGGTCGATGGCCCGACCGGCACTGCCGTGCGCGCCCTGGGCGGCCGCATCATCTCCAACCAGCCGTTGGCCCTGCGTTCGGCGACCAACTTCCCGTCCACCAACCTAGTCGACAATTTCGGCTTCTCGGCGCAGGCGGATTATAACGCCGGCCAATTCGATCTCACCTTCATCGGTGCCTATCGCGGCGTGCGGCTTTCCACCAATGCCGACAGCGATTTCACCAGTGCCGATCTGATCGGTGAAAACAGCGCCCGTAACGCCATCGACACCTACACCGCTGAATTCCGTGTCGCGTCGAAGTTCGATGGCCCGATCAACTTCCTGGTTGGCGCCTTCTATTTCCATGAAAATATCGATGCCAGCGGCGCGCTGACTTTTGGTCGGGATTTCCGCAACTATGCCAGCGCGCTTTCAGGTGGTGCCTATACCAGCCTGGAACCGACGCTGCGCGCGCTGTTGCCGGGCACGCCGGCGGGCCAGTTCGGCGGCCGCGGTCAGGGCCGGTTCGAAGACTATGACTACAAGAACCGCGCCATCTCGGTTTTCGGTAGCGTGGATTGGAACATCGTTGAGGACCTGACCCTGACGCTGGGCGGCAACTACACGCACGACAGCAAGACCTATGCCACCAACGTGGTTACCACCGATGTGTTCTCCGGCCTTGATCTGGTGCGCGCCGGTGTGAACGCCGGTGTGCCGGCCGTTGTCGCGGCCAATCCGCAGTTCAACCCCTTCCTGGGCCTGCGCGGTCTGCAGTTCATCCCGCCCTACCTCAACGTGCCCAATGGCGTTGAAGATGGCCGCACGTCGGACAGCGATTTCGCCTACACCGTGCGCCTGAACTACAAGTTCAGCGACAACATCAACGTCTATGCCACCCACGCGACCGGCTTCAAGGCGAGCTCGATCAACCTGTCGTTCGATGCCCGTCCGCCGGCAGCGCTGTTCATCCCGGGTTCGACGGCACAGTCGCCGGCACCGGCGGCCTCGCCGATCCGCACCGCGCTGGGCGCCAACCTGCCGGTGAACCTCACCACCGGCTCGCGCTCTGCCGATCCGGAATATGCCACAGTTTATGAACTGGGCATCAAGGGGCAGTGGGAAGGATTTGGCGTCAACCTGGCTGCGTTCCGCCAGACCCTGAACGGTTTCCAGAGCAACGTGTTCTCGGGCACCGGCTTCATCCTGGCCAATGCCGAACAGCAGTCGGTGACCGGGTTTGAACTCGACGCCACCATCTCGCCGGTGAAGGATCTGCGCTTCTTCGCCAACCTCACCTATCTCGACATGAAGTTTGACAGCTTCGTGGGCGGTGCGGCCCTGCAGGCCGGCAGCTTCGCCACCCTGCCGCAGGATCTTTCTGGCCTGCCTGTGGCCGGCGTGCCGGAGTTCGCCGTTTCGGTGGGCGGCGATTATACCGCTCGCCTGTCCGACCGCACCAAGCTGAACTTCCACGTTGACTATCAACACAACAGCCCGACGCAGATCGCCCAGGGCACGGTGGCGCTGCGCCGCACGGTGGACAATCTGAACGCCTCTGCGACGCTGGTGCTGAACAACCGGTTCGACATCACCCTGTGGGGCCGCAACCTGACCGACGAAGCCTGGGTGACCACCATCTTCCCGGGTGTGGCACAGGCCGGCACGCTGTCGGGCTATCGCAGCCAGCCCCGCACCTTTGGTGGCCTGTTGCGTTACCGCTTCTGATCACCAGATTGCCGTGAACAACGGGGGGCGTGGCCAATGGCTGCGCCCCCTTTTGTTTGACCGGCTTGCAAAGCGCATCGGTCGCGGGCTTAAGATGACGAGTGAATCCGTGGGAACTTGCGGCGTCGGCGTTCGGGCTGGCCAACATCGTGCTGCTCGCCCGGCGATCGGTGTGGAATTACCCGTTCGGCATGGCGATGGTGGCGATCCTTGCCGGCGTTTTCTGGAGCAGCAAGCTCTATGCCGTGGCTGGCCTGCAGATCTTCTTCTTCCTGGCCCAGGCGCAAGGCCTGTGGATGTGGCTGCAGGCACCGGCTGATGCCGGCCAGGTGCCCGTGCGGCGCTTGCCACCAATGGGCTGGCCGGTGGTGCTGATCAGTGGCGTGATCGGCAGCGCGGTGCTGGCGCTGCTGTTGGCGCAAACCGATGGTGCCGCCCCCATTACCGATGGCGCTGTCGCTGGCTGGTCGCTGGTGGCACAGGTGCTGATTAACCTGCGCATGCTGGAAAGCTGGCCGTTGTGGGTTGGCATCAACATTGTTTCGGTGGGCCTTTATGCCAGCCAGGCGCTGTGGGTGACAGCGGCGCTGTATGTGGCATTCCTCGCCGTTTCGATCTGGAGCTGGCGGCTGTGGCTGGCTGCGGAGCGGGGCTGAACCATGCCGGGCCTGCATGTGTGTTTCACCGGTGTGGAATCAACTGGCAAGACCAGTTTGGCAGAGCGGCTGTCGCGCCGGCTGGGCGGTGTGCTGCTGCCTGAATATGGCCGCGAATATGCTGAAACCACCGGCACGGATTTCACGCCCGACGTGCTGCGCACCATCGCCCGCATCCATGCCGAACGCCGCCAACGGCTGCAGACTGCCCGGCCTCATCTGCTGATCGAGGATACCGATGTGGTGATGACAGCGGCCTGGTTCCGGATGCTGCACGGCCACCGCGATCCCGTGCTGTCGGCGATGCCGGCCGTTGCCGGGCTTTATCTGCTGTTTGCGCCCGACACGCCGTGGGTTGCCGATGGCACACGGCAATTCGTGGGCCGCGATCGCCTGATGTTTCAGGCTGCCATTGAAGATGAGATGGCAATGCGCAACATCGAACCGGTGCTGATCATGGGCAATTGGCAGCAGCGCGAAGCCCAGGCCACCGCCGCCCTCACCCACCGGCTGGACAGCCTGCCCCAGTCGGCGTCATAGGGGCCGTCATGGCAAATATCCTTCTCACTGGCGCATCGCGCGGTATTGGCGCTGCGGCGCGCACCCTGCTGGAACAGTCCGGCCACAGGGTCATTGGCCAATCCACAGCTGGCCACGACGGGTTGATCGCCGCCGATTTCGCACAGCCTCGCGCTGCCGATGCGCTGTGGGCCACCGCATTGGAGCAGGCCGGTGGGCGCATTGATGTGCTGGTCAACAACGCCGGCGTGTTCGAAGCGGCACCCATCTGCGATGCCGATGGCTTTGCCGCCACTTGGGCGCGCAGCCACGCCATCAACCTCCAGAGCGCCGCTGATCTGTGCCGCCACGCTGTGCTGCATTTTCAGGAGAACGGCGGCGGCCGCATCATCAACGTCGCCAGCCGCGCCGGCCATCGCGGTGATTCGCCCCAGCATTGGCATTATGCCGCGGCCAAGGGCGGTATGCTGGCGATGACCAAGAGCATTGCGCGGGGCTATGCGGCGCAGAATATCCTCGCCTTTGCCATCACGCCCGGTTTCACCATGACCGGCATGGCGGAAGAATATCTCGCCAGCCGCGGCGGTGACAAGTTGCTGGCCGATATCCCGCTGGGCCGCGTTGCCATGCCGGAAGAAGTGGCCGAAATGATCCGCTGGTTGGCCAGCGACGCACCGGCGTCGATGACGGGCGCCACACTCGACATCAACGGCGCCAGTTACGTGCGCTGAGGACAGGACTGAACATGCCGAATGTGACCGTGGTGGGTGCCCAATGGGGCGATGAAGGCAAGGGCAAGATTGTCGATTGGCTCTCTGCCCGCGCCGATGTGGTGGTGCGCTTTCAGGGCGGCCACAATGCCGGCCACACGCTGGTGGTGGGCAACAAGATCTACAAGCTGTCCCTCCTGCCGTCGGGCATCGTGCGCGGCACGCTGAGCATGATCGGCAATGGCGTTGTGTTCGATCCCTGGCATTTCCGCGACGAAGTCGCCCGCATTGCCGGCATGGGCGTGGATATCACGCCGGACAATCTGGCCGTTTCGGAAACCTGCCCGCTGATCCTGCCGCTGCACCGCGATCTCGATGCGCTGCGGGAAGATGCGATGGGCGCCGGCAAGATCGGCACCACGCGCCGCGGCATCGGCCCGGCCTATGAAGACAAGGTGGGCCGCCGGGCGCTGCGCGTTATTGATCTGGCACATCTGGATAAAATCGGGCCGCAGCTCGAACGCCTGCTGGCGCATCACAATGCGCTGCGTGCCGGTTTTGGCGTGGCGCCGGTGGATGCCGCCGAATTGCAGCAGCAGCTGGCCGATGTTGCCCCGGCCGTGCTGCCCTATATCCAGCCCGTGTGGAAACGCCTGCGCGACGCGCGCTGGCGGCGCGATCGCATATTGTTCGAAGGTGCGCAGGGCGTGCTGCTCGATGTCGATCACGGCACCTGGCCGTTCGTCACCTCGTCCAACGTCGTTGCCGGCCAAGCCGCGGCGGGTTCGGGCATGGGCCCGGATGCCACCGGCTATGTGCTGGGGATCACCAAGGCCTATACCACCCGCGTTGGTTCCGGCCCCTTCCCCACCGAACAGGAAAACGACATCGGCCAGCGCTTGGGTGAGCGCGGCCATGAATTCGGGACCGTTACCGGCCGCAAGCGCCGCTGCGGCTGGTTCGATGCGGTGCTGGTGCGCCAGGCGATTGCCGTTGGCGGCATCACCGGCATGGCGCTCACCAAGCTGGACGTGCTCGACGGGTTCGACACGGTGATGATCTGCACCGGCTACCGCCTTGATGGCCGCGAACTCGATCATCTGCCTGCCCACCCGTCGGAACAGGCGCGGGTCGAGCCAATCTACGAAGAATTTGAAGGCTGGAGCGAATCGACCGCCGGAGCCCGCAGCTGGGCCCAGCTGCCGGCCCAGGCCATCAAATATATCCGCCGCATCGAGGAATTGACCGAATGCCCGGTGGCCTTGGTCTCCACCTCGCCGGAGCGGGAAGACACCATCCTCGTGAAGGACCCGTTCCGGGACTGATGTGTAAACCTTATGTTAAATGTTCTTGCATTATCGTAAATTTCTAGCAGAGTGTCGGCATGTCATGTGCCGCACTCGTTGTTGCTTTAATCCGCGAGGGTAAAGTCAACGCCAGACGAGACGGACCCGGCCAGCGCGATGGCGGCAATCGTCCGGCTCGCACCCTGGCCAGGCCTTGCGACCACAAGACATCGACGTACCGGAAGTGCCGGTCAACTGCAGGTCCGGGTGGGCCTGCGTGACCGGCCATCCCTAAGCCCGTCGCGACCATCTGCGGAATTCTGTCCGCTCCGTGCGGGCGCACAGCGCCGCAGATGGTCGCGATACGCTAAGCCGGCTGTTCCTGGTTCGGACAGCCGCAGGGGTTGCAACATCCTGTGCGCCGTATGCGGCCACCTGAGGCCGTGCTGCGTTACGCAAACTTGGGGTGTTGGCGTTCAGAATGTTTGCGGGGGGTATCATTGCGGGGGCCATGCTGGGCAGTTTTACCTGTTTGGCGCCGGTTCACGACAACGCCAGCACGGTGCGTTGTGCCAATCGTCCGGATGTGATCCGGTTGATGGGCTATGATGCACCAGCGATGCCGGCGACCTGCCTGCCCAGTGAAATCTGCCCACCCGGCGACCCCTTTGCGGCCCGCGATGCCTTGCGCGGCCTGACCATGGGCCGGCCGCTCGACTGCGAGGCCGCAGGAACCGATAACCAGGGCCGCACTCTCGCTCGCTGCCGGGTCGAATCCATCGATCTTTCCTGCACCATGCTGGCGACGAATCATGCCGTGCTCAGCAAGACGGCCGGCGATTGCAATTGCACGCCGGTTCGCCGCCGCCCAGCCTTGCTGCAATCGGTCCGTTATGAGCCGGGCGCGCTGCCCGCTGGGCTGCCCCAATCACTGCCAAACCCACTGCCGGCCGGCTCCCGGATCACTCTGGATCTGGGCGAATCGAACGCTGCCAACCGCCCGCGATCGCCTGCACCGGTAGTGATGGATGCAACACAGCTGCGTGAAACGCCCTGGTCTCTGCCGGTGGCGGGCGCGTTGGTGATGATCGGCCTGTGGATGGCGATGGCCAATCTGGCGCTGCTGCAAATTGCCCATGAACGCTGGCCCTCGCGCGATCGCTGGGGGGCGCCGATGGACCGGCTGGATCCCTGGCTGTTCCTGGGGCTGGCCGCAGCCGGTGCCTCGCCCGCGGCATGGACGGCGCTGTGGACCCGCCACGCCGGCCGCCAACAGGATGCGCTGCTGCCCCGCCTGCTCAACATCACCGGCATCCAGATCGGGCTGGTGATCGGCGTCCTTTGGTGGTGGATCGCCGGCTGAACCGGCTTGCGATCGGGCGGCCCGCCGATAAACAGGGGTAATGCCCCTGCCCCTGATCACCTTGGCCGCCGCGGCTGCCAGCTTTGCCTGCCAAGGCCCCAGCCACCATGATGGTGACAATCTGAGGTGTGCCAACGTGCCGGGATCGATGCGGCTGCAAGGCATCGACGCCCCCGAAATGCCCGGCGCCTGCCGCGCGGGCCGCAACTGCGTGGATGGCGATCCCTTTGCCGCGCGCGACTATCTGCGCAGTCTGACGGTCGGCAAGACGCTGCAATGTGTGCAGGAAGACACCGACACTTATGGCCGCGCCATCGTCAACTGCACGGCCGGCGCATTGAACATCAGTTGCGCGATGATCGAATCCGGCCACGCCGTGCCACGCTATGCGCCACTGGATTGCAACGGGCCATCGCCTGCGCCTGAAACCGCACCAGATGTGACGGTTGAGCCATCAACCGACCTGACACCCCAAAACTCACCGGAACCGCCGCCCGTGATCGTGCCGGCCGACACGCCGGCTCGGCCAGGCACATCCGGGCTTGGGTTTGGCATAGCGCCATTCGTCCTGCTCGGCTTGCTGCTGGTCAACCTGATCACGTGGGTGCTGTTTGCCATCGACAAACGCCGCGCTCAGGCCTTCCGTTCGCGCGAACGCATTGCCGAATCCACCCTGCTTGGCTGGGCGCTGCTGGGCGGCAGCCCGGCGGCGTGGTTCGCCGTAAACAAGTTGCGTCACAAATCGGCCAAGGACAGTTTCAAACAGCCGTTGCTGCTGATTTCGGGGCTGCAGATCGGGGCGCTGATTGGCGGAATCTACCTGTGGTTCACCGGCTGATTGCCTGTATCGTTCAGGGTGAACAGGCAAATTGATTGGCGCTGGCTTCGGCGCTGGCCTATTGGGGCGCCATGAGCAGCCATGATTTCGACCTGTTGGTAATCGGTGCCGGTTCCGGCGGGGTGCGCGCCAGTCGCATCGCCGCCGGCCATGGCGCGCGCGTGGCGGTGGCCGAGGAATATCGTGTGGGCGGCACCTGCGTGATCCGCGGATGCGTGCCCAAGAAGCTGCTGGTGTACGGATCGCATTTCGCCGAAGACTTGGAGGATGCCCGACGCTTTGGCTGGCAGATCGAGGGCAAACGCTTCGATTGGGCTGTGCTGCGCGACAATGTGGCAGCCGAGGTGGATCGCCTGAACGGGCTCTATCAGAACACGCTCGACAACAACCAGGTCACGACCTTGTTGGGCCATGCCCGCATCATCGATGCGCACACGGTAGAGGTCGACGGCCAGCGCCATACGGCTGGCACCATCCTGATCGCCAGCGGCGCGCGGCCGTTCACGCCTGATATTCCGGGCGCCGAATATGGCATCACCTCGAACGACGTTTTCCACCTGCCCACCCTGCCCCGCCGCATGGTGATTGCCGGCGCCGGTTATATCGCCACCGAGTTTGCCGGCGTGTTCCACGAATTGGGCGTGGACGTGACACTGATCAACCGCAGCGAAACGATCCTGCGCGGCTGGGAACCGGCGCTGTCCGATCGCCTGTTGCAGATCAGCATGGCCAAGGGGCTGAACTTCAAGCTGAACTGCCGGCTGGAACGGGTGGAAAAGACCGAAGCCGGCCTCGTGCTGCACTTCGCCGATGGCAAGACCATGGAAACCGATGTTGTGCTGTGGGCGCTGGGCCGGGTGCCGAATGTCGAAGGCCTCGGGCTGGAGGATGTGGGTGTTGCGCTGAACGAGAAGGGCGCGATTGCCGTGGATGCGGACAATCGCACCAACGTGCCTACCGTCTTCGCCGTCGGTGACGTGACAGACCGCGTGCAACTCACCCCCGTGGCCATCCGCGAAGGCCACAGTTTTGCCGACCGCCAGTTCGGGGAGAAGAACTGGCATGTGGATTACAACGCCATCCCATCGGCGGTGTTTTCCAATCCGCCGTTGGGCAGCGTGGGCATGACCGAAGCCCAGGCCCGCAACGCCTATGGCCAGGTGAAGATCTACACCTCCGATTTCCGGCCGATGAAGAACGTGCTGGCCGGCCGCAACGAACGCGCGCTCTACAAGCTGGTGGTGGACGCCTCCTCAGATCGGGTGGTGGGCGCCCACATGATCGGCCCTGATGCGCCGGAAATCCTGCAGGCGGTGGCCATTGCGGTGAAGGCCGGGCTGACCAAAGCGCAGTTTGATGACACCATGGCGCTGCACCCGACGATGAGCGAGGAGCTGGTGTTGATGAGGTGACTTGCTCACCATGGTGATTTGCCGCAAAGCACCGGCATCATGACGAATATCTGGACCCCCGACAGCTGGCGCACGCACGAAGCCCGGCAATTGCCCACCTACCCCGATGCCGATGCGCTGCGGGCGGTGGAAACCGAGCTCCGCTCCTATCCGCCTTTGGTTTTTGCCGGCGAAGCGCGAGACCTGACGACACGGCTCGCCGATGCGGCATCTGGCAAGGCCTTCCTGCTGCAGGGTGGCGATTGCGCCGAAAGCTTTGCCGAATTCCACCCCAACACCATCCGCGATACCTTCCGTGTGCTGCTGCAGATGGCGGTGGTGATGACCTTTGCCAGCAAGATGCCGATCGTGAAGGTGGGCCGCATGGCCGGCCAGTTCGCCAAGCCGCGATCGGGCGATTTCGAAGACATCGATGGCGTGTCGCTGCCCAGCTATCGCGGCGACAATGTCAACGATATCGAATTCACCGCCGAAGCGCGCATGCCCAACCCGCAGCGGATGATCCGCGGCTATATGCAATCGGCGTCGACCCTGAACCTGCTGCGGGCCTTTGCCAGCGGCGGCTATGCCAATCTGCACCAGGTGCACAAATGGAACCTGGATTTTGCTGCGCGCAGCCCCTGGGCCGAACAATATGCGCAACTCGCCGACCGGATCGGCGAGGCGTTGGACTTCATGGAAGCCATCGGTCTGTCGCCCGAAACCGTGCCGCAGTTGAAGGGCACCAGCTTCTTCACAAGCCACGAGGCGCTGCTGCTGGGCTATGAAGAAGCGATGACCCGGCAGGACAGCCTGACCGGCGACTGGTACGACACCTCGGCCCATATGCTGTGGATTGGCGACCGCACGCGCTTTGCGGGCAGCGCGCATGTGGAGTTCCTGCGCGGCGTGGGCAATCCGCTGGGCCTGAAATGCGGGCCGAGTTTGGAGCCGGATGACCTGATCCGCCTGCTCGATACGCTGAATCCGGGGAACCATCCGGGCCGAATCACCCTCATCACCCGATTCGGCCATGACAAGGTTGAGGCGCATTTGCACCGCCTGATTCGCGCCGTGAAGCGAGAAGGTCACCATGTTTTGTGGAGCTGCGACCCCATGCACGGCAATACGATCAAGGCCGCAGGGGGCCTGAAAACCCGTCCGTTCGACCGAATTCTGACTGAAGTGACCGGATTCTTCGCGGTTCACCGCTCGGAAAATACTCATGCCGGTGGCATCCATCTGGAGATGACTGGTCAGGACGTCACGGAATGTACGGGAGGTGCCATCGCCATTTCGGACGAAGGCCTTGGCGCCCGGTATCAGACCCAGTGCGATCCCCGCTTGAACGCCAGCCAAAGCCTTGAGATGGCATTCCTTATTGCCGAAGCCCTGAAAGCCGAACGCGAGGCCCTGGCGCACAGCGCCGCCGCCTGAATTGCCCCCTGAAATCCCGGAGCCGGTCACGCCCGGCCAGCCTTGATTGGCTGGCCGGGCGTTGCTTTTTGACCTCGATTTTCCGCACGACCGTTCAGGCTCTGGTCAGGGAAAATTAGTAATTCCACATCGAGAGTACGTAACGAATATCGTTGATGAAGATTCATCACGACAACGTTCTGTCGTTTACATTTTTATCACCAATACGGACTAAGCAGCCTGTGAAACCGGATGTTCTAGCGCTTTAGAACATTTGGTTAATGAATGTTTTTATTTGGGTTTCTTAGCCGAAGTAAAAACTTCGTTACTAGTTGCTTGGCGTAACCCCGTGTTCATCATTTTGTTGTGTGCGTTAACAGCAGTAATTTTTGCGTTACGCATGATGCCTGAAAGGCTCAACCACGATGTCTGTATTGCTGCACCGAGTGGCGTTTGAAGATGGCTTGGCCATCGCCCAATATGAGTCAGCCCAAGACGATCAGATGACCTTTGGTACGCTTGGCGTTCGCGATGGTGCTCCGGCAGTGGCAGCGCAGGCCGCCCGCCCGGTCACTGAATTGCTGGTACAGTTCCGCCCCGGCGCCAGCGCGGCCGATCAGGCCCTGGCAATCAACAATGCCGGCGGCAGCGAAGCCAGCGTGATCCGCAGCGCCGCCGATGGTGACCTGCTGGTGATCAAGGTGGGCGGCGGACGCAGCGCCGAAGCGGTGATGGACGCGCTGGCCAACAACCCCAATGTGGCCTTTACTGAAGCCAATTCGGCCATCGCAGTGCAGGGCAGCAACGACACGCGCTACACCAATGGCGGTCTGTGGGGCATGTATGGTGACACCACCAGCCCGGCCAACCAGTTCGGCAGCCAAGCCGGCGAGGCCTGGGACCGTGGCTTTACTGGTTCCACCAAGACGGTGATTGGCGTCATCGATACCGGTATCGATTACACGCATGCTGATCTTTATCTCAACATCTGGCTCAATCCCGGCGAAATCCCGAACAACCTCGGCCTGGTCGATACCGATGGCGATACGCTGATCACCTTCCGCGATCTCAACAATGTCGCAAATACTGGGGCCGTACGCGACGTCAACGCCAACGGCCGCATCGATGCCGGCGATCTTTTGAACGACACCCGCTGGGAAAACGGCGTCGACAATGACGGAAACAGCCGCATCGACGATCTGATCGGCTGGGATTTCGTCAACAACGACAATGATCCCATGGATGGCAATGGCCATGGCACGCACGTTGCCGGCACCATCGGCGCCATCGGCAATAACGCGCTGGGCGTGGCCGGGGTGAACTGGGCCGTGCAGATGGTGGCTCTGAAATTCCTGCCCGACAGCGGTTCGGGCACCAGTGCCGCCGCCATCAGTGCCATCGATTATTACACCAATGCGGCCCGCGCCCATGATGCCGGCGCCGGCAATTATGTTGGCACCAACAACAGCTGGGGCGGTGGCAGCCAATCGACGGCGATGCTTGATGCCATCGTGCGCGCCGCCAAGCAGGATCTGCTGTTTGTGGCGGCAGCCGGTAATGGCGGCAGCGATCAGGTGGGCGACAATAACGACAGCGTGGCCTATTTCCCCACCAACTATTCCACGCAGGCCGCTGCTGGTTGGGAAGCCGTGGTTTCGGTGGCCAACATCACGTCCACCGGGGCCCGTGCCGGCTCGTCGAACTTCGGCAAGCTCACGGTTGATATTGGGGCACCCGGCAGTTCGATCGTGTCGACCACCCCGGGCGGCAACTATGCATCCTACACCGGCACATCGATGGCGGCGCCGCACGTGATGGGCGCGCTCGGCCTGCTCAGCAGTGCCAGCGAAGGCCTGACCGGCGCCCAGTTGCGTACGGCGCTGCTGAACAGTGCTGAAGCAACGACGTCGCTGACCAACATCACGGTCTCCAACGGCCGCCTCGACGTCAACGATCTGATCACGCTCGGCCTGGGCCAAACTCCGACGCCTACTCCGACGCCCACTCCGACCCCGACCCCGACCCCGACCCCAACGCCGACACCAACCCCGCCGCCAACTCCCAACTTGGTGATCTATGGCACCGACAATCCAGACACGCTGACCGGCGGCGCTGGCAACGACACCATTTCTGGTGTGGCACCCACCAGCACGAAGATCGGCAGCCGCTCGGTGGACATTCTGACTGGCGGTGCCGGCAACGATCTGTTCATCCTGGGTGATGCGCGCGGTGCATTCTACGATGATGGACGCGCCGACAACCAAGGCTTTGGCGACTATGCCCGCATTACTGATTTTTCCGAAGGCGATCGCGTTCAGTTGGCACCCGGCACCTATTTCCTGATCGCCGGTACGCTCAACGGGATCAGCGGCACGCGTATCTTCCACGATATCAACGGCACCGGCAGATACGACAGCCCCGACGAGGCGATCGCTTTCGTGGAGGGCAGCAAGACGCTGACCATGGCCGATATCGTGTTCTCGACAGCGTCCCCGTCGCCGCCACCGACACCGACGCCCACCCCGACGCCTACCCCGACGCCTACCCCGACGCCTACCCCGACGCCTACCCCGACGAATGTCATTTACGGCACCGACAGTCCGGACAAGGCGATCCTGGGCACGACCGGTGACGACATCATCTCCGGCGTTCCGACCAACAGCACCGCGCTGGGCACTTTCACCGTGGACATCATTACGGGTAACCTCGGCAATGATCTCTTCGTGCTCGGCGACGGGCGCGGCGTTTTCTACAATGATGGTCGCTGGGACAAGAATGGCGCCGGTGACTATGCCCGCATCACCGATTTCAGCGCTGGTGATCGTGTGCAGCTGCTGGCCGGGAACTATTTCCTGAACCAGGGCACCGTGGGCGGCTTCACCGGCACACGCATCTGGTGGGACAGCAACAACAACGGCAAGCTGGAAACGTTCGACGAACTGATCGCGCTTGTTCAGGGCAGCAAGACCATCACGGCGGCGGATTTCGTCTTCGTCGCTCCCGGCTCTAATGCCGTGGGCGATATCGATCCGGTTGGGCTAGAAGCAAGCGTCATCGATGTTGGTGCCTTTGCGCCGAATGGCGGCGCCGACATGCTTGCTGCTTTTGGTAGCGGGCCGACATGGTTCAATGATCTGGGCTCGGCCCAGCTTGGCTTTGCCCATCTTCAGCACCAGAATATCATGATCGCTTAACGGGTCACGGCGCACGCGCCGTGCGGGGCGGGGTCGGCCAGGGACGCCTGGCCGACCTTTGCCGTTTGAGCGGCGGCCGCGTTTGCACCCCCTGCCCTCTCGCTTCTGGCAATGGCGCAGGTCCGTGCGGGCCGTGATGATGGCCTGTCATCAGACAGGAACCGATCATGGCTTTTCCACTGCCCAACGCGTCACACGATCTCACCGGTCAGATCGCCATTGTCACCGGTGCATCATCCGGGTTGGGCGCCCGCTTTGCCCGAGTGCTGGCAGCGGCCGGCGCCAGCGTGGCGCTGTGCGCGCGCCGGACTGACAAGCTGGACGCGCTGGTTGCCGAGATCACCGCAGCCGGCGGCACGGCTCGCGCTTTCCAGATCGATGTGGCGGATCAGGCACAGTGCCTTGCGCTTGCCGAAACGGTGGAAGCCACCATGGGAACCGTGTCGATCCTGATCAACAATGCCGGCATTCCCGATGCCGCGCGTGCCCACAAGCTGAGCCCTGAGCTCTACAACCAGGTGATGGCGGTGAACGTCAACGCGCCGTGGCTGCTCTCCACCAGCCTGGCGGCCCGCCGCATTGCGGATGGCAAACCGCTGCGGATCGTCAACATCGCTTCGATGGCTGCCTTTGAATATCAGGGGCATGGCGCCGCGCTCTACAGCATGACCAAGGCCGCCGTGGTGCGGATGACGGAAGTGCTGGCGGTGGAATGGGCGCGCTATCCGATCAACGTCAACGGCATCGCGCCCGGCGCCTTTGCCAGCGAGATGATGGACGGCATGCTGAGCCGGATGGGCGACATCACGCAAAGCTTCCGCCGCAAGCGGCTGGGCGATCCGGCGATGATGGATACCACCCTGTTCTATCTCGTCGCCCCGGCCAGCGAAGCGGTGACCGGCACGGTGATCAAGATCGACGATGGGCAATCGAACAGGTGAGCAGCATGACCTATGAAACCATCAGCATCGAACAGCGCGGCCCGGTTGACTGGCTGACGCTCAACCGGCCCGACGCGCTGAACAGCATCAACAACCAGATGGTGGCCGACCTTTCGGATTATTTCGGCCGCCTGTTCAACGCCCGCCACACCCGCATCGTGGTGATGAAGGGCGCCGGCCGCGCTTATTGCGCTGGGCTCGACATCAAGGCTCAGGGCACGCAGGAAGCGCCCTTCGCCGGCGGCTTCGGCTTTCAGGGCTGGCTGGCGGATGTGTATGTGAAGATGCGGCGCTGCCCGCAGCCGATCATCAGCCTGATCCACGGCGCGGCCTGTGGCGGCGGCTTTGCCTTTGCATTGGCCAGCGACATCCGCATTGCCGCGGAAAGCGCCCGCATGAATGCCGCCTTCATCAAACTGGGGCTTTCCAGCTGCGACATGGGCACATCCTATTTCCTGCCGCGGCTGGTGGGTGCCAGCCTGGCCGCCGAACTGATGATGACCGGCCGGTTCATCCACGCCGATCGCGCGCTGGCCACCGGGCTGGTGAGCCAGGTGGTGGCTGATGTGGAACTGGAAGCCGCCGGCGAGGCGCTGGTGGCGGAGATGCTGGCCACTTCGCCCATTGGCTTGCGGATGACCAAGGAAGGCCTGGGCTTTGCCATCGATGCCCCCAGTCTGGAAGCGGCGGTCGCACTCGAAAACCGCAACCAGCTGATGTGCGCGGCCAGCGATGACTTCAAGGAAGGGCTGGCGGCGTTTCTGGAGAAGCGCCCGCCGAATTATTCCGCCTAGGCGCCGATCCGCGCCATCAAGCCGATGGGATCGCCCTTCTTCACAGCCTCCCAACGCTTCAACGCGGCCTCGCTGCAATAGCGGCCCTCGCCCAGATCAGCCCGGTGGGCGCCTTGGGTCGCGGGCACGCCGGTGCGCACACTGCCCGTGGCCAGCGCCACCACGACCCGCACTGGGCCGGCACGGGTTTCGATGAGGCCGCACACGCCGGGCTGGCCTTCGCCATCAAGCCCGGCGAGCGGTGCCAGCAGCGTGGCATTGGCATGGCCGGCGGCGTGCAGCATGGCTTCGGCGCGGTGGGCGGCGAGTTGTTCCGGCCCGGGTTCCGGGGCGCAGGCTGCCAATGGCAGGAGAAGCAGGATCAAACGGCGCATGCAGAAGCGATAGCAGAGTCCGCCACGCCCCGCCCCACTGACACGGAGTCGCGGCTTCAGGCCGGTTGACTGGCCACTTTCTGCAACATCTCGCTCATCATTTGGTGCACCATCTGGATGGCCTTCAGCGGGCGCACCATCACCTTGAAATGGGTGATCTGGCCGGCATCGTTCCAGGTGATCATGTCGATGCCATTCACCTTTATCCCATTGATGGTGTTGGCAAACTCTAGGATGGCGCTGTTGGCGTTCTGCCACTCGCCGCGATAAGTGAAGCCATCACCGCCCAGCACCTTGTCGGCACTGGCGAGATATTTGAACACGATCTCACGACCTGCCTGCGGGGTGTGCACCACCGGACTTTCGAACACGCAATCGGGATGCAGCATGTCCCACAACGCCTGATGGTTGGGGCTCTTGATGTGGGCATGCCAGCGGGCGAGATTCTCGGCGGTGGTGGGCATGGGCAACTCCTTTGGAGACGCAGCTTATCTCATTATACTCGCACCACAACCTCTTGGCTGCGCGAGGGTGTCAATCGAGGGAAATGTCGATCAGCCTGCGTAGTAGTGCAAACAATTGGGGGGCGTATGATAATCAAATCCGTGGCAAGCGTGGTGGCAATGGCGCTGTTGCTGACCGGCTGTGGCGGCAGCGGCAGCGGTACGACCGGGGCCACGGCAGTAGCCACACCGACAGCGGCACCGGCACCGGCACCAACGCCCACGCCCACCCCGACCCCGGCTCCACCGGCCACCCCGTCCAGCGTTTCCGCTGTGCTTAACATCGATCTGGCCAATCTGCCCGATTACCAGCCGGCCAATTTGCCGGCCTATTATGACACGACGGTCAGTGCGCTCGACAATACGCCGATCGACAATGCGAACAGCAACCGCATTGCGCTGCTCGGCCGGGTGCTGTTTTACGATCGCCAATTGAGCGTCAATGCCAGCATCTCCTGCGCTTCCTGCCACAAACAGGCGTTCGGCTTTGACGACGATAAACGCTTCTCCACCGGGCTCTCCGGCGCTGCCTTCACGTCGGCCCATGCCATGCGGTTGGGCAATATCCGTTACTGGCGACCAGGCACGATGTTTTGGGATCGCCGCGCCGCCTCTGTGGAAGCGCAGGCAATCCAGCCCATCATCAACCCGATCGAAATGGGCTGGGATGCAGGCGCTGGCGGTATAACCGCGCTGGTCACCCGCTTGCAGGCCCTGCCTTACTATCAGGAATTGTTTGCCTTTGCCTTTGGCAGCGCCGTGATCAGCGAAGCCCGCATCGGGCAGGCACTGGCCCAGTTCCAGCGCGCCATGATCAGCAGCAACAGCCGCTGGGATGGCGCCTATGCCCAGGTTTTCTCGCCCGCGGCAGCAAACCGGGCGTTGAATGTCACCTTGCCTGGCTTCACCGACGCGGAAAATCGCGGACGGCAGTTGTTCATGACCGGTCAGGGCAATGGCGGCGCCGGCTGTGCGGCCTGCCATGTGCCGCCCACCTTCGCGCTGGCGGCAAATTCACAGAGCAATGGCCTGGATGCCGGCGAAACACGGCTCTTCAAGTCGCCCAGTCTGAAGAATGTCGGCGTGTCACGCGCCTTCATGCACGATGGCCGTTTCGCCACGCTGGCCGAGGTGGTGGAGTTCTATAACAGCGGCATCCAGGCCGGCCCGGCGCTGGACAACCGATTGCGGGTACCAGGCGGCGGGTCGCAAAGGCTCGGCCTGTCGGTTGCCGACAAGGCAGCGCTTGTCGCCTTCATGCAGACGCTGAACGACCCGGTGCTGGCAGCTAACGCGAAGTTCGCTTCGCCGTTCAAATAGCTTATTCGGCGGCTTCCGGGCGGAACACCGCCGCGCCGGGCAGTTCCTTCACCTGAGCCGAACCGCGCCTTTCGCGCACCCACTGCATCACGCTTTCGATGCCCAGATAGACGACCGGCGTGATGAACAGGGTGAGCACCTGGCTCACCATCAGGCCTCCGAGAACGGCGATCCCGAGCGGCTGCCGCAGTTCGGCACCGGCACCGATGCCCAATGCCAGCGGGGCGGCGCCGGCCATGGCGGCAAAGGTGGTCATCATGATCGGGCGGAAGCGTTTGGCAGCGGCTTCGCGGATGGCATGGGCCGGAGTCCAGCCATGGGCGCGCTGCCCGGCCAAGGCGAAATCGATCATCATGATGGCGTTCTTCTTCACGATCCCGATCAGCAGCACGACGCCGATGATGCCAATGACGTCCAGCGGCATGTCGAACAGCCACAGGAACATCACCGCACCGATGCCGGCCGCCGGCAGGCCCGAAAGAATGGTGATCGGGTGGACGAAGCTTTCATAAAGCACGCCAAGCACAATGTAGATGACGACGATCGCCGCCAGGAACAGGATCGGCATGGACTTGGTGGAGGATTCGAACTGCTGGGCATTGCCGCCCAGCGCACCCGACACGCCGGCGGGCTGGCCGATCTCGGCGGAGGCTGCTTCAATCAGTGGCTTCACTTCGCTCAGCGCGACGCCAGGCAACAGGTTGAACGAGAGGGTGACCGCGGGCAGCTGGCTCTGGTGCGAAATGGTGAGTGGCGCGCCGCCAACAGTGACGCGTGATACCGCCGACAGCGGCACAAGTGTCCCCGAACTGCCGCGCACGTTCAGCCGCCCGATGGCATCGGGGTTAGTCTGATCACGCGGATCGATTTCCATGATCACCTGATAATCTTCGGCGTCGGTAAAAATGCGGCTGATCTGCTGGTTGCCATAGGCGGCAAGCAGCACACGGCGCACGGCATCCACCGGCACGCCAAGCCGGGCGGCGGCGTCACGATCAACCTCGACAAAGGCCTGGCGGGCGCCGCGCTGATAATCGCTGTTCACGTCCACAAGCCCGGCGATGGTACGCATCCGCTGTTCGAGGCGGGGGGCAAAAGCGTATAGTTCATCCTTGTCCACGGCCGAGATGGTATATTGATAGTTGGTCGCGGACGGCCGGCCACCCAGCTGCAAATTCTGCTGCACATTGGGGAAGGCGGAATAGCCCGGAATACCAGCGGTTGCCTTTCGCAGGCGGGCCAGCACGGTTTCGATGTCGTCGCGTTCGTCACGCGGTTTCAACGGCGCAAAGATGCGACCGCCGCCGGAACCGCCCATGCCAAGGATGGCGTTGACACGGGCAACGGCAGGATCGTCCTGCACCTTACGGGCGGCAATGGCGTGCTTCTTGGCCATTTCGTCATAACCAAGATCGGGCGCGCCTTCCGTACCGAAGAACACCACGCCGGTATCTTCTGACGGAAAGAAGCCCTTGGGCACAGCCATGAAGCCCCACACCGCCACCGCAACGGAGGCCACGGTAAGCCCGCCGATGACCTTGCGGTGCTGCAGCGCCCAGTCGAAGGCCTTCAGATAGCGTTCGGTCAGGCGGGCAAAGGCCGCCGTGGTGATGCGGGCCACGCGTCCCGGTTCCTGGTGCCCGGATTTGAGCAAGCGCGCCGCCATCATCGGAATGAGGGTGAGCGACAGCACCGCCGACACCGCGATCGAAATCGTCATGGTCACGGCGAATTCGTTGAACAGCCGGCCGATGATGCCGCCCATGAACAGCAGCGGGATGAACACGGCGACAAGGCTGACCGAGATCGAGACGACAGTGAAGCTGATCTCGTTGGCACCGATGATGGCGGCGCTGCGCGGGTCCTCGCCATCTTCAGTGTGGCGCACGATATTCTCCAGCACCACGATCGCATCATCGACAACGAAGCCGGTGGCCAGTGTGAGCGCCAGCAGCGACAGATTGTTGAGCGTGAAGCCAAAGAAATACATGCCCGCAAACGTGCCGATCGCAGCCACCGGCAGCACGATGGCTGGGATGAACGTGGCCCGCGCATCGCCCAGCACAAGATAGATCACCAGGATGACGAGGAAGGCCGTGCCCACCAACGTCACCTGTGCGTCGAAAACGCTTTCGCGTACCGATTCCGATCGATCGAGGATCTCGCTGATGTCCACCGAAACCGGCATGGCTTCACGCACGGACGGCAGTACTTCGCGAACCGAATCCACCAGCTTCACCACATTGGCACCGGGCTGGCGGCTGACCGCGACGGTGAGCGAGGGTTCGCCGTTGAAACGCGCCCCACCGCGCAGCCGTTCATAGCTGCTGATCACACTGGCCACATCCCCCACCCGCACCGGCAGGCCGTTGCGATTGGCGATGATAATGTTGGCAAATTCCGAGGGCTTTTCGAGCGTGCCCGAGGCATCCAGAACATAGTTGCGCGCGCCGCCGGTGATCGATCCGACCGCGATATTGCTGTTGGCCGCAGATACCGCGGTGCGCAGATCATCGACAGTCAGGTTGCGGGCGGCCAGCGCCGCGGGATCGAACTGGATGCGCACCGCATAGCGGCGATCGCCGTAGGTTTGCACCTGGCCAACGCCCGGCAAGGTGGAAATACGCGGCACCAGCAGATTGTCCACCAGGGTTTGCAGATCATTCAGGGCCCGCGTCTTGTCGCGCACCGACAGGATGATCACCGGGGAATCCGCCGGGTTGATCTTGCGGAAGCTGGGCGGGTTGGGCATTTCCGGCGGCAACCGGCGGGTGACGGCCGACAGCACCGACTGTACGTCGAGTGCGGCGGAATCAATGTTGCGATCCAGCGCGAACTGCACGGTGATCTGCGTCGAACCCGTGCTGCTGGACGACAGCACCTGTTCGATGCCGGCAACGGTGGAAAGCTGGCGTTCGATTGGCGTTGCCACCGATGCCGCCATGATGCCGGGGTTGGCACCGGGCAGGCTGGCTTCGATCTGGATGGTGGGCAGATCAACCTCTGGCAGGGCCGA
>Ga0164294_10001573_pt1 | contig 21125 bp, 22 predicted proteins | sample GEODES005metaG_FD_111479 | JGI IMG/M metagenome (GOLD analysis project Ga0164294, IMG submission 111479) | Oligotrophic lake water microbial communities from Sparkling Lake, Wisconsin, USA - GEODES005 metaG | ecosystem: Environmental > Aquatic > Freshwater > Lake | place: USA: Sparkling Lake...
ATTCCGTCGACATTCACCACATTGCTTGCGGTCGAGTCGTAACGCTTTTGAAGCTCGCCCAAGCTCAGATCAGGCGCCCACAAACCATAGGCAGCGAGCGCTAACAAAACTGTACTGATTAACAAGATAGCACCCAGACTCATTGATTTATACAGACGCATAGGAGACTTGAAACCCTCGAATTCTTTTTCATTATGCATACCTTAATTGCGCTTGATGGAGGCGCTTTGCACTGGAAAAAGATGTATTGCTGATTGTCATGCGCATGGTTTCAGGCTGGTTTGAACTTTGACCGGCGCTGTCCGACTGAGTCAGAATAAGCAGCATGAAAGCCAAAGCCATCGTTTTTGAAGCCCCCCATTCACTGTCCGTTCGTGAACTCGAACTTGCCCCCATGGGGCCCCGCGATTTAGAGATCTCGGTCGCCTTCAGTGGCATCAGCACCGGCACAGAGCGCCTGCTCTGGGACGGCACCATGCCGCCCTTCCCCGGCCTGTCCTACCCCCTGGTGCCAGGCTATGAAACGGTAGGCACCATCGCCAAGATGGGCGCTGAAGTCACTGGCTGGGCGGTCGGTGACTCGGTTTTTTTACCGGGCTCCTACGCCTTTCAAGGGGTGCAAAACATATTCGGCGGCTCTGGCGAGCGCCTGGTGGTGCCGCATGAGCGGGCCGTCAAACTGGACCCGGCTTTGGGTGCCAAGGGCGTGCTGCTGGCCCTGGCTGCCACGGCACATCATGTGTTCACGGTGGGTCGGGACAATTTAGCCTTGGCCTATCCGGACTTGATCATCGGTCACGGCATCATGGGCCGACTGTTGGCGCGCATGGTGATTGCCGCCGGCAAGCCCGCACCGGTGGTGTGGGAAACGCAGGCCATTCGCCAAAAAGGCGCTTTGGGCTATGAGGTCATTCACCCCGACCAAGATGTGCGCAAAGACTACCGCTGCATTTGCGACGTCAGTGGCGACTCGGGTATTTTGAACCGGGTCATTCCCAAAATGGCAGCCGGTGGTGAGGTCGTATTGGCGGGCTTTTACAAACAAGATTTGTCTTTTGCTTATGCCCCGGCCTTCATGCGCGAAGCCAGTATCCGCGTGGCAGCACAATGGAAAAAACATGATCTGGATGCTGTCGTGGCCATGTTTCATGACGGCAGCCTTCCGCTCGAAGGCCTCATTACTCACACCGAAAAAGCAGAGCATGCGCAACGCGCTTACGAGATTGCCTTTGGTGACCCGGAGTGCCTCAAAATGATTGTTGAGTGGCTTTAAAAAACCAAAGAGTCACTCCTCATGATCAATGGCAAGCTCTTAAAAAACGGCTAAGCTTGGTAATCCGCTTGTAGGAATTCAGCGAGCAGCCGACTAAAAAACGGCGTGATCGCCTCTGTCGGGAACGCCTTCACCCTTGACCCAGCGCTCGTAAGCATCAAACAGCGTTTGCGTGCCATGCGATGGTGTGGCCTCAACGTCGTAGCGTTGGGTAGAAGCATCCCACAAGAGCATGGACTCCGTGGCGTAATAGCGGCCGATGCGGGCCAGCTCAGCCTTGTCGGCGGCGCCAGGCACGATTTTGCCAATCCAACTCAGGAGCGTGATGATGACGTCCAGCAGGCTCACAGGCACGCTCTTGAAACGGGCTGGCTTGCCCATGAGCGCAAACAAATGCTCGCCCTGCTGACGCGGAGTGATCGCCGGCCCGGGACCCCCTATGGGCAAGATGCGCTTATGCCTGCTCTCGTCATCCAAACAACCAGCCAGAAAATCACCCAGGTCCTCATTGCTGATGGGTTTGCAAGCGGTGAGCTTGCCGTCGCCAAACAGCAAAAAAGCTTTGCCATCTTTGACCCTTTGCAGCTGACCTGACAAAGATTTAAAAAATGCAGTGGGCCGCACGATGGAGTAGACCAGCCCGGAGTCGATCAGGGCTTTTTCAAAAGCCAATTTGGCATGCTGAAAACCCAGCAAGGGTTTTTGCACACAGATGGCCGAGAGCTGGACAAATTGACGAACCCCCGCCAGTTTGGCAGCCTGCAGCATGTCCACATGCGCCTGGTGATCGACCCGCCAAGCGTCTTTCGGCGTGCCGGTTCTTGAAGCCATGCAAGAAACAACTGCATCAAATTGTTCACCCGCAAAACCGTCATCACGCAAAGATTGGGGGTCGCAGGCATCGCCCCACCGGATGGTGGCGCCGGCCAGTTGCGCAGACAAGTCAGGGTCCAAGCCATTTTTGCCTTGGCGGGGCCGCAGCAGACACACGACGTGATGGCCGCGCTGAAGAAGTGCACGCGCAGTGGCTCTGCCGATCGTGCCGGTTGCGCCCAACAAAAGCACCCGCTGTGATGCGCCGGGCTTAAGGATCGAAGGAGAAGAAGTTGCGAGCACTTCAGTCATCACATCATGTGCAAAGGTTCTAAAACCATGGATGTCTTAATCGAGTAGATGTCCTGTCTTCACAAAGATGATGCAGCCTTCCTGACTGAAAGGTTTGTGCAGGCTCATGTGAGGACTTCGGATCCAAGATCCTGCGGGATAGCGACCGTGCTCGTCTTCAAAAACGCCATCCATAACAAAAATCTCCTCGCCACCATAGTGCCTGTGGGGGTTGAAAAAAGTTTGGGGCGCCCATCGAACCAAGGTGGAGCCACTGCCCTGTTGCATGAGCGGCATCACAGTGAGTCCCGAAACCATGCCTTGATGCCAAGTGGCGGTATGAGTGTCAATGACTTCTCGCTCCAACTGATCTGACCCAAGGTGTCGCAACTTCACGAAAAGCACGCACCCGGACTCACTAAAGGGCGCATGCGAAGAACCCGGCGGATTCATGATGCAGGTGCCGGCGCAATAGTTGCCAGCCTCATCACTGAATGTTCCATCCAATACCAATATCTCTTCCCCAAGCTCATGATGATGCGCTTGGAACTTAGAACCTGGCTTGTATCGAACGATAGAAGTTGCCTTAGCTAGCTCATCGCCTTGGCGCTCAAGCATGCGCCTTTCTACCCCCGATTCGGGGCTGGCGATCCAAGGCAACTCATGGTGATTAATCACGACCCTGTGGCTGTAATCGGCGTTGATATTCATGGGCCTGATGCGAAGTGATAAGGCAGTTTAAAGCAATGAAAAAACCCCCGGCATTTCTGACGGGGGTTTGGACGGTGGTGGGCCCACCAGGACTTGAACCTGGGACCAAAGGATTATGAGTCCTCTGCTCTAACCAACTGAGCTATAGGCCCCTGAAATTCATTGTACTTGCCTCGATTTGAAGCCTGAACGACGCCAATGCTGCCGGGGAGCACGAAGCTGTCGGTGTCCATGGTTGGCTCTATTGCGGCCATGTTTTACGTGGTTATTTTTTTGGGCAGCCTGGGCTTTTGGGCCACCCTGAACGGATTTTTTCTGTTCGTCTGACGCTGGCTTTACTTGCTGTGGCTCAGCGCGCTGCTGACCAGCCTGGAGGTGATATCAACGATCTGAATCATCTTTTCGTAAGGCATGCGCATGGGGCCGATCACGCCCAGCGTGCCGACCACTTGGCCGTCAACCTCATAAGGCGCTGTCACCACGGACAGTTCCTGGTAGGGCACGACCTGGCTTTCGCCCCCGATGTAGATGCGCACGCCTTCGGCCCGGCTGGAGACATCAAGCAGGCGCATGAGTTGGGCTTTTTGCTCGAACAAATCAAAGAGCTTGCGCAGGCTGCCCATATCGCCGGAAAAGTCGCTCACGGCCAGCAAGTTGCGCTCACCGGAAATGACCACCTCGTCACGCGACTCATTGGCTTCGGAGCTGACCTGCACGGCCGCCTGCATCAAACTGGCGATTTCGCCGCGCAGCACTTCCACCTCGTTTTGGAGCCGCTGGCGCACTTCTTCGATGGCCATGCCGGTGTAGTGGGAGTTCAGAAAATTGGCCGCCTCAATCAGTTGCGCCTGGGTGAAATCGGTCTCGGTGAAGATGACGCGGTTTTGCACGTCGCCGTCGGGCGATACGATGATGACCAGAAAACGCCGCTCCGACAGCCGCAAAAACTCGATATGCCGGAACACCGATGTGCGTTTGGGTGCCATGACCACACCCACGAACTGCGACAAGCTCGACAGCATGTGGGCCGCGTTGCTGAGTACTTTCTGGGGTTGGTCGGGGGCCAGCACTTGCGCACCCATACCGCCGGCGCTCAAATGAGCCGGCTGCAGGGTCAGCATGGTGTCAACGAACAACCGGTATCCCTTGGCCGTGGGAACCCGGCCGGCCGAGGTGTGCGGGCTGACAATCAGGCCTAATTCTTCAAGGTCGCTCATCACGTTGCGAATGGTGGCCGGCGAGAGCTCCAGGCCCGATGCCCGTGAGAGCGTGCGCGAACCCACCGGCTGTCCCTCGGTGATGTAACGCTCTACCAGCGCCTTGAGCAGTAACTTGGCACGGTCGTCTAACATGCGCTTGATTCTACGAAGACCTGCGAGCCGGTTGTGATGTAATTTAAAAAATGAGCTCTAAATTCCGCCATGTCGCCCTTATAGGCAAATACCAGGCCCAGGGCTCACGCTCGGCACTGGAGGACATCGCGCGCTTCCTGATTGAGCAGGGTTGCGAGATTGCGCTGGAAAAAGACACCGCTCAAAATACCGGCATCACCGCGCACAACATTTTGGATGTTGCGCAAATTGGTAAGCAATGCGACCTCGGACTGGTGGTCGGTGGCGATGGGACCATGCTGGGCATAGGCCGGCAATTAGCGCAGTTTGGCGTGCCATTGGTCGGTATCAATCAGGGTCGGCTGGGCTTTATCACCGACATTGCCTTTGACGACTACCAGACCACGCTGACGCCCATGCTCCATGGGAACTACCAGGAAGACCCGCGCTGGATGATGCAGGCCGAGGTGGTGCGTGGCGGCGAATCCGTCTTTCATGCCACCGCCATGAATGATGTTGTTGTTAATCGGGGGGCGTCAGCCGGCATGGTGGAGTTAAGGGTCGAAATCGATGGCCGATTTGTGGCGAACCAGCGTGCAGACGGCCTGATCATTGCCTCCCCGACCGGCTCGACGGCCTATGCCTTGTCGGCAGGTGGGCCGCTGATACACCCTTCTATCGGCGGCTGGATTCTGGCCCCGATCGCCCCGCACACGCTGTCTAACCGGCCCATCGTGCTCTCCGACAAAGGAGAAATCGCCATCGAAATCGTGGCCGGACGCGACCCTAGCGTCAACTTCGACATGCAGACTTTTGCCAGCCTGCGCCATGGCGACCGGATCATCGTGCGTCGATCTGCGCACCAGGTTCGTTTCTTACACCCGGTCGGCTGGAGCTACTTCGACACCTTGCGCAAGAAGCTGCACTGGAACGAAGGCGTGGCCTGAGGCCACACCCAACTTGCAACGAGCACTGTTTCATGAGCCTGAAAAGTATTTTTCTGCGGGATTTTGTGATCGTCCACGCGCTGGAGCTGGACCTGAGCAAGGGTTTTACCGTGCTGACCGGCGAAACCGGCGCCGGCAAGTCCATCTTGATCGACGCCCTGCAACTTGCACTGGGCGCCCGCGCAGACGCAGCCATGGTGCGCGAAGGCGCGCAGCGCTGCGAAATCAGCGCCACTTTTGACTGCCCCGCCTCTCTTGCGAACTGGCTGGATGAAAACGGTTTGCCGGCTGGAGAAGAGTTGCTGCTCAAACGCACCATCGATTTGCAGGCCAAGAGCAGGGCCTGGGTCAATGGCAGTCCTGCCACCGCCACACAGCTGCGGGAGATCGCAGACCTGCTGGTCGACATCCATGGCCAGCACGCCTGGCAAAGCCTGACGCGGCCGGATGCGGTGCGCGGCCTGCTGGATGCGTTTGCCGGCGTATCACTGGGGCCGCTCAACCAGGGCTGGCAGGCTTGGCGCGCAGCGCAAAAAACACTGGACGAGGCCCGCAGCGCCCAAGACAGTCTGCAACGCGAGCAAGAACGCCTGGCCTGGCAAATCGGCGAAGTCGACAAGCTGGGGCCTGGCGAAGATGAGTGGGAAGAACTTAACACCCAGCACAGCCGCCTGTCCAATGCGCAAGCACTGCGCCAAGCTGTTGAAGCTGCGCTGCAAGCCCTGCAGGATGCCGAGGACAGCGCCTGTAGCCAGCTCGCTCGGGCCGCGTCTGCACTGCAGGCGCAAGCGCATATCGAGCCGCAATTCGTCGCCCCGCTGGAGGTGCTGCAAAGCGCGCTGGCTCAGGCTGAAGACGCTGTGCACTCGCTCAATGGCTATGCCAGGCACTCCGAGCTGGAGCCGCAACGCCTGAGTGCGCTGGATGAGCGCCTGGCCAGCTGGCTCAGTCTGGCGCGGCGCTACAAGCGCCCGCCCGCCGAGCTTTCTGAACTGCTGGCAAGCTGGCGCCAGGAACTGCAAAAGCTCAATGCAGCCACCGACCTGGCCGCGCTCGAAGCGGCTGCCACCCTCGCACATGCCACGTACATGCAAGAAGCAGCAGTTATCTCCAAAGCCCGGCAGAAAGCCGCGCCTGCCCTGGCCAAAGCCATCACCACAGCCATGCAAGGGCTGGGCATGCAAGGCGGACAATTTGAAGTCAAGCTGAGCAAGCTCGAGCAAGCCGCCGCCTACGGTCTGGAGCAGGCCGAGTTTTTAGTCGCCGGCCACAGCGGCAGCACGCCGCGGCCGGTCGGCAAGGTGGCCTCGGGCGGCGAGTTGTCGCGCATCGCGCTGGCCATTGCGGTGACCACCAGCCAACTGGGCCAGGCGCAGACTTTGATTTTTGACGAAGTCGATGCCGGCGTAGGCGGTGCTGTGGCGCAAACCGTGGGACGGCTGATGCGCCAGTTGGGCAAAGACCGGCAAGTCATGGCGGTCACGCATTTGCCCCAAGTGGCGGCCTGCGCCGACCAGCACCTGGTGGTCGCCAAGCACAGCGACAAGGGCGGCACCGCCAGCACCGTCAATGCCGTAGAAGGCCAGGCTAGGGTGGCTGAAGTTGCGCGCATGCTGGGTGGCGAAAAACTCTCGCCGGCGACGCTGGCGCACGCCAAAGAAATGTTGGGCACATGAGCACACCCAACCCGGCCATGACAAGCATGGAAATGGTGCTGATCACCGGCATGTCCGGCTCGGGCAAGTCGGTCGCGCTGCACGCACTGGAAGACGCTGGCTACTACTGTGTAGACAACCTCCCGCCCGAGCTGCTCGAAAGTTTTGTCGCACTCGAACTCAAACACAAAGCCAGCCGCGTGGCCATTGCGATGGATGTGCGCAGCGCCGCATCACTGCCGCTGGTGCCCAAGCAATTGCTGGCCTTGCAGGCTCAGGGCATGGCGATCAAATCGATTTTTCTGGACGCCAGTACTGATACGCTGGTAAGACGATTTTCTGAAACCCGCCGCATGCACCCGCTGTCGCGCGCCATGGCCTCCGACACGCACAGGGCACTGGTTGAAGCGATCGAGCACGAACGCGAACTGCTCGCGGAGATACGCGAACAAGCCCAGGTCATCGACACCAGCATCATCCGCTCCTCCCAGTTGCAGACTTATCTCAAGACCTTGGTGGCGGCCCCGGCGAGCCGGCTGACCCTGGTGTTTGAGTCCTTTGCCTTCAAACGCGGTGTACCGCTGGACGCAGACTATGTGTTTGACGTGCGCATGCTGCCCAACCCGCACTACGAAAACCACTTGCGCTCACTCACAGGCCGCGACCAGCCCGTGGCCGACTACCTGCGCAGTCACCCTGAAGTGACTGACATGTTCGCCAGCATTGAAAATTTTCTAAGTCAATGGCTGCCGGCGCTGCTGCGCGACCAGCGCAGTTACGTCACAGTGGCCATTGGTTGCACAGGCGGCCAGCATCGCTCGGTGTACCTGGTTGAAGTGCTGACGCTGGCTTTCGCTGCGAACTGGCAGACACTCAAACGGCACCGTGAGCTGGACGCCCTTCATCAGCATCCAACTTGAGCACCTCAACAACATCCGAAGTGCCTGGTAGTCCTATTTCCGCGCCTGCACAGGGCATGAGCGCACAGACGGCATCGATTCCGATCCTGATTTCACTGAGCTTTTGCCACCTGCTCAACGATCTGATTCAATCGCTGATTCCTGCACTGTATCCATTGCTCAAGCAGGAATTCAGTCTTGACTTCACCCAGATCGGCATCATCACGCTGGCCTTTCAGATGACCGCCTCGCTGCTGCAACCTACCGTGGGCTTGTACACCGACAAACACCCCCAGCCCTATTCACTCGCATTGGGCATGTGCTCCACGCTCATCGGACTGCTGCTGCTTTCGGTGGCGCAAAATTACGCGGTCATTCTTGTTGCGGCCGCCCTAATCGGCACAGGCTCTGCGATATTCCATCCCGAGGCCTCTCGTGTTGCGCGCATGGCTTCGGGCGGTCGCTATGGCACCGCCCAGGCCTTCTTTCAAGTTGGCGGCAACGTCGGGCAGGCCGTCGGCCCCTTGCTGGCGGCCTTTATCGTGCTGCCGCGTGGCCAGAGCGCGATTGCCTGGATCTCGCTCGCAGCTCTCGTGGGTATGTTTTTATTGACACGCATTGGCATGTGGTACAGCCTTCACTCGCGTCCGGGCACTGCCGGCTCACGTGCAAGCCTGCGGACGCAGCATTTGTCTCGTGCACGGGTCTTTTTCCTGGTCAGCGTACTGATGTTGCTGCTTTTTTCAAAGAACGTCTACAGCTCGAGCCTGACGTCTTTCTTTACTTTTTATCTGATTGAAAGATTCAATCTCTCCATCCAGGCTGCCCAGATCCAGTTGTTCATTTTCATGGCCTCGATCGCAGTGGGTACCGTGCTCGGCGGCGCACTGACCGACCGCATTGGTCGCAAGCCCATGATTTTGATCTCCATATTGGGCGCCTTGCCCTTCACGCTGGCCTTGCCTTTTGCAGACCTGTTCTGGACCGGCGTGCTCACGATGGTCATCGGCTTGCTGATGGCTTCGGCCTTTCCAGCGATTTTGGTCTATGCCCATGAGCTGATACCGGGTCGGGTCGGCCTGGTCTCAGGGATGTTCTTTGGACTTGCCTTCGGACTCGGCGGGCTAGGCGCAGCCGTGATGGGTGTCATTGCCGACGCGCATGGCATCGAATTCATTTACAAGCTTTGCTCTTATTTGCCGGCGCTGGGGCTGGTCGCCTTCTTGCTGCCCAATTTCAACGCGCCCGCATCAAAGGCCTGAGCAACAAATCATCAAGCCATGCCAAGAGGGCGACCCGGCCGGGGCCGGCTTCGGGTGAAGACTTCGGGTGAAGACTTCGGGTAATAGCTTCAGACACCAGCTTCCAGCAGTTTGCGAACAGGCGCAGGCAGCCCGAGAGCAGGCCAGCTTGACGGGCCAAACCAGGCACCACCGCGCTCGGCCGCTGTCAGCTCATTGGCCAGTTTCTGGCGGGCAGTCAACTGGCTCACAAAGGGCTTCAGGTGCAAATCCTTGTGCGTCAAAACGTGTACAAAAGGCGTTTTCGGCTTCAGACCAGCGCGTGCGGCCGCAGGGACTGAGCCGCTCAAAGCCTCTTGACTGTCAAACACCGGCAAGCAGTACAAGCCGCCCCAGATGCCGCTCGCAGGACGCCTTTCGAGCCACACTGCACCATCGGGGCGTTGCAACCAAAGCAGCCACAGGGCGAGAGAACTGCGCTTGAGCTTGCGCGTTTTCACCGGAAATTTTTCAGGCTGCCCTAATTGATGCGCAGCGCACAGGTGTTGCACCGGGCAGATCAGGCATTGCGGTTGGCGCGTTGCACAGATGGAGGCCCCCAGGTCCATCACGCCCTGGGTGTAGGCAGGCATGTCGCGAGCTGCCGGCAGCAGCCTGGTGGCTTTATCCCACAGCGCACGTTCGGCAGCCGCTTGCGAGAGGTCCGCCGAATAAGCCAGCACACGCGTGAGCACGCGCTTGACGTTGCCGTCCAAAATCGCCACGCGCTCAGCGAAGCAAAAAGCAGCCACAGCCGCCGCCGTTGAGCGGCCTATACCCGGCAAAGTCTGCAAGGCCAGGGCCGTCCTCGGGAACTGCCCACCGTGCTCGCTGGCCACCTGTTGCGCGCAGCGGTGTAAGTTTCGCGCTCGTGTGTAATAACCCAGACCACTCCATAAGCTCAGCACCTCGTCCAGGTCAGCGGCGGCCAGTGCCAGCACATCGGGAAAGCGCTGCAAGAAGCGGGCGTAATAGTCCAGCACCGTGCTCACCTGCGTTTGTTGCAGCATGATCTCGGACAGCCAAACGCGGTAAGGGTCGCGGGTGTTTTGCCAGGGCAAAGAGCTGCGGCCATGCTGCTTTTGCCAGACCACTAAATCGGCCGCAAAACGCGACACCAGCGCATGCGACGGGCTGTCTGGATCCAATGCTGAGTGGGCGTTTTTCATGCTTTATGCAGTGTAGACAAGGGCAGCCGCCCCACCCAGCTTCAGAATTTTTGGCAGCGGCTGCAGTAAAACGTTGAGCGCTGGCCCTGCATGATGCGGCGCAGGGGTGACTCGCAGCGCCTGCAGGGCAAGCCGGCCCTGTCATACACCATGGCTTCGAGCTGAAAGTAGCCTTTTTCGCCCTGCGCATTGGAAAAATCACGCAAGGTGCTGCCGCCCTTTTGCACCGCCCGGGTCAGCACTTCGACAATCGCGGCGTGCAACAAAGCCGCGCGTGGTCTGGAAATTTTGCAAGCTTTCAGTGTGGGCCGAATACCCGCCAGAAACAAAACTTCGCTGGCGTAAATATTGCCCACGCCAACCACCACTTCGCCGCCCAGCAAAACCTGCTTGATAGCGGTCTGCCGGCTTTTCAGTGCCACCTGAAAATCGGGCAAAGAAAAAGTGTCGTCCAGCGGTTCCACGCCCAAGTGTCCGAGTAACTTTTGCGCAACCGGGTCCGACTGACTGCGGGCATAAACCACCGCGCCAAAGCGCCGAGGGTCGTTCAGGCGCAAGCAACCTTGCGAAGTCTGCATCTCAAAGTGGTCATGTTTGCCTGGCGCGGGCAAATGGCGGGCAAACACCAGGCTGCCCGACATGCCAAGGTGAACCAGGAGCAAACCGTCGCTGAGGTCAATCAGCAGGTACTTACCCCGACGGCGCACGTCCAGGACCAGCTGACCGGCCAACTGGGCCGGAGCGCAGCCCAGTGCCCAACGCAGGGGTTTGCCCATGGTCACAGAGACAACGCTCGCCCCGGCGATGCGGTCGGCAAAACTCAGGCGGGTCACTTCAACTTCCGGCAATTCAGGCATGGCTTGAATTATCATGGCTTGATGAAGATAAAACTCCTGTGCGCCTTATCGGTTTGGTGTTTGCTGATACCGCTGTCGGTTGCACAAACAGCGCCGCCCGCCCCGGCCCAGGGTGCGACATCGCCCGCCGCACCCAAGCCCAGGCCGTCCCGCGACACGGGCAATCAGATGGATGCGCAGTTGTTTTACCAGGTGCTGCTCGGTGAGTTGATCGCCGGTACCGGCGAGGCCGGCCCGGCAGTTTCACTGATTCTGGATGCCGCCCGCAAAAGTCAGGACAGCCGGCTTTTTCAGCGCGCCACAGACCTGGCTCTGGAGTCGCGCTCCGGAGAAATCGCTCTGCAGGCGGCCCGGGCCTGGAAGCTGGCCCAGCCCGGCTCGCTCGAAGCCAGTCGCTACATCCTGCAAATTCTTCTGGCACTCAACCGCTTGAGCGAGTCTGCTGAGGCGCTCAAGTCCGTGCTGGAACTCACGCCAGAGCAGGACCGCATTCAAGCCCTGAGCTCGGTGCCCAGGTTGTATGCGCGCGTGAACGACAAGAAACTTGTGCAAGAGCTGGTTGAGCAAGCCCTGGCGTCTTACTTCAGGGCCCCTGCCACTTCCTCAGCAGCCTGGGTGATGGCCGCGCGCCTGCGCCTGGCTGCAGACAACAAGGCCGGCGCGCTCGAAGCCGTGCAGCGCGGCCGTGCTGCCGACCTCAAAGCTGAAGACCCGCTCATGATGGCAATTGAGTTGATGGACCCGACCCTGCCCGCCGCAGAAGCCCTGGTGCTGCAACAACTCAGTCAGAGTGCTGACGCACAAACCGAGCTGCGGTTTGCCTACGCCCGCAATTTGATCGGCTTGCAACGCTATCCAGATGCTTTGGCGCAACTTCAGATCATCACGCGCACCCAGGCCGACTTTTCACAAGCCTGGCTGCTGCTGGGCTCCCTGCAACTGCAGGAAAAGCAGCTTGCCCCTGCAGAAGCAGCCTTTAAAAAGTACCTCAGCCTGGCCGAGCTGCAACCCGCTTCTGCCAATCGTGAGCGTGGGTTGGCCCAGGCCTTTTTGGCGATGGCGCAAATTGCAGAACAGCGTAAAGCCTTCGATGAAGCTGAGAAATGGCTGCAACGCATTGACAGCCCCGATGTTTTGTTGCAAACGCAATCGCGCCGCGCGGCTTTGCTGGCGCGTCAGGGCCAGTTACAGGCCGGGATTGCATTGATACGCGAGCTGCCCGAGCGCAAAGCCGATGACGCCCGCAACAAACTTTTTGCCGAAGTGGCGCTGCTCAAAGAATTTAAACAACTGCAGCTGGCCTACGATCGCATGGCGCAGGCGCTGGCAGCAGCGCCCCAGGACATCGAGCTGATCTACGAGCAGGCGATCACTGCGGAAAAGCTCAACCGGCTGCCCGAGATGGAGCAGCTGCTGCGGCGCATTATCCAGATCAAACCGGACTACCAGGCGGCCTACAACGCGCTGGGCTACTCCCTGGCAGATCGCAATGTACGTCTGCCTGAGGCTAAGCAGTTGATCCAAAAAGCGGTTGAACTCGCACCCAACGACCCCTACATCCGGGACAGTCTGGGCTGGGTGGAATTCCGGCTGGGCAACCTCGATGAGGCGGCCCGACTTCTGAGCCATGCCTACAAAGACAGACCGGACCCGGAAATCGCAGCGCACCTGGGCGAAGTGCTCTGGCGCATGGGCCAGCGCGAGCGTGCCCTGACAGTATGGAAAGAGGGCCAGATGATGAATGCCGACAACGAGACGCTGCGCGAAACGCTACAACGCTTTGGCGTCAAACTCTAAAGCCTTGGCCTCCTGGATGCTGAGTCTGAGTTTTGCTGACGCCGCGCCGCCGCAGCGCCGCAACTGGTGCCAGCGCACAGTCCTTGCTGCCTTATTGCTCATCAGCCTGAGCTTGCTCTCAGCCTGCATGCACGCGCCGCGTACCCCTGCAGGTTCAGCGCAGGCTGATATCTGGTCCGGGCGGCTGAGCCTGCAAGTGCACAGCGAGCCGGTCCAATCCTTTAGCGCTGGCTTTGAGCTCAAAGGCAGCCCCGCTCAGGGTGAGCTGCTGCTCAGCAGTCCGCTGGGCAATACCTTGCTGGCCGCACGCTGGACGCCTCTGGAGGCGGTGCTGGAAGAGTCCGGCAAAATCCGTAGATTCAGCCATATCGACGCACTGATTGAGCAGTCCACAGGGGCTGCGCTGCCGGTGGCGGCCTTGTTTGACTGGCTCCATGGCAAGCCCGGCCAGCAGCAAGGATGGAACGCGGATCTTGGGCAGCTGGCGCAGGGGCGTATCAGCGCCCAGCGCAGCAAACCTTTGCCGCGCGCAGATCTGCGCATCGTGCTCGACAGACCAGCGCCCTGAAACCCATGTCAGATTTAAGCGTAGGCACCCCGCTCAAGGCACTCTACGATGTGCCGGCACCGGCCAAACTCAACTTGTTTTTACACATCACGGGCCGGCGCGCTGACGATTACCACCTGCTGCAGTCGGTGTTTATGCTGATCGACTGGTGTGACACGCTGCACTTTGAACTACGACGCGACGGCTTGATTTCCCGTGCCGACCTGGGGACGGCCGTTCATCAGGACTTGCCAGCTGAGGACCTCAGCGTACGCGCTGCGCGCGCCTTGCAAGCGGCCACCGGTACCTCCCTGGGGGTGCATATCAGCCTTGAAAAGCGGATTCCGTCCCAAGCCGGTATGGGAGGCGGCTCGTCCGACGCCGCCAGCTGCCTGCTGGCTTTGCAACGCCTTTGGGGCCTGCGGCTGCCGCCCGCCAAGCTGATGGCGCTGGCGCTTTCGCTGGGGGCCGATGTGCCCTTTTTCCTGTGCGGCAGCCATGCCTGGGTAGAAGGCATCGGTGAGCTGATCACGCCCATCACTTTGCCGGCCGCCCGCTTTCTGGTGATCAAACCGGCGGCCGGGCTGTCAACACAGGCCATTTTCAGCTCGCCAGAGCTAAAAAGTGACACCAAAACTGCTACAATGCTAGGCTTTGCTGCAAACGACAACGGCCGAGTTTACGGATTCGGCCGGAACGACTTGCAGCCGGTCGCCGAAAAGCTCTGCCCGCCCATGGTTCAGTCCCTAGACTGGCTTACGGCACACGGCTTGCAAGGCCGAATGACCGGCTCTGGAAGTGCTGTTTTTGCGCAAATGCCAAACGAAATGATGATTTCAGACGCCCCGGGCGACTGGCAGATCAGGCAGTGCGGCAACCTGGAAGTGCATCCTCTGGCCGGTTGGTAAAATCCCAGTCCGAGAAAATGCTTCCTTGCGATGATTGATAGGTGTGTTGCTGAACTCACGGGAACCCAAGGTTGCCGGTCAACAGCAACAGTCCTGTGTAGGGGTGTCGCCAAGTTGGTTAAGGCACCGGATTTTGATTCCGGCATTCGCAGGTTCGAATCCTTCCACCCCTGCCAAATTTTTTGGCCCTTGCGACGGACTCCCACAACGGGTACGGGCCAGGGCCTTTTGTTCGGTGTCTTTGTTGAGCGGTTTTGAGATTGCCGGCATGGCCTTCAGGCTCCTGCGATGCATCTCAAAGCAAGTTGCCAGGGCATTGAGCGCCATGTGTTTTTAGTGTGTTTTTCGCTTTTTCATCGCTTCACTGCCAAACACCGCTGGACCCCTCATGCTTGCGCACAACCCCGACTTCATGGTTTTCACTGGCAATGCCAATCCGAGCATGGCCCAGGAAATTGCCCATCACCTGGACATTTCTTTAGGCGCCGCCCATGTCGGGCGCTTTTCGGACGGCGAAGTTACTGTCGAAATTCACCAGAACGTGCGTGCCCGTGAAGTCTTTGTGGTGCAGTCCACCTGCGCCCCGACCAATGACAACCTGATGGAACTGCTGATCATGGTTGATGCGCTCAAACGTGCATCAGCCGAGCGGATTTCCGCCGTGATTCCTTATTTCGGCTATGCCCGCCAGGACCGCCGTCCGCGTTCGGCCCGCGTACCCATCACCGCCAAGGTGGTGGCCAACATGCTGCAAACCGTGGGCGTGTCGCGCGTGCTGACCATGGACTTGCATGCCGACCAGATCCAAGGTTTCTTTGACATACCGGTTGACAATATTTATGCCTCCCCCGTTTTGCTGGGCGACCTGCTTCAGAAAAATTACACCGACTTGATGGTCGTCTCTCCAGACGTGGGTGGTGTGGTGCGGGCCAGGGCGCTGGCCAAGCAACTGGGTTGCGACATGGCCATCATCGACAAACGCCGGCCTAAAGCCAATGTGTCTGAAGTCATGCACGTGATCGGCGACATCGAAGGGCGCAATTGCGTCATCATGGACGACATGATCGACACGGCCGGCACGCTGGTCAAGGCCGCAGAGGTTCTGAAGGAACGCGGGGCCAAAAAGGTTTACGCCTATTGCACACACCCGATTTTTTCGGGCCCTGCCATTGACCGCATTGCCAAAGGCGACGTACTCGACGAAGTGGTGGTGACCAACACCATCCCCCTGACAGACAACGCCTTGAGCTGCAAAAAAATCCGCCAACTCTCCGTGGCCCCGTTGATCGCCGAAACGATACAACGCATTGCCAAGGGTGAGTCGGTGATGAGTTTGTTCTCAGAACAAGACAACCTGTTTTGATCTGAGGCAAAAAGCTGGCGGCACCTTCGGGCACCGCCTTTTTACGTCACGAGGCTAGCTGGTCGCGGCATGCCTCTTTAGGAGTATTGATATGAAATTCGTCGCTTTTGAGCGCGCCATGCAGGGTACGGGTGCGAGCCGCCGTCTCCGCATCACCGGACGCACGCCCGGTATCGTTTACGGTGGCACTGAGCAGCCTTTGCTGATCGAGCTCGATCACAACGCACTGTTCCACGCCATCAAGAAAGAATCTTTCCACGCTTCCATCCTCGACATGGAACTCGCCGGCAAGAGCCACAAAGTTTTGTTGCGTGATCTGCAGATGCATCCCTTCAAACAGCAGATCCTGCACATTGACTTCCAGCGCGTCGAAGCCACGACCCGCATGACTGTCAAAGTGCCGGTTCACTTCAGCGGTGAAGAAAATTCACCCGCCGTCAAAGCCGAAGGTTGCCTGGTCAACCACGTGTTGACTGAACTGACGATCTCCTGCTTCCCGGCGGACATTCCTGAGTTCATCGCCGTCGACCTGAGCGGTATGAAAAAAGGCTCGTCTCTGCACGTCAAGGACATCACCCTGCCAAAGGGCGTGAAGTTTGTCGTCAAAGGCCAGGAAAACCCTGTGCTGGCCTCAGTTTCGGTGATCGTCGAGGAAGCTCCTGCTGAGGCAGCACCTGCAGCCGATGCCAAAGATGGCAAGGATGCTAAAGACGCCAAAGCGCCGGCCAAGGCGCCAGCCAAGGCACCTGCAGCCAAAAAATAAGCCGCGGACAGCGAGTCCAGCTTTTTGCCTCATCGGCCCATATCCTCACCAGAGGATATGGGCCGTTTTGTTGAGGCCGGCAGGCGTTACAGTCCTGCAAAGACTATTGGACAAAACGCGCACACGGAATTCATCGCTCCATGATCAAACTTTTTGTCGGCCTGGGCAATCCGGGTACTGAATACGAAGCCACCCGCCACAACGCCGGTTTCTGGTGGATCGATGCATTGGCCCGAGAACTCAAGATAAGCCTGGTGCTCGACAAGAGCTACCACGGCGTGGTGGCACGCACCGCCGTCAAAGGACAAACGCTGTGGCTGCTTGAGCCGCGCACTTTCATGAACCTGTCAGGCAAATCCGTTGCTGCACTGGCCCGTTTTTTCAAAATCAAGCCTGAAGAAATTCTGGTGGCACATGACGAGCTCGATATCGTGCCCGGCCAACTCAAGCTTAAATTTGGTGGCAGCCACGCCGGCCACAACGGCCTGCGCGACATTCACGCCCAGCTGGGCAGCGCCGACTATTGGCGCCTGCGCATCGGCGTGGGCCACCCGGGCGACAAAGCCGAAGTGGTCAACTGGGTGCTGCAAAAGCCCTCTCAAGAGCACCGTGCGGCCATTGAAGATGCCCTGCCCCGCAGCCTGAAGGCGCTGCCCATGTTGATAGACGGAGAAATGGAAAAAGCCACCATGCTGATTCACACGCATGCACCGGTGCGACCCAAGCCGCCACGCAAGCCCGATATCGCGCCTGTGGCAGAGCCTGGCCAGGCCGGGCCAGCCGGCAAGCCCTGAGCAACCGAGCGCCTAAAGGCTCAACCCAGCGCTAAGGCTTGGGTCCTGCGCTCGTCTCCAAAGTCGCTTGAAGGCGCAGGTATTTTTGCATCAAGGTTTCCCGGCTTTCGATGTGCTGGGGATGAACAGGAATACAGGCCACGGGGCAGACCTGCACGCACTGGGGCTCGTCAAAATGCCCGACGCATTCGGTGCACTTGTGGGGATCTATCTCGTAGATGTCTTTGCCCATGTAGATGGCCTGGTTCGGGCACTCAGGCTCACACACGTCACAGTTGATGCACTCGTCGGTGATCAGCAGCGCCATGTCAGCGCCCCGGCGGCGCTGCGTGAACGCCTTGTAAGGCGGCTGCCACGGCGGGGCTGACCATCTGACCCACGTCGCCGCCCAGCTTGCTGATTTCACGCACCAGCGTGCTGCTGATGCATTGCAAGGATGCGTCGGGCAGCAAAAAAATAGTCTCCACGCCGGGCCGTAACTTGCGGTTCATGGCGGCCATCTGAACTTCATAATCAAAGTCAGTCAGATTGCGCACACCGCGTACCACAGCGCTGGCTTGCTGCTGAGCGCAAAAATCCATGATCAAGCCTTCAAAGGGCAGGACCCGGATGCGTCCCGCAGGCGCAATACCCTGCACCGCCTGCTCAACCAAACGCACTCGCTCTTGCAAGCTGAACAAGGTTTTTTTGTGATGCGCAACGGCCACAGCCATCACGAGTTGGTCAAACAAGCCGGCAGCACGTCGCACCACGTCTTCATGACCCAGCGTAAAGGGATCAAAAGTGCCGCAGTAAACAGCAGTTCGGGAGTTAGTCTGAGCCATGGGCGGATTATGCCGCTTGGCGCCCTGCTCAGGCTGGGAAGGCAGCCAGGCGCGCCAGCAAATGAAAATGCACCGCCCCGGCCTTGCTGCTGCGGTAGATCATCAGGCCCAGGGGGGCCAGCTCTTGAGCAGTCCAGCTGCGCGGGGCTTCCAGGTAGACCAGCCCCTGCGGTGCAATCGCGTCGGCCGCCGCTTTCAGGGCAGGCTCAAAAAGCGTGGACTCAAAGGGCGGGTCAATGAAAACCAGTTGCATCGAGCCCGGGCTTTGCCGGCGCAACAGGCCCACACCGTCGCCGCGCTCGACCCGCACACTGCCGGCCTGCAAGCGTTCTTGTAAAGCCTTGAGTTTGAGCGCCAATTGCGGGTCTTGCTCACACAGCAGGACCTCGGCCGCACCACGCGATGCAGCCTCAAAGCCCAGCGCCCCGGTGCCGGCAAAGATGTCAATGCAACGCCATCCTGTGAGATCCTGGCCAAGCCAGTTAAACAAGGTTTCGCGCACGCGGTCCGGCGTCGGACGCAAGCCCGGCTTGTCGGCCACCGGCAGCTTGGTACGCTTGTAAATGCCGCCAATGATGCGCACCTCTCCGGGCAGCGACTTGTTCTGGCGCGGGCCGGGCTTGGCCTTTGCTTTGGGCGCGGGCGTTAATCGGGCGTCTGAGCGGGCGTCTGAACGCGCATTCATGGGCCTGCGCCCAGCACCACAGTCACCATGCGTTCGGGTTGAAGTTTGCGGGAAAAAGCAGCCCTGATATCGGCCGCAGTGATTTTTTCTACCTGCGCAGTCCAGGTGTCCAAGTAGTCCAAAGGCAAGTTGTTCCAGGCAATGTTGGCGACGTTGTCAAGCAGTTTGGCATTGCTGTCGATGCGCAGCGCAAAGCCGCCCGCCAGGTTGTCCTTGGCGGCCTTGAGCTCGGCGTCGGTGGGGCCTTCGGCCACGAATTTGGCGAGCACTGAGCGCGCCACCTCGACAGCCTGTGCCGCCTGGTCGGGCCGCGTCTGCAAACCGATGGTGAAAGCACCCGCATGAAGGCCAGGGGAAAAAAAGCTGTACACGCTGTAGGTCAGGCCACGCTTTTCACGTACCTCGGTGGTCAGCCGCGACACAAAACCGCCGCCGCCCAAGGTGTAGTTACCGACAGTGAGCGCAAAAAAATCCGGGTCAGAGCGTTTGTAGCCGGGCTGGCCGATCAAGACATGGGCCTGGGCCGATTCAAAAGCAAGAGACCGGCTCACCGGCTCGCCGAGTGGCTGGACTTCAGCCACAGCCGGCAAAGCCTGGCAGCGCGCCGCATCACGCTGGGGCAGTCGGGCCAGCAGCGCAGTGACCAAAGCATCGGTTTGAGCCCGCGTCACGTCGCCGACCACGCTGACTTTGGCTCTGCAGGGCTGGACATGCTGGGCATAAAACTGCTGCATGTCTGCTGTCGTGATGCGCGCCAGAGAGGCTGGCGTGGTCTCCAGGCCATAAGGGTGGGGACCGTAGACGGCTGCGCGAAAAGCCTTGGCGGCCACAGTCGCAGGTCGGGTGTCAGACTCACGAATGGAAGCGCTGATGCGTTCGCGCTCCTGCTGCCAGATCGCATCGGGCCAGGCCGGTTCACCGATCTGGCGGGCGGCCAGGGCCACCGACTGCGCCAACAGGTCCGGATAGCTCAGGCTGCGCATTGAAAAAGTCAGGCGGTCACTGCCGGCGCTGACGGAAAAGACCGCCCCCAGATCGGCCCAGGCTTCGCTGAGCTGGTTTTCATCCAGCGCCACAGCGCCTGGGCGTGCAGCCAGGCCCTTGCCGCTCATGCGCGACATGGCACTGGCCAGGCCAGCTTTGTCAGCCGGGTCGCGACGGCCACCGGCGTCAAAGTCAATCTGAACGTCCAGCATGGCAATACCGTGGCTCTCGACCAGGTAGACCTTGGCACCACTGGCCTGAGTCCAGTGCTGTATCGGCAAAGCAGCCCGTGCTATCAGACTGTGCGAGAGCATAGCCAGGCCAAAACACAGGCAGGGGAGAACGCGACGGGAAAATAAAGGAGTCAACATGGCAGCACTTTCAGTTTCAGTGGCGCGAAGCTGCGGCCGGCAGGCGGGGCTTGCGGTTCGGGTCCGGGGGCAGCGGCAGCAGTGTGGCCTGCGTCAACTGCTCGTCGCCGAAATAGCGCGCGGCCACAGACTGCACTTCTTGCGCCGTGACGGTGCGCAACTGCGCCACCACACGCGCGTTAGCGTCCAGCGGGAAACCGTTAAGCCAATTGCTGCCAAGCTCTCTGGCCTGGCTGAAAATAGCATCGAGCTTGTAGGTTTCTGAAGCAACCCATTGGGTTTTGACACGCTGCAGTTCGCCCTGGCTGACGCCTTCGCGGGCGATCCTGTCAATTTGCTTGCGCAGCGCAGCCAGTACCTGGCCTGGCGTTTTACCTTCAGCCGGCACACCATCCAGGAAAAAAACCTGCGGCCCGCGTCCAAACAGGCCGTTGTAGGCGCCAGCACTGTCCGCCACCCGTTCTGCGCCTTGCGTCAGAGCCCTGTCCAGGCGGGCGCCACTGTAGCCGTCGAGCACCGCGGCCAAGACTGTCAGCGCCAGCGCGTCTCGGCTGGAAGCTGAGGCTTGGGCCGGCATATCTTTCAAAGCGCTGGCGTCAAGTTGCGGCACTTTGAACATGAGACTGACATAGGCCTGGCTGGCACTGGCCTTGTGCTCTATCTGTCGCATACCGTTTTGGGCCGGTTCAGTGCGCGGTTTGCGTGCCGGGGTGAGCCCGGCGGGAATGCGGCCATAGTACTTTTCAGCCCAGGCACGCACCTGGGCCACATCCACATCACCGGCAATGACCACGGCGGCATTGCCGGGTACATACCACTGGCGGTAAAAGCGGCGCAGATCGTCCGAGGTCATGGCATCCAGA
>Ga0164294_10001575_pt1 | contig 21107 bp, 16 predicted proteins | sample GEODES005metaG_FD_111479 | JGI IMG/M metagenome (GOLD analysis project Ga0164294, IMG submission 111479) | Oligotrophic lake water microbial communities from Sparkling Lake, Wisconsin, USA - GEODES005 metaG | ecosystem: Environmental > Aquatic > Freshwater > Lake | place: USA: Sparkling Lake...
CACCGACATCATCAAGGCGAACGAGGCGATCTCGCTCAACGATGCCCGGATCGACGCGCTGAAGACCCAGTCGGACCGCGCCGAGCGGCTCTACAAGGGCGGCCAGGGCACGATCACCGACGCGCGCGATATCGAGGTTCGGTACGAGCAGGCGCTTGCGAACCGCGTATTGCTGGCGAGCGATCAGCTGGCCGCGCTCACGCGGCTCCGCTCGATCATCGGGGTCGATACCGCGCCGGAGGCGTTCCGGCTGCCCAAGCAGTTCGGCGCGATCGCGCTGCAGCCGCTCGACGGCTATATCGAGCAGCAGTCGCAGGCCAACCCGCAGGTCGAGGCGGCGCGGGCGACCGAGCGGATCAACAAGCTGGAAGCGCTGCGCGTGAAGGGCTCGCTGTTCCCCGTCCTCGGGATGAGCGGCACCTACACGGAATATGCGGGGCAGCACACGAGCTACGTCGGCGTTTCGGTCAGCGCGCCGATCAACGCAGGCGGCTTCTTCCAGATCGGTTCGGCCAATGCGACGGCGCGGCGATCGGTCGAGGAGCGCCGCGTCGTCGAGGACAAGGCGAAGACCGAATTGCAGCGCCTCTATGCGCTGGTCGGTGGTGGCCGCGACGCCTTGATCATCAACGCCAAGGCGATCGAGGCCGCGGAATTCGCGGTCGAGGCGAACACCAAGAGCTATGAGGGCGGCGTCCGCACCAACGTCGACGTCGTCAACGCGATCCAGACGGTGTTCGAGGTCAAGAACAGCTACGTCCAGTCGGCGGCTACGCTGGCCTCCAACTATCTGAACCTGCTGCTGCTGGCGGGCGAAGATCCCGAGGATGCGCTGGCCGCTACGCAGCGGTTTCTGCTGGGCCGCTGACCGGCGCCGTCAGGCCTTCGGGGCCGTGGCGTAGAGCTGCAACAGCGCGTCCGCCGTGTTCTCCACCGAGGATGGGCGGCGCATCGTGGTCTGAAGATCGGTGAGCAATGCCGGATCGGCCGCGATCCTCTTGAGCAACGCCGCCAGCGCACGTCCGCTTCCCGCCTGGAACTGGAAGCCGTCGATCCCGTCGCGGACCTTCTCCGCCATGCCGCCGATGTCCGAGGCGATCACCGGACGGCGGTTGGCGAGGGCTTCCTCGATCACCACCGGCGCATTCTCCCACCAGATCGAGGGCACCAGCACGGCGTGGACCGACTGCATCAACCGATCGACGCGGGCATTTTCATAGGGGCCGACATAGCTGCAGGTCGATGGGATGGTTTCGAGCTGACGACGGAAGCGCTCCTGAAACTCGAGCGGTTGCGCGGACGGATCGCCGTAGATTTCGACCTGGATGTTGGTGACGCCGTCGGCCTCGAGGATGCGTCCCGCCTCGAACGCGGTGTCGACGCCCTTCAACCGCGAGATCTGGCCGAAGAAGCCGATGCGCAGCCCGCCATCCGTGGACGGAAAAGGCAGGGTGCCGCGCCGATCGAGATCCGGGACGCCATTGTCGATCACCGAGATGCTGGCCGGATCGAGCCCCCACGCCGCGTAGCGATCGGCAAGGAATTGGCTCGGCGTCACGAAGGCATCGACCGCGCGGAAAAAGCGCTTCACGAACAGCTCGCGCATGAAGAAATCCTGCGGGGAGTATTCGGGAAAGCAGGTGTGGCACGCCTGCGGACTCGCCGCGTCGCACAGCGCGAAGTTGGGCCGCTTCACCATCTGGCCGAAGTGATGGCAGATCGCGAGATATTCGTGGAGCGTCAGCACGATCCGCGCATCGGGCAGGGTGCGGCGGATGATCGCGAAGGTCTCCAGCCCGAAGTTGGTGTAGTGGTGGGCGTGGATGATGTCCGGCTTCAGTTCTTCGAGCAGCGCCGCCAGTTCGCGCGGATAATCGGGGTCCGAATTGGCGAAGTTGAAATGATCGAACTGGTGGCCGTCGCCGCTGCCGTAGAGGAAATTATCCTCGCCGAAGGGCTGGCCGAAGGTGATGCCGTCGCGCAGCTTCATCCGCCCCGGCGCGGCCGAAAGGAAGAAGACCTTCAGCCCCGCGCGCCCCTTGAGCTCCTGATAGAGCTGGAACGCGGCGAACTCCGCCCCGCCGCGCGAGAGGCGCGGGTCCATGTGCGAAAGGATCAGGATGCGGGTTTCGGGGGCTGTCATGCCGCCTGATCCCCGGCGTCGCCCCAGCGCTGGTTGAAGGTCCAGGCGTTCACGAAGGTCAGGTTGCGTGTCCAGTCGGTTGCCGCCGTGCCCTGGCTCTGCCGTTCGAGGTGGTAGAGCGTGACGTCGTCATGCACCGCGCAGGTGAGCCCCTTGCCGCGGATGCGCATGCACAGGTCCGCATCCTCGAAATCGCCGATCACATAGGCCGGGTCGAACCCGCCGCACTCGAGCGCGAGATCGCGCCGCATCATCATCAGCGCGCCCGTCACCATCTCCACGTCGCGAATCCCTTCTCCGGGCGGGGGAATGCGGCCCTTGCGCGGATGGATCGGGAAGAGGAGGTTGCCGACGGTCGGCTGCCGCTGGAGCGCCATGCCGATATGCTGGACGGTGCCGTCCTCGAACAGCAGCCGCGCCCCGATCACGCCGAGTTCGGGGTCGCCGTCGAGCGCTGCAGACAGCTGACCGATCCAGTCCGGCGTGCCGGGCAGCACGTCCGAATTGAGGAAGCAGATATGGCGGCCGCGCGCTGCCTGCAGCCCGGCATTGCTCGCCCCGCCGAAGCCGACATTCTCGGGCATGATGATCAGGCGCATAGGGATGCCGAAGCGACGATAGGCGGAGCGGGCGAGTTCGATACATTCGGCGCGCCGCTCGGGCTGATCGAGGACGTAGAGATATTCATCCTCGCCCGCGTCATGCTCGGAGAAGAGCGCCATCTGGTAGGTCAGGAAATCGAGCCGGCCGTAGAGCGGCACGATGATCGAGGCACGCGGGCTTTCGGGCGATGGGCCGATGGCGAGCTCGGTCGGCGCCGCGAGCTTTGCCGCCTGCGCGCGCTTCATCGCGACGGCGGTGGGTGCCATGATCGCCATCGTCTCGGCGAGCGTGTCGCTGGTGACGAGGATGCGGCCGAGCGCCTGCTGGATCGCGTCGCGGCCCGATGCGGTCGGCCGCGGCAGCGGTTTGAAGGCGACGGCGCCGTCCTTCATCGTCAGCTCGACATAAGCCTGGCCGAGATCGAGATCGGGGCCATCCGCGAAAGCGCGAAAGCCGAGCCGGTTGTGCGGCAGGCCGTGCGGGCGGCCATGCAGTTCGAACACGTCGGGCCGTTCGAAGGCGATCCAGCGTTCGAGCAGCGATCGCGAGGCGGCATTGGGCGATCGCAGCCGGATCGAGGCGACCTGTCGCTGCGGATCGACCAGCCAGCCGATCAGCATCGCGCCGGCACCGGGCGCTGCGATCACCTCTTCGGTCTCGAAATGGACGGGACGGCCAAGCCTGCTGAGCGTCTCGCCGCCTTTGAAGGCCGAAGCGGGGGGCGGTGGCGCGGGCTTCGGTGCCGGTGCTGCCGCGACCGGCGCCGGGGCGGGCTTCGCGGGTTGCGGGGCCGGAGCGGCAGGGGCTGGCGCTGCGGGGCGGGGCACCGGCGCTCCCGAAGTCGAAAGCACCGCGCTCGCGACCTGGAAGCCTTGCGTCACGAGCCGCACGTCGATCGTGGGCTGGGTGCGAAGCTGGGTGGCGGCGTCGCGGCCGAAGCTTTTCGCGATGGCGTCGAGAAGGTGGAGCTGGAAGCCGAGCTGCTGGCCCGAACGCCCGCTGGAATAAGGCAGATCCTTGCGGATCACGGCGAGCGAGACGGGCAGGCGGTGCGTGCCGACGATGAGCTCGACGCCGCCAGCGGGGTCCTTGCCGAGCCACAGACCCGGATCGAACAGCCAGCCCGATACCGCCTCGGCCGACACGACTTCGAGAGCGCCCTGCGGACGGAAGGAGCGGCAGCGGGGATCGGAGAGGCTGACATGCTCGATCGTCTGGCCATCGACCAGCAATTCGACCGCTCCACCGGGAAGCGCGCGCCGCTCGACCGGCAGATCGACGCAGAAGGCGATCGGCTCCGCGGAAATGCCTTCGATGCGAAGGTCGTCGCGCGCGAACAGCCCGGTCACGGCATGGTCGGCACCCGCGACCCGCAACACGATCTCGCCCAAGGGTTGCGCACCGTCGGCCGTGGCGACCCAGCCTTCGACGACCAAGAATTCCGAACCGAATTGAACGGACTCGATCCGGCCGCGAACGGCGGCGGCATTGGTGACGATGATCGGCGCGTTCATCGGTCTGCCCTGCGGCACTTACGCGGTTTCGGGCGTTGCACGGAAGGAACCTAGCTTTTGCGGCCTTTCAGGTAAAGGATCGTGCGGAAAGGGCGCTCTTGTGTCGCAACGCAGCATCGATGGCTTTTCGCGCGATGGGGCAGCGTGTAGCGTCGGCGACGTACCGGACTGATTTGGGCGGATCGTAGTGATTTCTGGGTATGTTGAAGTCGTCGAACGCGGATCTGTCCGTGGCTGGGCGTTCGATAGCAAGGAGCCCGGCCGGCGGCTTCGTGTCGAGCTGGTCGTGGACAATTTTCCGGTGGCGCAGGCTGCGGTGGACATCCATCGCCCCGATCTGGCCGCGCTCGGCATCGGCCGTACCGATTTTGCCTTCGATCTGCGCGTGCCGGCCGACGTGGTGCTCGATCTGTCGCGATTGGCCGTCCGGCCGATCGGCGAGGCGCAGGCGCTTCCGCTCTCCAACCAGGCCTGTGCCATCGAAGGCGCGGTCGAACTCGTATCGCCGACCCTGGTCACCGGCTGGGTCTGGTATGTCGGCCACCCCGGCGAGCGCATCGCGCTGGAGGTACGGCTCGAGAATTTCACGGTCGCGACCGGGGTTGCGGACGTTCATCGCCCCGATCTCGACAATGCCCATATCGGCGACGGCAATTATGGCTTTCGTATTCCGATCAACGTCGGGCCGAACCAGATCGCGCCTGCACAGCTGAAGGTGATCGAGCCGCGATCGGGCAAGCCGCTGCTCGATCTGCGCCTGCCGCTGGCCGTGCGCCAGTCGACGCCCCGGATCGTCCCGCCACCGAAGCCCGCCGCGCCGATCCTCGCGACGCCCCAGCCCGCGCCGGTGCGGGCTCCGGCACCGCAACCGCGCCCAGCTCCGCCGCCGGTGGCTGCGGCCCCGACTCCGCCACCACCCGCTCCGCGTCCGGCGCCTGTCCCGGCGCCCGCGCCGCCACCGCAGGCCCAGGCCGGCCGTGTCCGGATCGAGCAGGAGCCCGGCACCGTCACGCTGTCGCGCGAGGCCGCGGAGGCGCTGCGCCAGGCGATGGGGCTTTCGGCGGATGACGACGACAGCATCTTCTGAGCGCGGCCCGACGGGAGGATAAGGACATAGCGACCTCCTCGCTCAACGGCCTGATCGAAGCGGCGCGGACACGGCGCGATGCCGCCGACTGGCCACGCGCGATCGCGCTCTATCGGCAGGTCGAGGATGCACTGCCTTCGTCCGCTGAAGTGAAACACAGTCTGGCGCTTTGCTACATGGCGAGCGGCGATCCCGCCAAGGCCGCGCAGCTGGCGGGGGTCGCGGTGAAGATCTCGCCGGGGCTCTGGCAAAGCCATGCGCTGCTGGCGCGGATCGCGCGCGAAGGTGGCGACATTGTCGCGGCCGAAGGTCATTGGGCGTCGGTGCTCCGGGCGAGCCCGGGGAACGGCACGGCGCTGCTCGGGCTGGCCGATATCGTGCTCAACGAACTGGGGGATGCGGCCCGGGCCAAGGCCCTTGTGGCGCCCCTCCATGGGCATGCGGGCCATGCGCAGGATGCGGCGCTGACCGATCTGATGGCGTCGCTATACGTCGGCGATGTCGGCGCCGATGACCTTTCGGCGAAGCTGGCGGGGTTTGCGCGGGCGAACCTGTCGTTGCCGAAGAGGCCGCCTTTGCCCTTGCGAAAGGGGCGGCGGCGGGTGGGGCTGGTGTCGCCACTCTTCTCGGCCTCGCCGGTCTTCTATCTCACCGGATCGACGTGGGAGGCGGTGGCGCGCGAGCATGATCTGGTGTTCGTCAGCCGGGGGACGCGGAGCGACTGGGCGACCGAGCGGCTGAAGGCGTTGGCGACGGAGTGGATCGACGCGCCGCATCTGGATGGCCCGCAACTGGCCGAGCGGCTGGCGGCGGCGGAGATCGACATATTGTTTGATCTGGGCGGCTGGAGCGATGCGATCGGCCTCGCGGCGCTGTCGACCAAGCCGGCGGCACGGCAATATACGTGGGTCGGCGGCCAGTCGGCGACGACGGGGCTCACCACGTTCGACGGATGGATCGGCGATGCGTGGCAGAGCCCGCCCGACCTGCAGGGCCTCTATACCGAGCCGCTGATCCAGGTCGCGGGCGGTTATGTCGATTACACACCGCCGCCGTTCCTGGAGAAGGCGCGGCAGGCAACCCAGAGCGGCGTCGCGCTGGTCGGCAATCCGGTGAAGATCGTCGCGGGGACGATGCAGGCATGGCCGATCGGCGTGGACAAGGTGACGTTGATCGACCGGCGCTATGCCCACCCGCAGACGCTGGCGCGCGTCACCGATCTGCTCGGCCGATCCGGCATCACGATCAGCGAGACGATCGTCCCGCAAGGGCAGGATGCCTATCTGCAGGCGGTCGGCCGGTTCGAGGCGATCGTGAATACCCAGCCCTATGCGGCGGGGCTGACCGCGGTCGAGGCGCATGCGCTGGGGCTGAAACTGCTCACGCGGCCGGGGGCGGGCAAGCTCTTCGCATCGCGCCATCACCTCTCGCACCTGCGCACCGGCGGGCGCAATCCGGCGCTGATTCCACAAATCCTCGCACTGATCGCACAGCCCTGATAGACCGGGCCGTCTCATGCCGATGACCCCGCTTCAGGTAAAATTCCATCGGTTGATCCGGGCGACGAAGACGTTCGACGACAGCTATTATGCGCGTCGGTATCCCGAGCTCGTCGTGCAGCATCCCGATCTGCTCGAACATTACATCCTGATCGGCGAGCGGCAGGGGCGGTCGCCCAATCTGTTCTTCGATCCGGTCTGGTACCGCAGCCAGAAACCCAAGGTCCGCGGCGATGACAGTCTGCTCGCCCATTATCTGACGGTGGGGGACCGCGACGGGCTGCAGCCGACGCCGGGCTTCGATCCGCCCTTCGTGCGCGCAGCGCTGGGCAACGAGCGCGAACCGGCGCTGGTCGGCTTCCTGCGCGCGCGGACGATGGGCAAGCTGGTCAATCCGTCGCGCTTCTTCGACTATGGCTATTATTACCGCGCCTATCCCGACATCGCGCAGGCGCGGATCGACGGCTTCTGGCACTTCGTGAACCTCGGCGCCGACGAGGGGCGCATCCCGGCCAAGGACTTCAGCTGGTTTCTGCTCCGCGAACGCTATCAGCTGACCGGCAAGAACAGCGAAGCCTTCCGCGAGCTGATGCTCCGCTGGCGGCACCTGACCAGCAACGCCGCCGCGCCCGAGCAATTGCCCTCGGTAGTGCTGCTGCAGGAGGAGCTGCGCGGGGTCCATCGCCAGTCGAGCTACTACGAAGCGCAACAGCCGCCGCCCCCGCCCGGCGTGAAGCGCAGCGCCGACGTCTACGCCTTCTACCTGACCCAGTTCCACCGCGTGCGCGAGAATGACGCTTGGTGGGGCGAGGGCTTCACCGAATGGCACAATGTCGTGCGCGGCGTGCCCCGCTTTTCGGGCCATTATCAGCCGCGCGTGCCCTCCGCGCTCGGCTTCTACGATCTCGACGATCCGCGCGTGATGCCGCGTCAGGTGGCGCTGGCGAAGCAGGCGGGCCTCGCGGGCTTCGCTTTTTATTATTACCATTTCGGCGACCAGCGCCTGCTCGAACGGCCGCTCGACCGCTTCATCGACGACAAGGGCCTCGACGTCGGCTTCTTCCTGATCTGGGCGAACGAGACCTGGTCGCGGCGCTGGGACGGCAGCGAAAGCGAGATCCTGCTCGAGCAGAAATATCCGCCCGACATGCCGGAAAAGCTGGCGAAGGACCTCGTCCGCTATTTCGCCGACCCGCGTTACCGGCGGATCGACGGGCGGCCTCTGCTGGTGATCTACCGTGTCTCCTCGATCCCCGATGCGAAGAACTGGCTGCGCGGCCTTCGCGCGGCCTTCGCGCGCCACGGCGAGGAGCCGCTGATCTACCTGTCGCAGACCTTCGAGGATCGCGATCCCGGCCCTTATGGCATCGACGGCGCGATGGAGTTTCCGCCGCACAAGCACAGCGCATCGCTGCGCCTCTATCAGCCGTCCAAGCCGTTCGGCGCGGATCCGCTGCTGCGGGTGTGGGATTATGACGCCTTCGTCGACGTCTCGCTGGCCGATCCGCATCCCGAATATCCGATGATCCGCACCTGCCTGCCGAGCTGGGACAATGACAGCCGCCGCCAGGGCGCCTCGTCGATCATCCACGGATCGACGCCGGACCGCTTCCGCCGCTGGCTCGATGCTTTGGTCAGCCGTGCCGAGAAGCGCGAGGACGGGCCGAACATCGTCTGCATCAACGCATGGAACGAGTGGGGCGAGGGCGCCTATCTCGAGCCCGACCGCCATTTCGGCTATGCTTATCTCAACGCCGTGCAATCGGTGTTGCGGCCCGAGGAGGCCGACAATGTCCGCCGCATCGTGCTCGTCGGGCACGACGCCTTCGCCGCCGGATCGCAGCGGCTGCTCCTCAACCTCGGCAACACTTTGCGCAACGAATTCGGCGTGCAGGTGGTGTTCGTGCTGCTACGGAGCGATCCGGGCTATGAGGCGCTGGTCGAGCAATATCAGTCGATCGCCGAGACGATCCTGGTCCACGGCGATCTCGACGGGGTCGCCCATCAGCTGGCGCGGCGCGGCTTCCACCATGCGATCGTCAACAGTGCCGCGTCGGCGGCGGCGCTCGAACCGCTGCTGGAGGCGGAATTCGCGATCATCCAGCTGATCCACGAATTGCCCGCGGTGTTCGCCCAGCTTGGCGCCGGACCGCTGCTGGGGGCGGCGGCGCCGAAGCTGGAGCGCGTTATCGTGGCCACGCAGGCGATTTCCGACATGCTGGTCGGCGCGGGCGTGCCGGTGGGCAGGATCGGGCAACTGCCGCAGGGCCAATATCGCCCCGTCGTCCGCCTCGATCGATCGAACGCGCGCGAGCAATTGCTGGGATCGGCGGACGACCGGCCGATGGTGGTGGCGCTGGGCTATGGCGACCGCCGCAAGGGGCTCGACTTGTTCGTTGCCGCCTGCGACGCGCTGCTGGAGGCGGAGACGCCGATGCTGTTCGTCTGGCAGGGCGACTGGGATCCGCAGCTGGCCGCCAGCCTCGCCGACCGCGCCGAGATACTGATTGCGGCGGGCGTTCTCCGTCATCTGCCCGACGCGCCCGATATCGATACGGTGCTGAACGCCGGCGACGTCTATTTCCTGCCCTCGCGCGAGGACCCGCTGCCGTCGGTGGCGATCGAGGCCTGGTCGGTCGGGCTGCCGGTGGTGGCGATCCGCGGTACGGGCGGAATCGCGGACCTGATTGCGGGCAATGCCGAGCTCGGCGAGATCGTCGACGGCGAGGGGATCGAGGCGCTGACCGCCGCGATCCAGGCCGCGCTGGACGGTGGACGGGCGCCGGAGCGGGCGCGCTGGGCCCGCGAGACCTTCGACTGGCCGACCTATGTGCGCGCGCTGCTGGGGACGCTCTATGCGGCGCCGAGCGTCGATGTCGCGATCGTCGGCCACAATCACGGCCGCTTTGCCGAGGCACGCGTGCAGAGCCTGGTTCGCCAGACGCTGCCGCTGCACCGCATCGCCTATCACGACATCGCCTCGACCGACGGCAGCCCGGCGGCGATCCGCGCGGTGGCGCGGCGGGCTGGCGCGCGCTTCGTGGCCGAGCCGCCGAACAAGGGCCGCCTGTTCGAGACGTGGAGCGCGATCGCGCGGTCATCGGATGCGGAATTCCTCCATCTCGCCGAGGGTGACGACTGGATCGCGCCGACGATGATCGAACGCTGCGTGGCGGCGCTGCGCGAGGCGCCACAGGCGGCCTACGCCTTCGTCGCGGTCGAATGGATCGACGAGCATGATGTGATCATCGCCGACCATCGTTATTATCCGCAGGGGGTGATCGGCGACAGCCTGGCCGACGGCCTTCCCGTGACGCCCGAGACCGTGCTGACCTCGCAGATGATGGTCAAGAACCCGGTGCTGACGGTCAGTTCGGTGGTGTGGCGGCGGACGGCGTTGCTGGCGCTGCTCGACGACAATGCCGCCGATTTCGAGAAGCTCGATTTCGCATTCGACTGGCTGCTGTATCTGCGCGCGGCGCGGGCGGGGTGGTCGGCCTGCTTCGTGCCCGAACTGCTGTGCCGCCATCGCCAGCATGCGGCGTCCTTCGCCACCCGCGACGACACGTCCCGCCACGCGACCGAAATTTCCCGGATTTACGCCATGGAGCAGGCCGAGGCGCTCGATGCCGATCGTGCGGCCTATCTGGAGACGCTGCGATAGCCGGGATTGATGTTTAACTTCGGTTAAGCGCTTTCTTTGACTTGTTGCGGGCCTATTGCTGTGGCTATGCGTTGTAGCAGTGACGCGTCGGTTCAGGGGGAATTGGCAGATCGCGGGGGCAAAACGTGGTGTAATCCATCTCCCGACGGAGAGGACGTTTTAGAGAGACAATGATTTGAAGACCTTGTTCCTTGGGTCTTACGGCTACGGAAACCTGGGCGACGAGCTTTGCCTCATCGACGCCCTGAAGCAGTTTCCGACCGATGAGGCCTACGCCTTCAGCAATGATCCTGCGTTCACGGACGGAATGGTCCCGGGACTGAAGGCCTTCGTTCGCGAGCGCCCCGAGGCGCGCGAAATGGGTTTCGAGCGCGTCGTGCTCGGCGGCGGCGGTGTCGGCTTCATGCCCAGCATCCGCGATTCCCTGCACTGGATGTGGGATCAATTCCGTAACGGCGCCGAATGCCATATTCACAACATCGGCGTGGCCAAGATCACCGACCTCGAATGGGCCGAGGCACCCGAGGTACAAAATGTCCTCAAGGGCCTCAAATCGCACACCGTTCGCGACGACATGTCGTGGTTCTGCACGATGCTGTGGCCGGGCGTGCAGACGCCGGGGATCACGCTTTATCCCGAGCGCAAGCTGCCAGTGGACGAAGAGTTGGTCTCGTTGCTGCCGAAAGGGCAGAAGTTGCTCGGCATCTCGATCACCGGGCAGCAGTTGATGCGGACGGCGCTTCGCGTCAACGGCGCGCGGGTCCGCGCCGCGCTGGAGCCGTACCGCGATCATATCGTCGTTCCCATTGTCTCGACGGTCAGCCTGACGGATCCGGAGGAGGATGACGTCGCGGGCTTCAACGTCTTCCGCGATCTCTATCTCCAGGGTTTCCAGGTCGCGGGCGAGGAGTTCCTCGACAAGAAGTGGTGGCGGCAGAATCTGACGCCGCTAAGGCTGAAGGGCATCATCGGCGCGCTCAACGTGATCTTCACCCAGCGGAAGCACAATCTGATCCACGCGATCGGTACGCAGACGAAGGCCGTCGGCATCTATCCGTCGATCGACGACAGCATCGCGCGCATCTTCTTTTCGCTGCGGGATGAAATGCCCCAAGGATCAAGCCAGCTTTCGCTGACCGCGCACGCCTGACGGCCGATCAATCGGCCTTCGTAAGGTCCCGCAGCCGTTCAGCCATGCGGAAATAGACCATCCGCTCGAAGTGGCTCCAGCTCTGCACTTCATCCTCTGACTGGATGAAGTCGCGGAACGGCAGGATGTGCGCTCCCGGCCGATCGGCGATGACCGTGCGGATCATCTGGTTCATCTCGCGCGTGACGTGCGACGTGTGCGTATGGCCGTGCTGGGCGTCACGAAGCGTCTCGTTGCCGCCGATCACGAAGATATGCGAATCCTCGGGCAGGCTGGCGATGAGATCGCGGAGCGTGTCCGCCAGCTCGTCCATCGAGATGGGGCCTTCGTAGTCGAACTCATATTGGAGCAGGCGCAGTGCTTCTGCGAACCAATGATTGCCCGTGCGATAGTGTGCCGGCAGCTGCTCGATCTGCGCGGTCCGCCCGTCTTCGCGGTGGTTGCTGCGGCCGGAGACGGCGAAGGGTACGCGCAGGCCCGTGCGGCGATGGCGATAGAGCGCGTATGCGGTGTCGGCCAGGAAGCTCAGCAGGTAAACGCCGCCCGGCTCCTTGTTGACGAGCGCGGATTTGAAGTCCTCCGCGCGGTAGCCCAGGCGTTCCGCAACCGCGAGTTGTTCGGGCGTGGGGCCGCCGTCGAGCGCGTAGCGCGTGAAGATCGAATGGTCGCGGCGGGCATCGAAGCCTTCGCGGCTGATGTTGAATTCGCCCACGCTCGTTGGCGTAACGAACTGGAGATAGTGGCAGATGGCGTCGAGATCGCAGCCGCCGCGCGCGATCAGGAAGGGAAATTCCTCCTTCACTGTCTGATCGTCGCTCGACCCCGCCCGATTGATCCAGTCGATATCCTTATGCTCGCGGATGTCGGTCAGCACCTCGCCCTGGATGCGAATGTGAGGCGAACCAAGGCGCTGATAGAGCCAGGTCTCGACGCCCATTCCCAGAATGCGGCACGAAAACGCATAGTGGAGCAGCCGGCGCTGATCGATGACGTAGATACCGCACAGGCCGTGATCGCCGTAATTGTCGCGGACGTGGACGAGACCGGCCTGGACCTGTGCGTCGGACACCAGCGCGCGCAGTTCGTTCTTGGCCTGCTCGACATCGTCGGAGAGGCGAACCTTGGTGAAGTTCAGCTGGTTGGTGCGGTTGATGAGCTCGACCGCGCGGCCGATGTGCGCCTCGAAATCGTGGATGATCTCGACGCGGATGTTGCTCGATCGCAGGAAGGCGGCCTGATCGTCGCCCGCTTCCGAGGAATCGCGCTTGCGCCGCTCGAGTAGCTTATACTGGTTGAGCCGGCTCAACGCCTTGTCATCCTTGCCCTGCAGCTTGGGATGATCGAGCAGGTGCGGGATGAATTCGTGGCTGGCGATCTGCAGGTCGGGGATGACGTGCTTCGCTTCGTTGAGGTTGATCGGATTGTCATCGAGGAACAGCACCGTGCCGGGGCGAAGCTGGACGTCCTCGATCAGCTGCTGGATGCGCAGGCCCTTCGGCGTCCAGTCGATGCTGGGCAGAATGAAATAGTCCCAGATACCCTCGGCCTCGAGGATCTTCCGGATGGGTTCGAAGTCATTCTTCGAGCAGATGCTGCTGATGATGCCGCGCTCGGCAAGTGTTTTTACGATCTGGATATTTTCGGGAACCTGTGTGATTCCACCTTCGGTGAGCGTGCCCTTCCAGAAGGTCTCATCCAAATCCCAAATTACGAGCCGGACGGGCTCAGCAGCGTCGTCTAGCACTCGGCCCACCGCATTATTACTATCAAGGACATCGGCTAGCATAGGGGTTCCGGGCCAACAAGCTTCCGAGGTTAAGCGAGAGTGAACAATTGTATCGGGCGTTTGGTTGCCAAAATCGGCGCCCTCCGGCGGTAAAGTTAAATACGCGTCAACCATTCTACTAGGTGGTCGCGACCTATTAGCTCCTGCGCCATTCCGTAAAATTGCGTACGATAGCTGTGCCCTTGGCGCGCCAAGATCAAGATACTGGAAAAGGCGCGATATTCCTCCGGAGCGTAGCTCCACAGCGCGTTCGCATCCGACAGGATCAGCGTCGTTTCTGCGCCGGAAACGCTGACCAGTTTCGGCGGCACGCGACGGCGGGCGATGAAGATGTTTGCGGCGGGCTGACGCGGAATCGCGGTCGGCGTGTCGCGAAGCGCGGCGAGCAATTTCTTCAGGCTGCCGTCGTCATCCTCCTCGTCGGGCCGGGCGAGGAAGGCGAGCGGGGTCTGCAGGATGAGGCAGGAGTCCGGATCGAAGAAATGCGTGCTGACCAGCCGCGCCAGCCGTAGCCGATAGGCGGGATCGGCGAGCGCCGCCTCGACCGTGGGCACGATCGTGAGCCGTCGATAGGCGAATGCCGTGCGGAGCGGGCGGCGGCCGAACAGCGCCATGCGGCCGAGGCTGTCTTCCAGCGACCAGGGGTTGAGGTAGAAATTCTCCAGTTCGATCTCGAACGGATCTTCGCCCGGGATAGCGGGCAGCGCCTTGGTCGGCAGGCGGACGCTGCGATGGCGGCCGCGAACGGCGCGGGCGCTGTTGATCTGGCTGTTGAAGGGCAGGAAACCTTCGGTCGCCCGCTCGGCGAGCCCGCTGAACCGCGTCTCGCCGGACTCGGTCGAGAGGCCGCAGAAGAACAGGTGGTTGCGCAAGCCCGGGATCGCCTTGACGACGGACCCATCGCTGATGCCGACATGCTCCTCGACGCCCTTGATCCGCTCCTGCAGCCAGGCGAGGGAGGCGCCTTCGGGATACATTTCGGGGCGCACCACGACCAGCGGCGGTGCGTCCATGGCGGCGGCGTGATGGCAGACGAGGTTGATCGCGCGGCGCAGCGCGATCGACAGCGGCGCCCGATCGAGTTCCCCGACCGGGAACACCGCGGAGGGGTGCTTGATCCCGCGCAGTTCCGCTGCCGGAACCGAGATCGCCAATTGCCGTCCGGAAAACATGAATGTCAGCTCCGGAACGGAAAGCCGGGGGTGGGCGGGGCGGCGAGCAGGCGCGACACCGATTTGAATTCGTCGCTCTCGGACAGCACCTGCAGGAGGCCGTAGGGCGTCAGCGCGCCCTCGCGCAGCAGATTGCCGTAGAGCGAGATGCCCACCTGATCGACCGGGCGGCCGAGCGCATAGACGTAGGCGGCACGCACGAAGGCCTCGACACCGCGGACTTCGACGAAGGAATCGAACGCCGGCCCGCAGCCGTCGAGCTGATCCAACTGGGTCAGCACGGTGGGGTCGCTCGCGAGAACCTCTGCCACGGCGCGGTGCGGGGGCTCATGTCCTTCGCGGATCGCGGGGCGGACGAGCCGGTGTATTTCCTCCCGGCTGCCGGCCTCCAGGACGAGGATGGTCGATCGGCTGATGCGCGAGACCGAGAGGCGCGATCGCAGCCGGAAGGCGCACCATCCGGTGCCGAGCCCGCCCGGCGCCAGATCGGCGCGGAACAGTTGCGCATGGCCCTGGGCGATCGGCGAGCCATCCTCGCATTCAATAAGCACTTCGACGGGATCGAGGATCGCATCGGTATCGTACGCCCAGCCTTCGAGCAGCCCCGAAGAGGTGATCGTATCGAGATGGCCCTGCAGCACCCGGTCGCTACCCTTTCCTGGCGCGATCGTTCGGCCTTGGAGCCGTCGGCGCGTCGATCATCGTTTCGAGATCGGACCTGCGCCCGCCTCAGCAGCGCCTGATCTGGACCGAGAAAATCTGCGCGGCAAGCTGGCGATCGTCCTGGATGCCGAAGTCGGCCGGGCAGGCGACGTCAGGCGTGTCGATGGTCAGCACATTTTCCTCGGCCAGCAGGATCGCGCTCGGGAAGCTGAGCACGAGCGTCACGCGGCCGTTTATATATTTGGAGCCGATGCGCAGGCCGTTGAGATAGAAGAACACGTTCTGGCCGGACTCGCCCGGGTGGAACACGTCCATGTCGATGATGAGATCGGATCGATCGGTCGGCTGGGTCGCATCGAACGGAAAGGTGATCTGGCACCATTTGCCGCGCGTCCAGACGAAGCCTTCCTCGATCGGCCAGAAGCCTTCGAGCGCTACATCAGGATAATCGCCCTCGGCGAAGGTCAAAGAACTTTCAAAAGAGAACATCGCTCACCTCGGCTTTCCCCAAACCCAGGACACGGAAGGTCGAATCGTCGGTGCCCCCATCGACGATGTGCCTGTCCTAGATGGGCGTCTTTCGCTGTCAAGCTAACGAGCTGCCCGGTTCGTGTTGCAGTGCAAAAAAAATGTCGGGAAAGAGGGATTTCGGAGGCCGGCTTGACCAAAAGCCGTTTCTGCTGTTGCACCACGTGTCGAGATGTAGGGGTTTGTCATGGCGGCGAAGAAGAAGAGCAATGGTGGGCAGCCGACCGCCGAGGCCCCGGCGGCCCCGGTGGCGCGCGCGGCTCCGGCAACAAAGGCCGGCGCGCCCAAGGCTGCGGCTGAGCCTGCTCCGGCCATCGCTTCGCCGGCCGAGGAGCCCGTAGCAGCCAAGCCCAACGGCCATGCGTCGGTAGCCAAGGCCGTGCCGTCCAGATCGAAGGCGGCACCGAAGAAGGCCGCCGCGAAGGCGCCTGCCGCAGCGCCCGCTCCGCCGGCCGATCTGAAGGTCTTCCAGATCTATTTCGAGCCCTGGCAGCGCGACCTGCTCGACCCTGCGTTCGTGCCGCTCGACAATCGCGGGCCGGCGACCGAGTTGCTGGAATTCGACCTGTTCGAGCGGCTGTCGCTGTCCACCCATGTCGAGAATGTGAAGCTCTGGGGCGCGCTATCCTGGCGCTTCTCGGAAAAGACCGGGCTGACCGGCGCCGACGTCAAGAAGCAGATCGAGGACCATCCGGACCACGACATCTATTTCTGCAATCCCTATCCGATCCACGAAGCGCTCTATCACAACCTCTGGCTGCAGGGCGAAACCGCGCACCCGCGCTTCCTGGAGCTGGTCCGTGCTTTCTTCGCCGCTGCGGGCCTGCCCGACGACAGCCAGGCGATCCTGCCGTCGGCGCTCTATTCCTCGGCCAATTTCTTCGTCGGAAGCCCGGCTTTCTGGTCGGCCTATCTGCCGTGGATCCGTGCGGTGCTGAGCCGGGCGGAGGCGAATCTGCCGGCGGAGATCCGGCGCATCCTGCACAGCGCCAGCGCCGACGATCGCAACATCCACGCCGGGCAGAGCTACATGCCCTTCATCGTCGAGCGGCTGTTCCCGCTGTTCATGCGCACGGCGGGGCGCGAGCTGAAGGGCTTCAAGTTCAAGCTCACGCTGCCGGAGGAAGAGATCAACGTTCACCTCCGCCTGCTGCGCGAGATGAAGGACATGGCGGGGCAGACCAAGAACGTCTGGCTTGCCGCCTGCTGGGTCAATTATCGCAACCTGTATCTCCAGCAATATCATGGTCGCGAATGGACGCAGAAATATCTGCGCGCGGTGACGCCGACGGAAATCAAGTTCGCGTGACAGAGATCTAGGCGATGGCGGAAATGCTGACGCTGTCGTTCGCGACGCTGGAGACGCTGCCCGACTGGCTGGGCGCGCTCGACGAGCCGCTGATCGTGATGCCCTTCATCGACGTCGACGAGGCGCGGCGATCGGCGACGCAGCTGGCGATGCGCGCCGGCGCGAAGGGGCGGCTGCTGTGCGTCTATGACGTCAAGCGCGTCGGCTTCATCGCGGTCGTCAACACCGTCTTCCGGCGGAGCAGCGCGCCTTACTTCGGCTATCTTGCGCAGGATGCCTTCGGCGGGCGCAACTGGCTGAAGCATGGGCTTTCGACGCTGGTCGAGAAGGAGGGCACGTTGCTCGCCTTCAACGACGGCAAGTGGGGGGGCGTGATGGCCGCCTTCGGGCTGGTCGATCGGCAATGGGCGCTCGGCAATTACGACGGCGACCTCTTCTTCCCCGGCTACAAGCGCCATTACGCCGACGTCGAACTGACGCTGATCGCAATGCAGCAGCGCAAGCTGCGGTTCGAGCCGATTTCGCTGGTGGTGGAAGTCGATTGGGAGAAGGACAATCGCGCCGTCACCGAAGAGGATCGCCTGTTCTACTACAAAAGGGCGCAGACCGCCTTCGACGGCAAGGTGACCAATGCAGGCCTTCGCCGCCTTTTCAAATAGGGCTTTCGCGGTTGCGCTGATGCTGTCGTCGGCGGTGGCGCCCGCGGCGGCGAACGAGGATGCCCGGTTGCGGCTTCTCGCCCGCGAGGACCTCCGCGTCGCGAGCCTCTTCTATCGATTGCAGCGCGCGGCCGAGCCCGATTGCTTTGACAAGGGGCATGCGGCCGGGATCGTGCTTCACGATCTCGCCCAATATGCCCCGGCCGTTCGGGGTCGCGCCGCCGTCCTGTTCGGGCTGGGCGATCGTGTCGCGGTGGCGGCGGTCGTGCCCGGCAGCGCGGCGGATCGGGCCGGTCTGCAGGCCGGGGACGCGCTGATCGCGGTCGATGGCGAGCGGTTGCCGGTGGTCGCGCTCGATAGTCAGAAAGCGGATGCGTCTCGGGATGTGGCCGCCCTGCTGGCCCGGGGAGCGGCGACGCTGACCGTTCGCCGCGATGGTGCCGAACGGACGCTGACGCTTTTGCCCGAGACGAGCTGTGCGGGCCGCATCCAGCTGATGCCCTCGTCCCGCGCCGATGCCCGCGAAGGGGCGGGGCTGGTGACGGTCACGACCGAACTCGTCGAGCTGTTCGACCGTGACGACGAACTCGCTTTCCTGATCGGGCACGAACTCGCCCACATCGCGCTGCGTCACGAGGACAAGGGCGGGCGGGGGCAGGAGCGCGAGGCCGATCGTCTGGGGCTCGAAATCGCGGCGCGCGCGGGCTTCGATCCGGGCGCGGCGGCGGAGGCTTTGGCACGGGTTGGCGCGGCGCGGCACCAGGCGTTCCGATTCGATCCGGGGCATCCGAGCCTCGCGTCCCGGCTCTCCGCGCTTCGGGAACAGGCGTCCGCGCTCGAAACGCGACGAAAAACGGCTCCGAAATGACGACAGACCGCCATTAACCGCAGATTCTTTTAGGGCCGGCCCGACCTTTATGATACCAGATATCCTCCCCGGGGGTTATGGTGCGCATGGCTTTCGTTACCCATCTCGACGCGTCTGCCGAGCTCAATCGCCGTGGGGCGGAGCGACGGCGCGTGCGGAGCGTCTTCGCCGCATGGTCGGAGCGGGGCGCGCCGTTCACCGTGATCGTGCACGACATTTCCGAAACCGGCTTCCGCGCGGAATTCTCCTCCGAACTGCACGTGGGGGACGAGGTTCGCCTGCGGCTCGGTGGTGCGGGCTACGTGCCGGCGCAGGTCGTATGGCGCGATGGCTGGGATCATGGCTGCCGCTTCCTGACCCCGATCCTCGCTGAAGAGGTGAAGGAAGCGCTCGCGACGATGACTCCGGTGGTCGAGCGTGAGGAGCCGGGTGCCGAGGCGGCGTCGGCCGAGGCCGCAGGCTGGTTCGGCAAGCACGCGCGCGGCCGCAAGAACCGCCGCATCGCCTTCCTGATCGTCGCGGTGCTGCTGCTCGGCGAGGCCTATCTCATCGCCCGCATGTTGATCTGAGGGTTTCTCAGACAAAGCGCGGGATCGGGCCGATCTGCGGCGTCTGGTCGGGCAGTTCGACCTCCACTTCATCGACATAGCACCAGCCCCAGCCTTCGGGCGGGTCGTAACCCTCGATGATCGGGTGGCCCTGGCCATGGAAATGTGCGGTCGCGTGGCGGTTCGGCGAATCGTCGCAGCAGCCGACATGGCCGCAGGTGCGGCAGAGGCGGAGATGGACCCACCAGTCGCCGGTCTTGAGGCATTCCTCGCAGCCCTTCGCGCTGGGCGTGACATGGGCGATACTGTCGGTGTGGCTGCAGCTGTCCGGCATCGGATGCTCCTTCAAACGGGCTTCAGATCGAGGAGGAGGGTGGGGATGAGCTCGGACACCGTCGGGTGGATCGGGACGGCCCAGCGGAGCGCCGAGATCGGCTGATCGGCGTTCATCATGTCGAGGATGCCGTGGATCGCTTCGTCGCCGCCGGTGCCGAGGATCGCGGCGCCAAGGATGCGGTGAGTCTCGGCATCGGCGACGACCTTCATGAAGCCCTTGGTCTCGCCCTTCTCGATCGCGCGGCCGACGCGGGTCATCGGGCGCTTGGAGACGAGGAGCGGGCGCCCCGAGGCTTTGGCTTCCGCCTCGCTCATCCCGACACGGCCGAGCGGGGGATCGATGTAGAGCGCATAGCCGGCAAGGCGCTGGCTGAGCCTGCGATCCTCGCCGTCGAGCAGGTTCGCCGCGACGATTTCGAAATCATTGTAGGCGGTGTGGGTGAAGGCGCCGCGGCCGTTGCAGTCGCCGAGTGCCCAGATGCCGGGCACGTTGGTTTCGAGCCGGTCGTCGACGGTCACATAGCCCCGCGCATCGGTGGCGACGCCCGCGACATCGAGGCCGAGATCGTCGGTGTTGGGCCGCCGCCCGACCGCGAGCAACACATGGCTGCCGACCACGACGGGCTCGCCACTGTGGCAATCGACCGACACCGCGACACCGCCTTCGGACGGCGCGAAAGCGATGCAATTGGCGTGGGTGCGGACGGTGATGCCCTCATCCTCGAGCATCGCGCAAATCGCCTCGGACACGTCGGCATCCTCGTGCGCGATCAGCCGCTCGTTGCGCTCGACGATGGTCACCTGCGACCCGAAACGCCGCATCATCTGCGCGAATTCCAGCCCGATATAGCTGCCGCCGACCACGACGAGATGATCGGGAATGGTATCGAGCGCGACCATGTCGGTGTTGTCGAAATGGGGCACGGTGCCGACGCCCGGCATATCGGGCACGCTCGCGCGGCCGCCGACGTTGAGGAAGATCCGCGGCGCGGTCAGTTCCTCGCCATCGACCGCGATCGTGTGCGGGCCGGTGAAGCGGGCATGGCCGCGCAGCAGGGTCAGGCGCTCCATCCCCTCCAGCCACGTCTCGTTATTGCCGCGTGCCGTCAGCACCACCTTCTGCGCGCGGGCGACGACCGCCTTCATGTCGATGCCGACCGGGCCGGTCGAGACGCCGTAGTCCGCAGCGCGGCGCGCGAGGTGGGCGGCGTAGGCGCTCGCCACCAGCGTCTTGGTCGGCATGCAGCCGGTGTTGACGCAGGTGCCGCCGATCAACTTGCGCTCGATCAGTGCCACCGTCATGCCCGCGGCGGTCAGTCGCCCGGCGAGCGGCGGCCCGGCTTGGCCCGCGCCGACGATGATCGCGTCGAAGGCGCGTGTCACAGCGCCGTGGCGACCCATATCGCGCCGCCGATGGCGATCGCATCCTCGATCAGCGCTGCCGGGCGATCGCTGCCGAAAGCCGCCGCGAGGGCGCCGCGCGCCGCTGCGCCGCCGAGCGTGCCGATCACCGCGCCGACGATGCCGAGCGCCAGCCCGAGCCAGAGGCTTTCCAGGCCATAACCGATCGCCGCGCCC
>Ga0164294_10001576_pt1 | contig 21104 bp, 23 predicted proteins | sample GEODES005metaG_FD_111479 | JGI IMG/M metagenome (GOLD analysis project Ga0164294, IMG submission 111479) | Oligotrophic lake water microbial communities from Sparkling Lake, Wisconsin, USA - GEODES005 metaG | ecosystem: Environmental > Aquatic > Freshwater > Lake | place: USA: Sparkling Lake...
TGCCGCTCTGGTCCTGATCGGTAATGAGAAGGCCGGTAAGGCCAACGGTCTGACCCCGCGGGCCCGGGTCGTCGCCACCGCCACCAGCGGTGCCGATCCGACCATCATGTTGGTCGGCCCGACTCCGGCCACGTTGAAGGTGCTTGATCGCGCCGGATTGACGGTCGATGACATTGACCTTTTTGAACTCAACGAGGCCTTCGCCTCAGTGGTCCTGAAGTTCCAGAAGGATCTGGGCATCCCCGACGAGAAACTGAACGTCAACGGTGGCGCCATCGCGATGGGTCACCCGTTGGGCGCAACCGGCGCCATGATTACCGGCACCATGGTCGACGAACTGGAGCGTCGCGGTGCCAAGCGCGCCCTGATCACGCTGTGCATTGGCGGCGGCATGGGCGTGGCCACCATCATCGAGCGCGTCTAAGCCTCGCCACATATCTAGGAGCAAGCGAAAAACCATGGCAGAAAACACCATTCAGTGGGATTCCGACGCCGACGGCATCGTCACCCTGACCCTTGACGACCCGACCGGCTCGGCCAACGTGATGAACGAGCATTACAAAGAGTCGATGCACAAGGCGGTGCAGCGGCTCGTCGCAGAGAAGGATTCGATCACCGGCGTGGTGATCGCCTCGGGCAAGAAAACCTTCTTCGCCGGCGGAGATCTCAAGGCGATGATCACCGCCGGGCCGGAGAACGCCGGCGAGATCTTTGCCGAGGTCGAGGAGATCAAGCGTGATCTGCGTGCGCTGGAGACTCTAGGTAAGCCGGTGGTCGCGGCCATCAACGGCGCGGCACTGGGCGGCGGGTTGGAGATCGCACTGGCCTGTCATCGCCGTATCGCGGCAGACGTCAAGGGCAGCGCGATCGGCCTCCCCGAGGTTTCCCTGGGCCTGTTGCCCGGTGGCGGCGGTGTGGCCCGGACGGTCCGGATGTTCGGTATCCAGAACGCGTTCGTGAACGTGCTGAGCCAGGGCACCCGATTCAGCCCGAAGAAGGCGAAGGACGCCGGTCTTGTCGATGAACTCGTCGACACTGCTGATGACGTGGTTCCGGCAGCCAAGGCATGGATCAAAGCCAATCCGGAGGCGCACACCCAGCCGTGGGACGCCAAGGGATACAAGATGCCCGGCGGAACCCCGGCCAGCCCGGCGCTGGCCGCGATCCTGCCGTCGTTCCCGTCGCTGCTTCGCACCCAACTCAAGGGAGCGCCGATGCCCGCGCCGCGGGCCATCCTTGCCGCCGCGGTGGAGGGCGCACAGGTCGACTTCGACACCGCCACTCGCATCGAGAGCCGGTATTTCACCGAGTTAGTCACCGGCCCCGTCGCAAGAACATGATTCAGGCGTTCTTCTTCGACATGCAGGCCATCAATGCCGGCGGCTCGCGCCCCGAGGGCATCGGTAAGACCCCGATCACCAAGATCGGCGTGCTCGGCGCCGGGATGATGGGCGCGGGCATCGCCTATGTCTCGGCCAAGGCGGGATTCGACGTGGTGCTCAAAGATGTCACGATCGAGGCCGCCAATAAGGGCAAGGCCTACTCGGAGAAGATCGAGGCCAAGGCGCTCGAGCGCGGTAAGACGACGGCAGAGAAATCCGCGACGCTGCTGGGCCGGATCACCCCGACCGCCGATGCCAAGGACTTCGCCGGCGTGGACTTCGTCATCGAGGCCGTCTTCGAGAGTCAAGAACTCAAGCACAAGGTTTTCGGTGAGATCGAGGACATTGTTGAGCCCAATGCGGTGCTGGGGTCCAACACCTCCACGTTGCCGATCACCGGTCTGGCGACCGGTGTGAAGCGCCAGGAGGACTTCATCGGGATCCACTTCTTCTCACCGGTGGACAAGATGCCACTGGTCGAGATCATCAAGGGCGAGAAGACCTCCGACGACGCGCTGGCCCGAGTGTTTGATTACACGTTAGCCATCGGCAAAACCCCGATCGTGGTCAACGATAGCCGCGGTTTCTACACCAGCCGGGTCATCGGAACGTTCATTAACGAGGCGCTGGCCATGCTCGGCGAGGGTGTTGAGCCAGCCAGTATTGAGCACGCGGGAACTCAGGCCGGCTACCCCGCGCCTCCGCTGCAACTCTCCGACGAACTCAACATGGAGCTCATGCACAAGATCGCGGTCGCGAGCCGCAAGGGCATCGAGGACGCCGGCGGCACGTACGCGCCGCACCCGGCTGAGGCCGTGGTGGAGAAGATGATCGCGCTCGGTCGGCCGTCGCGGCTTTCCGGAGCTGGCTTCTACTCCTACGTCGACGGCAAACGTACCGAGTTGTGGCCGGGTCTGCGCACGGAGTTCAAATCCGGTTCGTCCACACCGCCCCTGCAGGACATGATCGACCGGATGCTGTTCGCCGAGGCACTGGAGACCCAGAAATGCTTTGACGAGGGCGTGATCACCACAACCGCCGATGCCAACATCGGTTCGATCATGGGTATCGGCTTCCCGCCGTGGACCGGTGGTGCCGCGCAGTACATCGCCGGTTATCCCGGCGGCAGGACCGCGTTTGTGGCGCGTGCCAAGGAACTGGCCGACCGCTACGGCGATCGGTTCAACCCGCCGGCCTCGCTGCTCTGACGGTGCCGCCGCAGGTCGGTTTGATCGGTGCGGTGCCGCCGCATATCGGACTGATCTGCGCCTTGCCGCAGGAGCATGCGCACCTTCTGGCTGCGATGTCGGTGACCGCGACCCATCGCATCGCCGGTGTCGAGTTCAGCGCGGGCGAACTCGACGGCCACGCCGCGGTTCTCGCTGCGGCGGGCATGGGCAAGGTCAACGTCGCCGTGGTGGCGACCCTGCTGGCCGAACGGTTCGGATGCGCCGTGATCGTCTTCTCCGGGGTCGGCGGCGGACTGGATCCGGATCTGGATATTGGCGACGTGGTGATCGCCGACCGCACCATCCAGCACGACGCGGGCGTGATAGAGGATTCCGGCCTACGCACCTACCAGGCCGGCCACGTCCCCTTCCTCAATCCCACCGACCGGTTCGGCTATCCGGCTGACCCCGCTCTGCTCGATCGGGTCCGCGCCCAACTCAAGGGGTTTGCACTCCCGCCGCTGTCGCGCGATGCCGGTGGAGGGGACCGGCCGCCGCGCATCACCTTCGGCACGGTGTTGACCGGCGACCAGTATCTGGCCTGTGAAGTGACCCGGGAGCGTCTGCACGCAGACCTCGGCGGGCGGGCGGTGGAGATGGAAGGCGGTGCTCTAAGCCAGGTGTGCGAGAGCTTCGGCATCCCATGGCTGGTCATCCGCGCCCTCTCCGACCTGGCGGGCCGGGAGGCGCACTTCGATTTCGCGGCGTTCGTCGACGAGGTGGCGGCCGGCTCGGCAGCGATCCTGCGCAAGCTGCTCCCAGCGTTATCGGCCCGCCCGTAGAGTTGGGCGCATGCAATTCGGACTGTTCATCCCACAGGGTTGGCGAATGGATCTGGTCGGCATTCCGGTCGAAAACCATTGGCAGGTAATGCGAGACCTCGCGAGCTACGCGGATCGCGGGCTGTGGGATTCGCTGTGGGTGTATGACCACTTCCACACCGTGCCGGTGCCGAGCGATGAGGCCACCCATGAAGCCTGGATCCTGATGGCGGCCTACGCGGCCATGACGTCGCGGATCAAGATCGGCCAGATGTGCACGGCGATGAGCTATCGCAATCCGGCGTATCTGGCGAAGGTTGCGGCCACCACCGACATCATCTCGGGCGGCAGGCTGCAGATGGGCATTGGTGGAGGTTGGTACGAGCACGAGTGGCGCGCCTACGGATATGGGTTCCCTTCCGCCGGGGTGCGACTGGCCCGCCTCGATGAAGGTGTGCAGATCATGCGCGATGCCTGGCGTGATGGCCGGGTCAACTTCGACGGCAAGCATTACCAGCTCGATGGCGCGATCGTTGCTCCTAAACCGTTGCAGCCCAGTGGGATTCCGTTGTGGATCGCCGGCGGAGGCGAAAAGGTGACGCTGAAGATCGCGGCGAAATACGCCCAGTACACGAACTTCAGCGCCGGGCACGAGGAGTTCGCCCACAAGTCCGAGATTCTCGCCGGACACTGCCGCGACGTCGGCTCCGACTTTGATGCTATCGTCCGCTCGGCCAACGTCAACGCCATCCTCGGCAGTTCAGCGACAGACGTGACGCAACGAGTCAAACGGGTCCGCGATCGGGTGGCCGGAGTGTGTGGCGACGCGGCCGCCGATGCGACGACAGCCATGGTGACTGCTCCTGGCAATGCCACCGGAACCCCTGAGCAGGTAATCGAAACCCTCGCGACGCTGCGCGACCTGGGGTGCGACTACGTGATCTGCTATTTCCCGGAGGCAGCCTACGACCGTTCCGGCATCGAGCTCTTCGAGCGCGAGGTCATCCCGGCGCTGGTTTAGATCGCCGGACCCAGCAGGTCGTCGGCGTCAGTGATGATGTAACCATAGCCCTGCTCGGCGAGGAAGCGCTGCCGATGGGCGGCGTAGTCGGCGTCGAGGCTGTCGCGGGAGACCACTGAGTAGAACACTGCGCCGCCGCCGTCGTGCTTGGGGCGCAACAGCCGGCCCAGTCGCTGGGCCTCCTCCTGGCGTGAGCCAAAAGTGCCCGAAACCTGCACTGCCACTGAGGCTTCCGGCAGGTCGATGGAGAAGTTGGCCACCTTGGACACCACCAGTGTCTTAATCTCGCCACGTCGGAATGCGTCGTACAGTGCCTCGCGTTCGGCATTCTTGGTAGACCCCTGAATCACCGGGGCATCGAGTTCGGCGCCGAGCTCGTCGAGCTGGTCGAGGTAGGCGCCGATGACCAGGGTCTGTTCGCCCGGGTGCTTGGCCAGGATCGACTTCACCACGGCAACCTTCGAGCGTGCTGTCGAACACAGCCGGTAACGTTCTTCGGGTTCGGCGACCGCGTAGAGCATGCGCTCGTTGTCGGTCATGGTCACCCGGACCTCGACGCACTCAGCCGGTGCTATCCAGCCCTGAGCCTCGATGTCCTTCCAGGGCGCGTCGTAGCGTTTTGGTCCGATCAGGCTGAACACGTCGCCCTCCCGGCCGTCCTCGCGGATCAGCGTCGCGGTCAGGCCCAGGCGCCGCCTGGACTGCAGATCGGCGGTCATCCGGAAAACCGGGGCCGGCAGCAGATGCACCTCGTCATAGATGATCAGCCCCCAGTCGCGGCTGTCGAACAGTTCCAGATGCCGGTACTCGCCTTTGGTGCGTCGGGTGATGACCTGGTAGGTGGCGATGGTGACTGGCCGAATCTCCTTGCGTTCACCGGAGTACTCGCCGATCTCCTCCTCGGTCAACGAGGTTCGGGCGATCAGTTCACGCTTCCACTGCCGGCCCGCCACGGTATTGGTGACCAGGATCAACGTGGTGGCAGCCGCTTTGGCCATGGCCGCCGCACCCACGATGGTCTTACCGGCACCGCAGGGCAGCACCACCACGCCGGAACCGCCGGCCCAGAACGAATCCGCCGCCATCTGCTGATAGTCGCGCAGATCCCAGCCGTCCTGCACCAGGGAAATCGGATGAGCTTCGCCGTCGACATACCCGGCGAGATCCTCGGCGGGCCAACCGATTTTGAGCAGCATCTGTTTGATCCGGCCCCGCTCGCTGGGGTGAACGATGACCGTATCGGGGTCGAGGCGGGTGCCCAGCATCGGGGTGATTTTCTTGTTGCGCAGCACCTCCTCGAGCACCGCGCGATCCAAGCTGAGCAACATCAGTCCGTGCGCGGGATGCTTGACTAGCTGCAATCTGCCGTAGCGGGCCATGGTGTCGACGATGTCGACCAGCAGTGGCTGTGGCACCGCGTAGCGCGAGAATCGCACCAGCGCATCGACGACCTGCTCGGCGTCATGTCCGGCGGCGCGTGCATTCCACAGCGCCAACGGGGTGATTCGATAGGTATGGATGTGTTCGGGTGCGCGTTCCAACTCGGCGAACGGGGCGATGGCGGCCCGCGCGGCACCCGCTTGCTCGTGGTCGATTTCCAGCAGGACGGTTTTATCGGACTGCACGATCAGGGGGCCGTCGGTCATAGGCTCATTATCCGCCGTCCGCTGACAAGACTTATCCGCCGTCTGCTGACAAGACCGAGGTGACGCGGTGTACGGCGAACTCGCGCATCCGGCCCTGAGCCGGATCGAACGCCATCAGGTGACCGCCGTGCACCGAGATCGGCGTCACCACCCGCTGGGTAGCAACCCCGGCGGCGTCGACATACCCCATCAGGACGTCCTTGCCACCGACCGCGGCCTGTGCCAGCAGGGCCATCGCGACGGCCGGGTCCACTCGGACATTGCCCAGTGGTGCCGCGTCGACGCGACGCAGTACCGCGACCACACTGGCCAAGGTCTCTCGACTGGGCCTCGGCTGTGGGCGTGGCGTCCGCCGGGCGAGCGTGACCGGCACCCGCGTCCCGCGGCGGCGCAGATCGACGATGGCGCCGGAGGAGTCCTCGGCGGCCGGAGCGAAGCCGGACTCGCGCAATGCGGCGAGCAACTCGCCGATCGGCGACTGCGAGACCGCAACCGTCGGAGCCAGCATTCTGACTTCGAGTTGTGCCACTGAAGCGGTGGCTACCGCCTGGGCGAGTAGCGCCGGATCATCGCAGCGGAGAAAAGATGCCGCCATGCCGACGCGCAACTGGCCGTGCCGCCGGGCGACGTCCTTGATCAAATAGGTCAGGCCCTGGGGGACGGGCGTTTTCGAGTGTTTCTCGAAAAACTCCTGGATCACCCCGGCCGTGCGCCCGGTGTCCAGCCCGTGGCGCACCGAACTCTCACTGACCCGGTAGACCATGGCTGCGCCAGCTGATTCCACGATGGCCACCGCGGCGAGTTCCTCTGCTAATTCGCGCTCGAGTGGACCGGGCACCACCACAGTGAGGTCCGCCTGGATCAGGAAATAGTCGATCGGCGCGGGTAGGACGGTGACCATCGCCGCCATCGCGGCGTCGGCACCGCCGGTGAGCAGTGCGCGCGCGGGTGAACTCAGTGCGCCGCGTCCGGTTAGACCCAGCGCGTGAGACTCCGAAAGCAGGTGTCCGACCGGTTCGGGTTGTAGCCGGGCCGCCCAACGGGGCCGACGCCAGATCAGCGCTCGCGATGCCCCCGGCGCGTCAACCCCGGCGCCGACGGGGAGTTCGGCGAGCACCTCAATGAGCAGCTTGCGGTCCAGTGGTGCGGCGGTGGAGTACAGCGAATCCGACAGTGCCGCATAGTTTTTGCCGTCGGGCCCTCGGTCGCCGATGAGGCCGGGCCGCGAGGGTAGTTCGAGCCAGATCGTGGCTAGTTGTAGCCAGCGGGCCGCAGCCGCAGCCTCCAGGAACCGGTCGGCGGCCACGGTGGGCGCCCAGTACAACAGCGTGTCATCGGGGGGCATCGGGTCGGGCAGGCCTCTGGCGATGAGTCCGCCGGCCGCGGTTAGTTCCAGGATCAGGCCGAGGCGCTGCTCGTCGATACCGGTCAGTTTGGCCAACCGCTTGAGTTCGCGCACACCCAGGCCCCCGCTGCGCAGCTCGGGAACGGCCGCTGCTGACAGCGCCTCCAGCACAACTTCGACCTGGCGGATCAACTCCAGGGCCGCACCGGCGGCGGAGGCGTCGGCATCTTTGGCGGTGGTGTTCGCCGCGATCGGATCCGGCTGCGTCAAGTGCCGCGGACCGGTCTCGTCGCCGCGAAGTACCTGGCCGACGTTGCGGGGCAATAGCACTGTGTCGGCGTCGACTCGGTGCAGCAACCCGGCCGCGAGCAGTCGCGGCACCGGCCGGTCGGCCGGCGTCCCGGGAGCGGCGTCGCGAGTGCGGCCCAGCGGAGACCGGGCCACCAGCTTCTCGAGCACCTCGCGGGCGGGCTCGTCGAGGTCCTCAATCAGCTCGCCGATCTCCTCGGCGGGGCGTTCGGGATCCTCGGCGGCGACCTGACCTGGAAACCAGGGCAGCGCGTCAGCGGTCTCCGGTGACAGGCGGATCTCGGTGTCCCCCCACAGCAGCGCCCGCTCCCGCAGCCCGTCGAGCGTGGCCAGCACGGCGGCCGCCGGGGCGCGTGACTCGAGCAGGCCCACTGCCTCCGCGGCCGGCACGGGCGTGCGATCCGCCCGCAACAGCAGCAGCGCATCCAGTGCCGCCAGGGAGAGAAAGTCCAGGTCGTCGGTGGCGGCCTTGACCGACTGACGGGAGACGGCCCGGGCCGCGAGGGCCGCGATACTGCCCGGTGCCGGTTGGGCCAGGTCTGGCCGGAGTTCTAGCAGCCGGACCAGATTGTCATCACCTAGACCGGACAGCCACGACCCCAGCGGCGGGCCTGCGTGCTCGGTCATCGGTGATGAGCCTAAATCAGCCGGCAGAACGGCGAGTTCGCCGGACAAGTGTCACAATGACAACGTGGCACAGAAAACGCATCGATACATCGACAATGGCTGGCCCACCAGGGACCCCGAGGACCATCCGGTCAGCGAGTTGGCATCCGACCGGGTGGGTGCCCTGTCCCCGTTCGGGGACACCACCTTCCCGCTGCCCGCCACCGACCTGCCGTACGTGCATCCGGTCACCGTCGTCAACAAGTGACGGTGACCACCGGGCCGCAGCACCGCCTGTCGCACCTCGACGATCGCGGTGCCGCACGGATGGTCGACGTCTCGGCGAAGGTACCCACCGCGCGATCCGCTGTCGCGGTCGGCGTCGTGCACACCAGCGTCGAGGTCATTTCTTTACTCACCTCCGGTGGTCTGCCTAAGGGAGACGCTCTGGCTACCGCCCGGGTTGCCGGGATATTGGCCGCCAAACGCACCAGCGAGCTGATTCCGCTGTGTCATCAATTGGCGCTGAGCAACGTTGATGTGTCGTACGAAATCACCGACAGCGCAATCGAACTGACCGCAACGGTGAGCACCACTGATCGAACCGGCGTCGAGATGGAAGCACTGACCGCGGTGGCGGTCGCCGCGCTGACCGTCTACGACATGATCAAGGCCGTCGACCCCGCCGCTCGGCTCGACGGTATCCGCGTCGTGTCCAAAGAGGGGGGCAAGACCGGAATGTGGACCGCCGACAGGTGAGGGTCGCGCGGGTGGTGGTCGCGTCTACCCGCGCCGCCGCCGGTATCTACGACGACCGGTGCGGGCCGATCATCCGCGACTGGTTTGCCGCCCGCGGTTTCGACGTCGCCGCTGCTGCGGTGGTGCCCGACGGCGAGGCGGTGCACGAGGCACTACGTACCGCGCTGGCCCAGAGTGTCGACGTCGTCGTCACCTCCGGGGGAACCGGAATATCGCCCACCGACACCACCCCTGAGGCCACGTTGGCGTTGATCGACTATCAGATCCCGGGATTGGCCGACGCCATCCGGCGTTCCGGTCTGCCGACGGTGCCGACCTCGGTGCTGTCCCGCGGGGTCTGCGGAGTGGCCGGCCGCACCCTGGTCGTCAACCTGCCCGGTTCGACGGGCGGCGTTCGCGATGGCCTCGCGGTGCTGGCCGATGTGCTCGATCATGCGCTGGATCAGCTCGGCGGGGGAGACCACCGATGACGCGAATTCTGCGCGCGGCAGTGACCGAGGCTCCGATCGAACTTTCCGACCACGAGGATCTCGTGTCCGGGGATACCGTCGGCGCCGTGGTCGGCTTCGCCGGCGTGGTGCGCAACCACGACGCCGGCCGGCAGGTGCTACGCCTGGAGTACTCGGCGCACCCGCACGCAGAGCAGCGTCTGTTCGAGGTGCTGGCCGAGGTGGCGGCCGAGGCGGCGGCGAACTCGTCGGGGGTGCACGCGATTGCCGCGAGTCATCGGGTCGGGCCCCTGCGGGTGGGTGACGCCGCGCTGGTAGTGGCCGTCTCGGCCGACCACCGGGGTGCGGCGTTCGACACCTGCGCGGTGGTCGTCGATCGTGTCAAGGAGGCCATACCCGTGTGGAAACACCAGTTCTTCGCCGACGGCAGCGACGAGTGGGTGAATTGGGCCTGATGCCCGGTCGGTGTGTTACTCGGCTGCGGGGACTGGGCTTGCGGGGAATGGGGCCCCGGGGACTGGGGTCAGCACCGGAGTCATTCCCGCAGCCGACCCGTCCGCCACCACCGCTGTCGGAATGCTGCCGCCTGGCAGAGGGCCGGTCAGTGAGCGCTGCGTCAGGGCCAGCAGCAGGTCGTTACGGTCGACCTCCTTGTTCTGGATTGCGTTCCACAGATCCTTGAGATAACTCACGTTGGGGTTGGTTTCCGGACCGACCGGCGCGTCACTGGTGCCCGGCGGCAGGCTATCCGGGCTCGGCAGATGCTGCGCGCCGTCGGTTGGCGCGGCCGCGATGACTGCCGAGGTGGGGGCCGTCGGTTCACCGGCCGGGGCCGCCCCCGGGGCGGCATCGGAAACGGGGGTGATGTCCGCAGTTGGCGTGCCGTCCGCAGGTGGGGTGACGTCAGCAGTCGGTGTGCCGGCGGCAGGTGCGGTGATATCGGGCGATGCCGTACTCGCGGGAGCGACCGGCACGATCGTCGGCGCGGGCACCGCGGGCACCGGGTCTGCGGGTTCGGGATCGGCGAGCACCGGATCCGCGGGCGCGGGATCGGTGAGCACCGGATCCGCGGGTGCTGGAGATTGGGGTGCTGGAGATTGGGGTGCGCTGCCGTTCCACCCGGCTGGGCTGACGGTGGCGTCGCCGGAAGCACCGTCGAACCCGATCGTGACAACATCCTCGGCGACGGCGTCGGCCTCGTCGATGATGGCGTCGTCCTCGGTGGCCGCCGGCGCACTGGCAATGGTGCGCGGAGTCGGGCCGGACAAGCCACGGCCACAGACCGGCCAGGCACCCTTGCCCTGGTTAGCCAGCACCCGCTCGGCGACGGCGATCTGCTCCTCCCGGGTGGCCAGATTGGCCGCCGGGGCGAACTCGCCGCCACCGTGCCCGGACCAGGTGCTCGGGGCGAACTGCAGTCCGCCGTGGTAGCCGTTGCCGGTGTTGATGGCCCAGTTGCCGCTGGACTCACAACTGGCCACCCGGTCCCATTCGGCGTCGGTCGCCGCCGATGCCCCAGCGGCGCCGCCGATAAAGACGCCGCCGATGGCTGCGCCGGTGAGGGCGATCTTGGCGACGTTGACCGTCGAAGTCGTGGGCTTACGGTGGCGTCCGGCCATGGCGTGAGTCCTCTCTGCCACGCGCTTGCGAGGTCAAGTGGTCGGCGTTCGAAACAAGGTTCCGGCCGAGGACCCGCCGCGGTGTGCGGGCGGGCAAATCAAACGGTATCGGCTGGCTGAGGGCGCGTCATCTTTTCGGTCCGGGTGCGTTTCCCGGGCCGGCAGCCCTCGCGGCGCCGGGAAAACCCCAGCGTTAGTGCAGCTTGAGTGGCCGCGTGATCAGGCGGAGGCCGACCCGTGACGTTGCTGTGATGTGACCTAAATCACTTCTAGCCGCCGGCAAACGGCGGCAGGACATCAAGGGTTTGATGGGGTCGCAGCGAAGCGCGGAGGTCGCGGACCGCGACTCCGTCGCATAGGTAGGAGCACTTCTGTAACACCAGCGCCATTTCGTCACTCTGACCACACAGTTCCGCGATAGCGTCCGCGATCGTCGCACCCGGGCCGAGCATCAGTTCCGCGGCGGGCGTTCCGGCGACGTGCTGGGCGGCGGCAAAGAACCGCACGGTGACCGGCACGGCGATGGTGACGTCGGTCATAGTCAGCCCCCGATCGCGCTCATCGGTCGTTCCGGCTGCACGAAACCGGGGTCGTTGATGCCATGCCCGGCGGCCTTGCGCCACATCGCGGTGCGCCACGCGATGTCGAGTGCAACGTCGTCGGCGCCGCTACGAAGCAACCCGCGCAGGTCGGTCTCCTCGGTCGCGAACAGACAGTTGCGCACCTGGCCATCGGCGGTGAGCCGGGTCCGGTCGCAGGCCGCGCAAAACGCCTCCGACACCGACGCGATGATTCCGACCGTCGACGGCCCGCCGTCGACCAGCCACAGCCGTGCCGGCGCCGAGCCCCGTGGGGTGGGATCGGCCCGCAGATCGAACTCGGTGCGCAGTGCCGCCTCGATCTCGAGTGCGCTGATCGCCGACTCGCGGCGCCACCGGTGGCCCGCATCGAGAGGCATCTGCTCGATGATGCGCAATTGGTAACCGTGGCTCAGGCAGAAACGCAGGAGCGCGGCTGCGTCGCCGGGGCCGGACTCGGGATCAAGAACGGCGTTGACCTTGATCGGGCCCAGCCCCGCGGCAGCGGCCGCGGCAAGGCCGTCGAGAACGTCACCGAGCCGATCGCGGCGGGTAATGGTGGCGAAGTGCCCGGGGTCGAGGGTGTCCAGTGAGACGTTGACCCGGTCCAGTCCGGCGGCGGCCAGGCCGTCGGCGCGCCCGGCCAACCCCACCCCGTTGGTCGTCAACGCGATCTCGGGCCGCGGCGCCAACCGGGCGGTCGCGGCGATGATGTGCTCCAGCCCTCGATAGAGCAAAGGCTCGCCGCCGGTGAAGCGGATGCTGGTGATACCCAGGCGGGTCACCGCCAATCGCAACAACCGGGTCAGTTCGTCGGGTGTCAGAAGGTCCTCGCCTGGCAACCAGTCCAGGCCCTCGGCCGGCATGCAGTAGGTACAGCGGAGGTTGCACCGATCAGTGAGCGAGACTCGCAGATCACTCGCCACCCGGCCGAAGGTATCGATCAACGGGCCCTGCCGAGGCATGTCGTCCAGCGCAGCGTCCGGATTCCGGCGGACGGCGGGCAGGCCCAGCGCGATCGGCGTCATTGGCGTGCCGGTTCGCGGTCGACAGGGACGATCTCCTTGCCCAGTGGCATCAACGAGACGGGTATCAACTTGAGATTTGCCAATGCCAGCGGGATTCCGATGATCGTGATTGCCATCGCGACCGCGGTAACAACGTGTCCGATGGCCAGCCATAGACCGCATAGCAGAACCCACAGGACGTTCCCGACCAGGGCGCCGGGACGGGGCCCCGGCTTCTCGACGATGGTCCGGCCGAAGGGCCACAGTGCGTACGCGGCGATTCGCAGGGAGGCGAACCCGAACGGGATCGTGACGATGAGCACAAAGCAGATCAGGGCCGCCAGCAGGTAACCCAGCGCAAGCCACAATCCGCCGAACAACAACCAGATGATGTTCAGGAGTAGGCGCATATCACCTCCGCGAGTCTCATCACCCTACCGAACATAACCGGGCGACTCGGGTGGCCGGTGATGAGTAGGATCGCTTCACGCGTCCTGCCCAACGGGAGGCGTTGTCATGTTTTCCCGTCCGAGTGCCTCCATGAGACGAGCAGGTGAGACCAGTGCCGACCGGCAAGGTGAAGTGGTACGACGCCGACAAAGGATTCGGCTTCCTCTCCCAGGAGGACGGCGAGGACGTTTACGTGCGCTCCTCGGCCCTACCCGAGGGCGTCGAGGACCTTAAGGCCGGCCAGAAGGTCGAGTTCGGGTTGGCTTCGGGTCGACGCGGCCCGCAGGCGCTCAGTGTCACGCTGGTCGACGCTCCGCCGAGCCTGACCCGGACCCGCCGGGAGGCTGCGGCCGCCGAACACAAGCACACTCCCGACGAGTTGCACGGCATGGTCGAGGACATGATCAGTCTGCTTGAGGGCGCTGTTCAGCCCGAGTTGCGCAAGGGCCGTTACCCCGACCGCAAAATCGCGCGCCGGGTCTCAGAGGTCGTCCAGGCAGTCGCGCGCGAACTCGACGCGTAGTCATCTCCCGTGCCGACCGACGCGACAGGCGAACCTAATCCCACGCCAACTGCACCGACCATTCGGCGTGCGGCAGGTCGAGCAACTCACCGTTCTCGTCCTGTACGAGGGTGAGTAGCTGCACCACCAGGCCGACCACCCGGCCGCGCTGCGGATCAACGGTCGGGATCGTTACCGCGAGGGTGGTGTCGGGTCGGTAGACGGTGGTGGTGGTGTCGCGTTCGTCGGCGTACACCTTTAACAGCCGCCACGGGGCCCGACTGATCGCACTCGGCACCGAAAGCTGAACCGGAAAGCGTTCACCCACCGAAAGCCGTCCCGGCGCTGCGCTTTGGGCGCAGTCGTTGAGGTCAATCACGTTGCAGTACAGAAAAGGTCCCACCCGAACGGTCTCGCCCTGGGAGTAGACGCTGATCTCGGGCAGAGCGGTGCCGTCATGGCGGGTGTGCAGCCAGGCGCCGACGCCGGCACCGACCGAGGCCAGTAGAACCAGTGCGGCGATGACCCAGCCAGTGGCCCGCCTCACCGGTGCGGCACCGCGGTGCGACTCTCCGGCTCGGCGAGCACCGGACGGTTGCCGCCGAAGCCGGGTATCAGCGAGGCACCGCGGTGGCTCACCACGGTCTGCGCCAGGCCAAGGAGCAACATTGCGCTGATCGCGGTGAAACCGACCCACAGTTCGGTGTAGACCAGTACGCCGAGCGCGCCGCCGAGAACCCAGGCCAACTGCAGCACCGACTCCGAGCGACCGAATGCCGAGGCGCGAGATTCTTCGGGGAGGTCGTCCTGCAGCGAGGCGTCCAGCGAGGCCTTGGCGATAGCGCTGGCGCCTGAGGTCACTAACGCGGCTGCTGCCGCAGCGATGAGGTTCCCGGCGACCGCCGCCGCAAGTGCCGCGGTGGTCACCGCGATAGCCGCTCGGACCACCAGAACCGAGGGCCGGCCCAACTGCAACCGGGCGGCGGCGAAGTTACCGGCGAGATTGCCGATACCCGCGGCCACGCCGATCATCCCGAGGATCCCAAGTTGCACCCAGCCGCTGGCGTCCTGCGATTTGGCGACGAACGCCGGATAGAGAAACAGGAACCCGACCATCGCCTTGATCGTGCAGTTACCCCACAGAGCGGTGATGATGTTGCGCCCCAGCGGTTGTCGCGGGGATTCGATGACTTCGGTGGCCTCCTCATCGAGCCAGGAGAAGTCCCCGGACTCGGCGACGCCGTGATAGCTCAGGGTGGTGGGAACCTCACCCTCGGTGACCTCCACCCAGCGTGGGATACGCATCGCGAGCGAGGCGCCGGCGATGGTAACGAAAACCACGACGAACAATGCCCCGGGAAGCCCGAACAGCGTGGAGAACACGTACTCGATGCCCGCCGCAACACCACCGCCGACGATCGTGCCGCCGATGAGGCCGAACATCGTCAGCCGGGAGTTCATCCGGACCAGATCGATCGTCGGCGGCATCACCCGCGGGGTGACCGCACTGCGCAGCACGGTGAACGACTTGGACAGCACCATCATGCCCAGCGCGCATGGATAGAGCACCCACGACGGGTAGCCGCCGGTGGCGCCGTCGTAGTTCATGATCAACACCACCGCCAGCACGGTGCGCAGCAGAAACGAGACGGCCAGTGCCGCCCGGCGGCCGTGCTGAACTCGGTCCAGGGCCGGCCCGATCAATGGCGCAATCACTGCGAACGGGGCGATGGTGATGAGCAGGTACAGCGCAACGCGCCCCTTGCTCTCGCCGGTTGCCGCCGCGAAGAACAGCGTGTTGGCCAACGCCACGGCCATCGCGGAGTCCACCGCGAAGTTGGCCACCACCGGCCAGGTGAGAGCGGTTAGGCCGGACTTGTCGGCGCCGTCGGCCTTCGCGGCGCGCTGCACCATGTCATACATCCGCGACCCCATCTCGCGACTGCGGGCGGCAGTGCTGCGGGGGCCGCGCCCCTCGGTGGGTCCGAAACCGGGATCCTCGCCGAAACCATCGGTTTCCGCGGCGAATGTCCGGGCCCGGCCGCGATCGGCGTCAAGCGGGGGCAGGAAGCGATTCGCCCGGTTTGAAGGATCCCCGTGCTCAGCGGGTTGTCTGGGCTCCCCGGGTTGCCGCCGATCGTCGGGAGGGTATTGCGCCATGCCGGGATGTTCACGGCGAGACTCCCCATGGGGGTGCACACGCCGCCGTCCGGACACGGTGTCGATTGTCCCTCATGTCCGCGGCGCGGGCGTGCAGTCGACCGGTGTGGCCGCGCCGAGGTCGGGTGAGGCAAGATCATCGGTGATGAACAGCACGACGAACGCCGCCGAGCCCACGGCACCGGACTCCCCGTCGGTGCCGACGGACGCCGTTGCGGCACTCCTGCGCGGTGCGGTCGAGCAGGCGCGCGAGGCGATCGTCGAGTTCAGCGGCGACAACGTCGGGGAGTATCTCGGTGTCGAATTCGCCGACGAGGCCGCGGCGACCCATCGCTTCGGAGCTGCTCTGCCGGGCTATCAGGGTTGGCAATGGGCGGTGGTACTGGCCGGCTACCCCGGTGCCGACCGTGCCACCGTCAGTGAGGTGGTTCTGATTCCGGGCCCCGGCGCGCTGCTGGCACCGCCGTGGCTGCCGTGGGAGGACCGTGTGCGGCCGGGTGACCTCGGACCCGGCGACCTGCTGGCCCCCCCGGGCGATGATCCGCGTCTGGTCCCGGGCTTCGTCGCCACCGGTGACCCGGCGATCGACGACATCGCGTTCGAGGTCGGCTTCGGTCGCCGCCGGGTGCTCAGTGCCTATGGTCGCGACGACGCGGCCCAGCGTTGGCACGATGGCGACCACGGCCCCGATTCACCGGCGGCACGGGCCACCAAGAGGGCCTGTCGAGACTGTGGATTCATGACCCCGTTGGCGGGTGTGCTCGGTCTGATGTTCGGCGTGTGCTGTAACGCGATGTCGGCCGACGGGCGGGTTGTCGACTTCGGTTACGGCTGCGGTGCGCATTCCGATACCCCGGCACCTCAGCTGATCGGTTCACCGGCCTACGAGCCCTACGACGACGGCGTGCTTGAGGTGGTCGACGTGGTCGACGTGGTTGACGTGGTCGAGTCAGCCGAGGCAGTCGAGGTGGTCGACGTGGTCTCCGCGTCTGACGCCCCGTCCGCCGAACTTGATGCGCCGCAGACCCTCGAGGCAGGCGAGGCGATCGCACCCGCGGAACCGGCGGAAGGTTAGCGGCCCTCGGCGGCGGCCTTGATCCGGGCGAGCGACTGGTTCATGCCCTCAATCAGTGCGGTTTCGAAAGTATCCACCCCGCCGAGGGCGGCCTTGGTCACCGCGGTGGACACCGCCGTTACCCCGTTCTCGGCGTGCCTGGTCTCCACCAGCCGGGTCCCGGTGGCGGTCGGCTCCAGTTCGTAGCTCCACACGCTGGTGTTGAGCGGGATTCGGAACGCAATTTTACGTTCGGGGATCACCTCGGTGATGGTCGAGGTGGTGGGCCAGAAGAGCATTTTGTGCCGGTTGAGATTGATCGTCCGGGTCCCCGGCCGTAACGGGCCGAGCAGTTTCATCATCCGGCACTGTGGGCTCCACTGAGGCATCCGGCTGAGGTCGGAAACCAGGTCCCAGACCCTGCTGACGGGTGCATTGATGTCGACCTCTGCTTGTAGAAGCGGCGCTGCCATGGCTCTCCTTTTTGATACTTGCTTAGGCCTTTTTGATTTTGGTTTCGGCCTTTTAACTAATGGTCGAGACCGGACTGCGCGCCCCGGGCACCGCGACGTGCCGCCGCGCGTTGCCAGCTGAAGATCGATGTTCCCAGCACGCCGACTCCGAGGCCGGCGAGGGTGGTCGGACGCCAATCATGAAGAGCCGGAACGGTGAATGCCGCGATTGCAGCCAGTACCCAAAGCAACGCGCCGGCGATGATCACCGGTTGCGGGTCCGACAACGCAGCGGGCAGCGCGGGAGGGACGGGTTCGGGATCGGGCGACATCGGTTATCACCGTAACCTAGCGAGGTGGACGGCCCCGGCGTGATCGACATCACCGACCCCGCCGACCCGCGACTCGACGACTTCCGTGATCTCAACAGCATCGATCGCCGCCCGGACCTGCCCACCGGGCGGGGTCTGGTGATTGCCGAGGGTGTGTTGGTCGTTCGCCGGATGCTGGTCTCGCGATTCACCCCGCGCGGATTTCTGGGAACGGATCGGCGACTGGCTGAGTTGGCCGGCGACCTCAACGGCACGTCGGCACCGTTCTACCGAGCGGATGCCGAGGTGATGGCGGAGGTGGTCGGGTTCCACCTCAATCGCGGTGTTTTGGGGGTCGCGCGGCGGCCTGCGCACCTGACTGTCGCACAGGTGCTGACCGGCGCGCGAACGGTCGCTGTGCTCGAAGGGGTCAACGACCACGAGAACCTGGGTTCGATGTTCCGTAACGCGGCGGGACTCGGCGTGGACGCGGTGATTTTCGGTGCCGGATGCGCTGACCCGCTGTATCGGCGCGCGGTGCGAGTCTCAATGGGCCATGTCCTTTTGGTGCCGTTCGCCCGATTCGACTGCTGGCCGAATGGTCTGAACCTTCTGCGCAACAACGGTTTCCAGCTTCTGGCGATGACACCCGACGTCCATGCGCAGACACTGGCCGACGCGATGACGCAGTGCGCCGATGCCAAAGTCGCCGTGCTGGTCGGGGCGGAGGGACCCGGGCTGACGGAAACGGCGATGCGGGCCAGCGATGCGCGGGTGCGCATTCCGATGTCTCGAGGCACTGATTCGCTCAATGTCGCGACTGCCGCGGCATGTGCGTTCTATGAACGGATTCGGTGCCTCGGGAACGCGGGCCGTTAATCTGGTGCGCATGCACGCCGATAATCTCGCGAGGGTGCCAGAGCGCGACGAGTCGACGCCTTGGGGAACCGGCCTGACCGTGGCCGCTTTCGTGGCCGCGGTGATCGGCACCGCTGTCGTGGTCTTGGGTCTGGGCGTTACCCGGGTGAATCCCGCGGTCGCAGTGGTGCTGAATCTGGTGGCCGTCGGCGGTTTGGCCCCGACGCTTCTTAGCTGGCGACGCGTCCCGGTACGACGGTGGTTCGCGCTCGGTGCGGCCGTCGGGGTGAGCGTCGGCTGGATTGTATTGGCCGCGTTGGCGATCCGCTCTTAGCGGGCAGGGATCAGCGCTCGCCGCTGGACCGGACGCCCAGCAGAACGTCCTCCCACGCCGGCACCGCGGGCTTTCGCCGGTTTCGGGCCGCCGAGGTGGGGCGATGGGGTTGTTCTCCGACTGACTCAGCTACCGGTTCGGGCGCGGCCTTGATGACGGCGGGCGGCAGCTCGTCGAAGTCCAGCTGCGCCACCGGCGCCACCGTACGCAGGGGGCGTTCGAATTCCGGGTCGATCAGTTCACTGGCCGCCTCGTCGATCGCGGTCACCGTTCCGCCGTGTGCGCCGGGGGTGAAACGGAAGTGGGCCGAGGTCTCGGAGAGTCCGACCCGCCAGCACATCCGGACCGTCCAGCGGCCGTCATCGGTGCGCCAGGCGTCCCAGTCGGTAGCCTCCGAACTCAGACCGCGCTCGGCCAGTGAGGAGGTGATGGTCTCGAGTAGCGTCTCGACTGCCGGACCGTCGGCCAGCACCGGGTGGGCTGCGGTAGCCAGTTCGGCGGCGCGTTGACGCTCCAGCAGCACCGGATGGGCGAAGCGCTCAACCTTGGAGACATCGACTCCGGCCGACTCGGCTACCTCTTCAACCGAAGCGCCGGCCCGGATGCGAGCTTGAATATCTTTCGGACGTAGCACGCCTTTGACCTCACTGTCTCGCGCGGTCTGAACCAGCCCTGCCCGATCGCCGCGCACCGCGGCACGCAGCCGATCGTCTACCCGGACCAGGAATTTATCGGCGGGATTGCCGCCTTCGCAGATGACGTGTTTACCGTCGACATCGAGCCCGATGAGAGTGAGTTCCCGCATGTCGACCTCCTTTGGATCGGAATCTAACCCAGCCCGCACGGGCATTGGGAACGCGACACGCTGGTGTTACAGATGGGTCAGAAGGTGTTGGGTGGCCTGCTCAGAGGCGCTCGACGACCCAGTCCACACAGCGCGTCAAGGCGGTCACGTCGTCGGGTTCGATCGCGGGGAACATCGCCACTCGCAACTGGTTGCGTCCGAGCTTGCGGTAGGGCTCGGTGTCGACGATGCCATTGGCGCGCAACACCGCGGCGACGGTGGCGGCGTCGACGTCGTCGGTGAAGTCAATGGTTCCGACGACCTGGGAGCGCAGTGCCGGATCGTTGACGAACGGGGTGGCGTACGGCGATGCCTCGGCCCAGGAGTAGAGCCGGAACGACGAGTCGGCGGTTCGCTTGACGGCCCAGTCCAGTCCGCCCTTGGCCAGCATCCAGTCGACCTGCTCGGCCATCAGGACCAGGGTGCCGATGGCAGGAGTGTTGTAGGTCTGGTTCTTCAGGCTGTTCTCGACTGCGATGGGCAACGACAGGAAGTCGGGCACCCAGCGGCCCGATGATGCGATTGCGTCGACGCGCGCCAGGGCGGCCGGTGACAGGATCGCCAGCCACAGCCCGCCGTCACCGGCGAAGTTCTTCTGCGGCGCGAAGTAGTAGGCGTCGCAATCGGCGAGGTTGACGGGCAGTCCGCCGGCACCGGAGGTGGCATCGATGAGCACCAGTGCATCCCCGGCCCCCTCGGGGCGGCGCACTCCGACCGCAACTCCGGTGGAGGTTTCATTGTGCGCCCAGGCGATGGCATCCACGGATGGATCTGACTGCGGTTCGGGGGCACTACCGGCCTCGGCCTTGATGATGACCGGATCGCCAACGAAGGGGTTGGCCGCCACCGCTGAGGCGAACTTCGCGCTGAATTCACCGAAGGTTAGGTGCAAAGATCTGCGATCGATCAGGCCGAACGCAGCGGCGTCCCAGAACGCCGTGGCGCCGCCGTTGCCCAGAATCACCTGGTAACCGTCGGGTGCGCGGAACAACTCGCCCAGTCCGTCGCGGACCCGGCCCACCAGGTTCTTCACCGGCGGCTGCCGGTGCGACGTGCCGAACAGCGCGGCGGCACTCGTGCTCAGCGCCGTCAACTGCTCGGGGCGAACTTTCGACGGGCCGCAACCAAACCGGCCGTCGGCCGGCTTGATGTCGGCAGGAATCGCGAGCACCGGGATGTCAGCCATGGAGCCAGCCTAGGAGTTGGCTGCCCGGCACCGAAATCGAGTTGGCCGGTGGCACCCCGGCGATGAAAATCGGTATGGACACCCGGTGGCATCACGGGTACTGTTTTGTACATTAACCACCTTGGTGTAAACCTCTCGGAAGGTCGGTCATGGCAAGGACCCGGTTGGTCAGGCGCTGGCGCCGCAATATGGACGTGCAGGACGACGCTGCCTACGTCGACCTGCTGAACACACTCTCCGAA
>Ga0164294_10001577_pt1 | contig 21100 bp, 23 predicted proteins | sample GEODES005metaG_FD_111479 | JGI IMG/M metagenome (GOLD analysis project Ga0164294, IMG submission 111479) | Oligotrophic lake water microbial communities from Sparkling Lake, Wisconsin, USA - GEODES005 metaG | ecosystem: Environmental > Aquatic > Freshwater > Lake | place: USA: Sparkling Lake...
CTGCCCGACACGCCGGTGATGAGCTTCTTCGAAGTGCCCGAGGACAAGGCCGTCGAAGTCATCGCCGTGATCGGCGCGCCGGAGGCGCTGCCCGCATGAACGCTTTCACCCCAGGGAAACTAGACGCCATGGCTTCATTGGCACTTGAACCCCCGTTGACCTATTCGCCCACGCCGCCGCGGCGCGATCCGGAGGCGCTGGTGCGCAAGCACCTGCCTTTGGTGCGCCGTATCGCCTGGCACATCCACGGATCGATGAGCACGCTCGTCGAGGTCGAGGACCTGATCCAGATCGGGCTGGTCGCGCTGATCGAGGCCGCGGCCAATTTCGAGGACCGCGGGCAGGTGACGTTCGAGCAATATCTCGCCACCCGGCTGCGCGGCTCGATGATCGACGAGCTCCGGCGCCAGGCGACCACCACGCGCGGGGCGATGCGCCGGCGCAAGGCCTATCACGAAGCGGTGTCCGCATTGACCGGCGAGCTCGGCCATATGCCCGAGGACGAGCAGGTCGCGGCCAGGCTCGGCGTCACGGTCGAGAAGCTGCGCACCGACTATGCCAATGCCGAGGCGGTGCGTTTCGATTCGATCGACGACACCTATTCGGACGAGAGCCCCTGGTTCATGTCCGACGAGCCCAATGCCTTCGAGCAGCTTGCCGAGAGCGACCAGCGCGACGCCCTGATCGCCGCGATCACCGAGCTTCCTGAGCGCGAGCAGCAGGTGATCCAGCTCTATTATGTCGAGGAATTGAACCTCGAGGAGATCGGCCAGGTCCTCGGCGTCGGCGCCGCGCGCATCTGCCAGATCAAGGCGAGCGCGCATGCCCGGCTGAAGAAGGAGCTGGCGCGGCGGCTGGGATAAAGGCCGCTGCCGCATATCCTTCGTCACCCTGAACTTGTTTCAGGGTCCAACGTGCCTCAGGCGATATCCTTCGCGGCGCCTTGGATGCTGAAACAAGTTCAGCATGACGCTGCTTTTCGCGGGCCGCCGCGAAGGGGCTTCAAATTTGGGATCTCGTCTGCAACGCTCCCCGGATGAGCTGAGCAGCGCCTTCTCCGCTACCCGCACGAACCCGACCTTACACGCGCGCAGGCGCACGCATGCGCGTATATGTCGTGACTTTTGTGACTTTCCGGCCTGCGCACCCGCTTGCGTAGCCCCGATGCTTGCCCCAGAAATCCGCCCAACAAACCAATCGGGGGATTTCCACGTGACCAAGCATCTCTTCCTGGCCGGCGTGATGGCGTTCGGCCTGCTGGCGTCGCCTGCCTTTGCGCAGGACAGCTGGACCGTCCGCCCCGAATGGGTGCGCGCGCATGAAAGCTTCCTGGCCAGCGACGCGCTGCAGGGGCGCGGCAGTGCGACGCGGGACGAGGCGATTGCCGCCGCCTATGTCGCATCGCAGTTCGAAAGCTTCGGGCTCAAGTTCGCCCCAGGGATGCCTGGCTATCTGCAGAGCGCGCAGGTGGTGCGCACCAGCCTGAAGGGCGTGACGCTCACCGCCGATGGCGCTGCGATCGGCAGCCCTGCGGTGCTGGTCGGCGGGCTTCAGCCGGTCTCGGGCAAGACGGTCGTCTTTGCCGGCAACGATCCGGCCAAGCTGCCCAAGGGGGATGTCGTCCTCGTGCGGGCCGACGGGCCCGGTATGCAGCTGTTCGGGCTTTACCGTGCGGCCGGCGCCAATGGCGCGAAGCTGGTGATCGTCCGCGAAAACGCCGCGACCAAGGAAACGCTGGAGAAGTTCGGCGGCAAGCCGCGCATGCCGACCTATCTCGAGGATGGGCAGAGCGGGATGGGCGGCAACGGCCCGGCGCTGCTGGTACTTCCTGCCGCCGCGTTCGACGCGCTCGCGGCCAAGCCCGGCGCCACGGTTGCCGCGGCCTTCGACGTGGAAAAGAAGACAAATACCACCACCAACGCGATCGGCTATTTGCCCGGCACGGATCCGGCCGCGGGGTATCTGCTGCTCACCGCGCATCTCGATCACCTCGGCGTGCGTCCCGACGGGGTGATCATGCACGGCGCCAATGACGATGCCTCGGGCACCGCCGCGGTGCTCGAACTGGCGCGCGCTCTCGCCTCGGGCAAGCCGATGAAGCGCGGCATCCTGTTCGTCGCCTATGGCAGCGAGGAGATCGGTGGGTTCGGCTCGACGTATTTCGGCAAGCACCCGCCGGTGCCGATCGACCAGATCGTTGCCAATATCGAGATCGAGATGATCGGCGCGCAGGATCCAAAGCTTCCGGCGGGGCACATGATGATGACGGGGATGGAGCGCTCGACGCTGGGCGACACGCTCAAGGCGCATGGCGCGCTGGTCGCCGCGGATCCCTATCCCGACCAGCATTTCTTCGAGCGCTCGGACAATTATTCGCTCGCCAAGGTCGGGGTGGTTGCGCACACGCTGTCGGGCTGGGCGGTGGTTCCGACCTATCACACCCCCGAGGATACGCTGGCCAATCTCGACATCGCGTTCATGACCCGCGCGATCCAGTCGCTGATCGCGCCCGTGCGCAGCCTGGCGAACAGCGCGGACAAGCCGCAGTGGAAGCCGGGCGGCAAGCCCGAAGGAAAGTAAGCAGACGCAGACAAGGAAAAACCCCGGTGGTTGGACCACCGGGGTTCCCCATGCGCCCCCTCCGGCAAGAAGGGGTGACCGGCCTTGGTGCCTGTCAGGGGGGTGACACCCCGACCGGCACGCGCTTACTGAAGAAGCTTGAGAACCGACTGCTGGCTCTGGTTCGCCTGGGCGAGCATCGCCGTCGAAGCCTGCGACAGGATCTGCGCCTTGGCGAGTGCCGCGGTCTCTGCCGAGTAGTCAGTATCCTCGATCCGGCTGCGGGCGTCGCTGAGGTTGGCCACGTTCGACTGGAGGTTGTTCACCACCGATTCGAGCTGGCTCTGGCCGGCGCCGAGGCTGGCGCGGGCGGTGTTGACCGTCTTCAGCGCGTCGTCGATCGTCTTGAGCGCGTCCTCGGCATCATCGGCTTCCGAGATGTCGATACCAACGGCGTCGTCGAGGTCGATCGCGGCGAAGTCGAGCGTGACCTTGTCGGTCGCGGTCGAACCGGTCTGGATCGAGACGCTGCCCGAGTCACCTGCCGAGCCGTCGAACAGGGCCACGCCGTTGAACGTGGTGTTCTCGAGGATGTTGGTGATCTGGGTGGTCAGCGCGGTGACTTCGGTCTGCAGGTTCTTGCGGTCATCCTCGCCATAGGTGCCCGAGGACGACTGCACGGCCAGCTCGCGGATGCGCTGCAGCATGTTGGTGACTTCCGACAGCGCGCCTTCAGCGGTCTGCGCCATCGAGATGCCGTCATTGGCGTTGCGGATCGCCTGGTTCATGCCGCGGATCGACGAGGTCATCGTCGAAGCGATCGCCAGGCCGGCGGCGTCGTCCTTCGCGCTGTTGATGCGCTTGCCGGTCGACAGGCGCTCCATCGCGGTGCTCAGCGCCTTGTTGGCGCCGCTCGAAGCATTGGCAGCGCGCAGCGCCGCAGTGTTGGTTCCGATAACAGTCATGTTTTTTACTCCATGCTCGTCGGCTTCCCATTTACCCCCCTGAACGGGAGCTCGGAGCCGCCAAGCCAAGGAACGGCCGCTGCGCGCCGGGCTTAAGCAAAAAATTTCGGCTCTACGCACGCACGCGTAGACGCGCCCGGACCAAGGTGGTGGCGGATTACGTAAATTTACGCGCCGTTAACCAACATAGCCGCAAAAGGATGGTGTCTCAGGGGGTAACCAATGCGATCCATCGTTCCGTCGGCCGCAGTGCTTCGCCAGAAATATGCGCTTGTCTCGTCGCTGCGTGCCCAGGGCTTCGCCGTCGGCACGGGCGAAGACGGCCGTTCCGGCTCGAACGACCTGTTCCTGGTCGCCGAGGGGGAAGTGCCCCCGGCCGCTGCCCGCACGCTGATCCTGGGCGATGAAGGCCGCCAGGCGATCGCCTTCGGTGACGGCAACCCCGCCCGCCTTTCCTATACCAGCGAAGACAGCGCCGTCGGCGCCGGCTTCGCCACCGCGCTGCTGCGCGGCCCGCACGAGCCGGTCGCCGCCGACCCGGAGAGCCTGGCGCTGCTGGCGCTGGCCGAGCGCGTCGCCGCGTCCGACATCACCGTGCTGATCAACGGCCCGACCGGCACCGGCAAGGAAGTCCTCGCCCGCGCGATCCACAATGGCTCGACCCGCAAGGATGGCCCGTTCGTGGCGATCAACTGCGCCGCTTTGCCCGAGACGATGCTCGAGGCGATGCTGTTCGGCCACCAGAAGGGCGCCTTCACCGGCGCCTCCTCGGCCGGCCAGGGCTTCTTCCGCGCCGCGCATGGCGGCACCATCCTGCTCGACGAGATCGCCGAGATGCCGCTCGGCCTCCAGGCCAAGCTGCTCCGCGTGCTCCAGGAGCGTGAAGTGGTGCCGATCGGCGGGACGATGCCGGAAAAGGTCGACGTTCGCGTCGTCGCCTGCGCCAACCGCGATCTCCAGGCCGAAGTCGCCGCCGGCCGCTTCCGCGCCGATCTCTACTACCGCCTGTCGGTCTTCCCGCTGATGACCAAGGCACTGACCGACCGCCAGGGCGATATCCCCGCGCTCGCCGCGGCGATGGTCGTCCGCCACGCCGGCGGCCGCGGCGCGATGCCGTGGATCTCGAACGACGCGCTCGACGCGCTCGCCAACCATGACTGGCCGGGCAATGTCCGCGAGCTCGAGAACGTCATCCAGCGCGCGCTGCTGCTTTGCGGCGGCCGCACCATCGATCCCGAGCACCTGATCTTCGACCGCCCGACCGCGCCGCGCGTCGAGGTCGAAGTCACCGGCACGCTTTCCAACATCGTCCAGATCCACGAGTTCGCCGCGATCCGCGAAGTGCTCGCCGAATGCGGCGGCAGCCGGATCGAGACCGCCAAGCGGCTCGGCATCTCGGAGCGCACCCTGCGCTACCGCCTCGCCAAGGCGCGCGAGCAGGGCGAGCGGATCGATAGCAAGGCGAGGGCCTCGGCATGAGCGGTATCGACGGTATCGGTGGCGGCGGCGCGATGAGCGTCGATCGGGTGATGGAGCTCCGCGCGTCCATCCTCGAGCGCAACGCCGCGCTTTCCAAGGCCAATGAGACTCCCGCCGGCGCCGTCACCGGCACCGCGGGTGCCAAGCCGACCAGCTTCACCTCGTCGATGGAAGAGGCGTTCAAGCAGGTCAACCAGTCCCAGGCCCAGGCCGGCGCCCTGTCCGAAGCCTATGAGCGCGGCGAGACGGTCGACATCGCCAAGGTGATGCTCGCCCGCCAGCAGGCTTCGGTCGGCTTCGAGGCGACCCTGCAGGTCCGCAACAAACTCCTGTCCGCTTACAAGGACATCATGAGCATGCCGGTGTAATCCATGAGCAACGCCCTCACCCCCACCGATGCACCCGTCCTGCCCGCCGCCGCGGGCCGTCTTGGTGCGCCGCTCGCTCAGATGCGCGGCATCCTCGCCCAGCCCGCGGTGAAGCGCGCGATGCCGCTGATCTTCCTGATCGGCCTGGTCGCCGCCGGCTTCCTCGCCTGGTCTTTGGTCTCGACGCCGCCGCAGCGGATCCTGTTCGCCAATGTGACCGATGCCGACAAGGCGGCGATCTCGTCGGCGCTCGAAGGCGCCAGCATCAAGTCGAACATCGACAGCTCGGGCTCGATCACCGTTGCCGAGGATGATTACCACAAGGCGCGGATGCTGCTCGCCAGCCAAAACCTGCCCAAGGCAGCGCCGGGCGGCTACCAGATCCTCGACCAGCTGCCGATGGGCGTCAGCCGCGCCGTCGAAGGCGAGCGCCTGCGCCAGGCCCGCGAGACCGAGCTGGCCCGTTCGATCGAGGAGATCGATTCGGTCGCCGAAGCCCGCGTCCATCTCGCCACCCCTGAAGCCAGCGTGTTCGTGCGCGACAAGACCGCGCCCACCGCTTCGGTGATCCTCAAGCTCCAGCCCGGCCGCGCGCTCGGCGAGGCGCAGACCCGCGCGATCGTCAATCTCGTCGCCTCGTCGGTGCCTGGCATGACGCCGGAGAACGTCACGATCGTCGACCAGATGGGTGCGCTGCTCTCCAAGAAGGGCAACGAAGCCAATTCGGCGAGCGATGCGCGCATCGACTATCAGCGCCGTGTCGAGGACAAGTATCGCGAGCAGCTGGTGCAGCTGCTGACGCCGCTGGTCGGCGCCGGCAATTTCACGGTCGAAGTCCAGGCCGATGTCGATCTCGACGAGAGCCAGGCGACGCGCGAAAGCTATGATAAGGAAGGCGCGGTCATCTCGGCCGAGCAGGGCGCATGGACCGGCACCAAGGACGGCCAGGCGCCCGGCGGCATCCCCGGCGCCCTGTCGAACACCCCGCCGCCTGCCAGCGTGATCACTGCGCCGAACGCGCAGCCGACTCCCGGTGCGGCGCCTGCCGCCGGAACTGCGGCTGCCGGCGCCAGCCAGGCGACGCCGCAAAAGCAGAGCGACAGCTTCACCCGTACCTATGAGACCGGCAAGCAGGTCTCGGTCACGCGCCAGGCGCCGGGCAACATCAAGCGCGTGTCGGCTGCGGTGCTGCTGCGCGAGGAAGGCGGCAAGCCGCGCTCGACGGTAGAGATCCAGCAGATCACCCAGCTCGTCCAGGCGGCGATCGGCTATAACCAGGGCCGCGCCGACCAGGTGACCGTAATCAGCCGCAAGTTCAACGTCGCCGCCGATGCCGCCGACAAGGGGCCGGCCTGGTACGACGCGCCCTGGGTGCCGCTCGCCGCGCGCAACGCCACGGCGCTGATCATCGCGCTGCTGGTGCTGTTCCTCGGCGTCCGCCCGCTCACCAAGGCGCTGCTCAAGAAGCGCGAGGAACCGGCTGCCGCCGGCAATCGCCCCGCGCTCGCGATGAGCGGTCCGGCCGGCGAGGAAGGCCAGGCGCAAGGCGCCGCGCCGGTGTCGATCGACATGCTCGAGGGCAGCCACAACAGCTATGACGAGCGTGTCGGCCTGGTCCGCGGCTTCACCCGCGACAATCCCGCCCGCGCCGCGCTCGCCGTCCGCGACATGATCAAGGCAGACGCGCAATGAACGCCATCCGCAGCTTCAACGGCGTCGAGCGCGCCGCGGTCCTGATGATGCTGGTCGGCGAGGAAGAGGCTGCCGCTATCCTCCAGAAGCTCGATCCCGATGAGGTGCGTTCGCTGGGCAAGGCGATGTTCAACGTCGCCGATGTCAGCGAGGCCGAAGTCGAGATCGTCCTCGACGATTTCGTCTTCAAGGCGCGCGAGCGCACCGGCGTCACCTTCGATCCGGCGCCGCGCATCGAGAGCATCATGAACAAGGCGCTCGGCCCCGAGCGCGCTTCGGGCGTGCTTGCCCGAGTGATGCCGGCCAGCCAGGCCGCCTCGATCGAATGGCTCGACTGGTTCGAGCCCGAGGAGATCGCCGGGATGATCGAGGCGGAGCATCCGCAGATCGCTGCGGTGCTGCTCGCCAATCTCGATCCCGATATCGCCGCCAAGGTGTTCGAGCATCTGCCCGAGGCCGCACAGCCGCAGATCCTGCGCCGCATCGCCAAGCTCGGGCCGATCCCGCCCGAGGCGATCGAGACGCTGAAGACGATGCTCCAGGGCCGGGCCGGCATGGGCGGCCGCAAGTCGAGCGGCGGGCTCCAGCTCGGCGGCACCCGCGAGGCTGCGAAGATCCTTTCGGGCGCGCGCAAGATCACCGAGCAGCGCGTCATGCCCAAGCTCGCCAAGATCGACCGCGAGGTTGCCCGCGCGATCGAGGAGGCGATGTTCGTCTTCGACAACCTGCTCGAGCTCGACGACAAGAACCTGTCGACGCTCATCCGCAACGTCGACACCAACATCCTCGTCAAGTCGCTCAAGGGCGTCGAGGAAGAGATTCGCGAGCGTTTCCTCGGCTGCATGTCGAGCCGCGCCGCCGATGGCATCCGCGACGAGATGGAAGCGCTTGGACCGATGAAGATGGCCGATGTGCTGGAAGCGCAGAAGGGCATGATCGCGATCGCCCGCGGCCTGGTGAAGGACGGGACGATCCAGATGCCGTCAAAGGGCGGAGACGACGACTATGTCTGATTTCGCACCGGGCTTTGCCGGGCGGATCAGCGCGGCCGAACATGTTCTGGCCCGTGCATTCGGCGAAAGCGTGGGCTTCGCGCCTTCGGAAGTCGAGCAGATCGGCCGCCGCGTGTTCGAGGAGGCTCCGGCCCAGCCGCGCCACTTCGCCCCGGCCAATCCCGATGCCAATCCCACCGAGGGCTGGGATCCGTTCGCCGCCGACACGCACCATGTGCACGAGCACGGCCCGTTCATCGATCCGATCGCGGCCGCGCATGAGGCGGGCTTCGCCGAGGGCCACGCCGCAGCTTTGGTCGAGGCCGAAGCCGCCCGGGCGCGCGAGGCCGCGTTGCTCGACCAGGTCTCGACTGCGCTCGCCACTGGCGCGCATTTCGATCGCGAGCGCATGGCTGGCCAGCTGCGCCAGACCGTGCTCCACCTCGTCACGCGCATGGTCGGCGAAGTCGGCGTCGCGCCGGACGTTCTCGCCACGCGGATCAACACCGCGGTCGACATGCTGACCGACAGCGCCGAATCCGCGCTGCTTCGCCTGCATCCGGACGATGTTCCCTTCGTCCAGGGCAAGCTTCCGGCGACGGTCTTCCCGGTCGGCGATCCGCATATCCAGCGCGGCGGCTTCGTGATCGAGAGCGCCTCGACCATCGTCGAGGACGGCCCGGACCTGTGGCTCGAACAGCTCGCCCAGGCGATCGACCGCGTGCCGATTCCGCCCGCATGCTGAACCTCTTCGCCGACGATTATCTGGAAGGCCTGGGCCGCAGCGAGTTCGTCGCCCGCCCGCGCGTCTCCGGTCGCCTCTCGTCCTATGACGGGCTGCTGATGGAGGCCGTCGGCCTGCAGCTGCCGGTCGGCACGGTCTGCGCGATCGGCGATGGTGACAGCCGGGTCGAGGCCGAAGTGATCGGCTTCCGCTCGGGCAAGACGCTGCTGATGAATCTCGGTGGTCCCGCCGCCCTGCTGCCCAATGCCCCCGTGCGTCCGATCGGTCCTCCGGGAGAAGCCGAGGTCGGTGCCGCGATGCTCGGCCGCGTGGTCGATGGTTCGGGCAAGCCGATCGACGGGCTCGGCCCGATCCGCGGCGCGGGCAAGTGGCCGCTCGCCGGCAAGCTCCAGTCGCCGCTCGACCGTGGCCGCGTGCTCCAGCCGCTCGATGTCGGCGTGCGTGCGATCAACGGGCTGCTTACCATCGGCCAGGGCCAGCGCGTCGGCATCATGGCCGGCTCGGGCGTCGGCAAGTCGGTGCTGCTCGGCATGATGGTCCGCGCGGCGCAAGCCGACGTCATCGTTATCGGCCTGATCGGCGAGCGCTCGCGCGAAGTCGCGGACTTTCTCGAGACCAAGGTCGCCGGCGCCGCGCGTGCGCGCTCGGTCGTGGTCGCGGTCCCCGCCAATCACTCGCCGGTGCTCCGCATCCGCGGCGCCTTGCGCGCGACGGCCATTGCCGAAGCGTTTCGCGACGAAGGCAAGAAGGTCCTGCTGATCATGGATTCGCTCACCCGTGTCGCCCATGCCGGTCGCGAGATCGGCCTGGCGCTGGGCGAGCCGGCCTCGGCACGCGGCTATCCGCCTTCGGCCATCGCGATGCTGCCGAGCCTGATCGAACGCGCCGGCACCGATGTCCACACCGGCGGCTCGATCACCGCGATCTACACCGTGCTCGCCGATGGCGACGACGGCAACGATCCGGTGGTGGACAGCGCCCGCTCGATCCTCGACGGCCATATCGTGCTGAGCCGTGCGCTCGCCGAGCGCGGCGTCTATCCGGCGATCGACCTGGGGCCCTCGGTCAGCCGCGTGATGACCGATATCGCGCCGAAGGAGCATGTCGCTGCCGCGCGCGTGCTGCGCCGGCATCTGGCGACCTATGAAGAGAATCGCGACCTCGTTCTGATGGGCGCCTATCGCGCCAGCGCCGATCCCGAGATCGACGCGGCGATCGCCTGCCACCCGGCGGTGATGGAATATATCCGCCAGGGCTCGGACGAGATCGTGACGCTTCCCGACGCAGTGACCGAGCTGGTCGGCGTGTTCGGCCATGCGTAGGCGGAAGCCGGAGCACCTGAATGGCTAGGTCGGTCAAGAAGCTCGACCGGCTTCTGCGCGTCCGCACGCTCCAGCTCGATCTGGTCCGCGCCGACGAAGTCCGCGCGCTCGGCCGCGTCGATCAGGAATCGAAGCTGCGCGATCGCATCGCCAACCTCGCGGCCAATGTCGCGCCGGCGCCCAGCGTTTCCGAATCGGCATCGAGCCTCGCTGCCGCCGCGCATTTCCGCGACCGCCTCCACCAGTCCGCCTTCGCCGCCGACAAGCGCGTCGAAGTCGCCGAGCAGAGCCTTGAGATCGCCCGCGCCGCCACCCGCGAAGCGCGCCGCGACCAGAACGCGATCGAGAAGCTGATCACCCGTGCCGAGGCCGATGCCGCGCTCAAGGCGCTGCGCGAACTCGAAGAACTGCCACCGATGGGCAAAAACCGGCACGATATTTGCTGAGGTCTCCCGTGAACGTTTCGTCACGGGGACCAGACCTTGATCCAGCTTGCCACCGCGCTTCCTGCCATCACCGTGGGGCCCGTTAAGCCGAACGCCGCGATTTCCGCGGATGTGAGCGGCTTTGCGCTGGCCCTGGGCGCGCTGATGCCCAAGATCGCGGCGCCTGTGGCAGGCCCGCAGGGCAAGGCGGTAGAAGCGGCGATCCTCCTGCCGGAGGGGCAGGATGCTGCCGACGCCGGCAAGGAATTGCCGGATGCCGTGCTCGGGCTCGAGGGTAAGAGCGAGGAAAAGGCTTCCTCGGATACCGGGCAGGACGACGATGCCGATGGCGAGGACACGCCGCCCCCGCCGCCCTTCGCCTGGTTCGCCGTCACCCCGCCGCCCGCGGCCGAGCCCGAAGCCAAGGCCGACACCGTCCCGGACGTGGCGGTCGAGGCCAGTGGCAAGCGCGCGCGCCGCGAGATCCCGCTTCCCGAAGCGAAGATCGCCGATACGGCCGAAGCCGCGCCGGAAGCGAAGACCGAAGCACCTGTCACCAAGTCTGCAGCCACCGCCACCGCGCCGGCGCCCGTGGCCGTGCCGGAGGCCAGGCCGCAGCCGGTGGCCCGCCGCGCCGATACCGCGCGCGCGCCCGCAGTCGATCCCGCTGCGCTCGCCGCGGCGGTCGATCCGGAAGCGCCCGTCGCGGAGCCCGGTGCTCCCGTGGTTACCACCAGCGACGACACCAGCACCGCAGCTGCGCCGCAGCCCGCGCTCGCCCAGGCACCCCGCGAACTGCGCAAGGCCGCGGCCGACGCGCCCGTCGTGCGCATCACGCTCGACAAGCCGGCGCCGCAGCAGAAGGTGTCGATCGCCGATGTGACCCAGGCCCAGCGCGAGTCCGCCGCCGCCGCGCCGCAGTCCGTCGCCGATCAGATCTTCACCGCCTTCGACCTGCCCCAGCCGCGCACTGCCGCGCGCGCCGGCGGCGATCCGCAGGCCGATCTCTCGACGCTGGCTGCGCCGACCACCGGCACGCAGACCGCCGCGGCAGTCGCCGCCACCGGTGAGGCGCAGGATGCCGCGCTCGACACGCGCCACCAGCAATGGACGGCGAAGATGATCGACAAGATCGAGACGCTGCAAGGCGGGCCGGTCCGCGAGACCAGGCTCAGCCTGATGCCGGAAGGGCTCGGCAAGGTCGACATCGCGATCCGCCAGGACGATTCGGGCAGTCTCCACGTCCAGTTCAACACCGATACCCAGGCCGCGCGCCAGCTGATCGCCGATGCCCAGCCCAAGCTGGCCGAGATCGCGCAGGAGCGCGGCATCCGCCTCGGCTCGACCAGCGTCGAATCGAACGCGACGGGGACGGGCGCCGGCACCGGCTCCAACGCCAATTCGCAGATGAACCAGGGCCAGCGGCAGGATGCCCAGCCCCAGCGCAACCAGCCCTCGGCGCCGTTCAGCGCGCGCCGCGAGGCCCAGACTTCCACCCATGACGAGGAACGGATCGCCTGAGATCCGCGGAGATAGACGATGAGCGATATCAAGGACGCGGGCGCTGCGGCGCCGAAGAAGAAAAAGGGCAAGCTGCTGCTGCTCGTCGGCCTGCCGGTGCTGCTGCTCGGCGGCGGTGGCGGCGCCGCCTTCTACGGCATGCAGGCGGGCTGGTTCAGCGCCGCCGCGCATGCCGAGGAAAAGGATGAGCCGCGCCTCGTCCCGAAGAGCGAGGAAAAGCGCGCCTCCGCCAAGGAAGGCGGCGAGGGCGGCGGCCATGGCGGCGGCGAGGGCGAGGGCGGTGAAGCCCCCGGCCATGGCGGCATGCCGACGCCGAAAGGCGAGGGCGGCGACAAATACGCCTCGACCTATTATCCGATGGAGAAGGAGTTCACCTCCAACCTCCAGGACAGCGTCCATTTCGTCCAGGTCGGCGTCGCCGTGTCGACGCCCTATGACGAGCGCGTCGTCGAGAACATCAAGACCCATGAGATCGCGATTCGATCGGCCGTGCTGATGGCGCTGGGCGAGACGACCGAGGACGAAGTCTTCACCGCCGAGGGCAAGCGCCACATCCAGGACCGCCTGGCGAAGGCAATCAACGGCGTTTTAAAGGAAAAGGAAGGCTTTGGCGGCGTTAGTAACGTCTACTTTACCAATTTCATTGTTCAGTGAACGGGCATGGTTAACAGCCCTTCACTAGACGGCTCAGCCGAACGGCGGGAACGCCCCCGACCCAGCGCGGAACACGCGCCGGTGCTGGGGACGGCCAACCTCAATCCGTTCGGTGACCTGGTCACGCTGCAGCACCTCAGTGCGCGGCTGGCCAAGTCGTTGAAGGGCGCGTTCGAAGGGCTGCTCCGCAAGGACCTGCGCGCCTGGGCCGAGCCGCTCTCGGTCCAGCGCTTCGCCGACTACAAGGCAGAGCGCGGCGGCATTCTCTCGGCCTGGCAGCCGCTGGCGATGGGCAATGCCCGCGCCCGCGCCCAGTTCGTGCTCGAAGCCGGCCTGGTGTTCGAGATGCTCGACGCCTTCTTCGGCGGCGACGGCGAAGCGCCGAACCCGCTGCCCACCGAATTCACGCCGGCCGCCGAAGCGCTGGTCAGCCGCCTGGCCCAATCGTCGGCCGGGCTGCTCGACAAGGCCTGGGAGCCGCTGTCGCGCATCGCCTTCCGCGCCGAGGGCACGTCCAATCTCGCCGGTGCGCCCGATCTCGGTGCCGATGATCCGGTCGTCGTCACCCGCTTCGGCATCGCCGCGGGCGAGGGCAAGCCGCATTTCTTCGACATTCTCTATCCGGTCGGTGCGCTGAAGCCGCACGGCGCCGCGCTGATGGTCAAGGTCCATGGCAACAAGGACGAGGTCGAGCCCGAATGGCGCTCGGGCCTGACCCGCGCGGTGATGGCGGTGACGCTGCCGGTGCGCTCGGTGCTTGCCGAGCCGACCATGTCGCTCGGGCGCCTGCTCGACCTCAAGGAAGGCGACATCATCCCGATCGATTTCGGCCCCGAGGTTCCGGTGATGGTGGCCAAGCGCCGCCTCGGCACCGGCCTTGTCGGCACCGCCAATGGCCGCGCCGCGGTCCGCCTCACTTCGCTCGAACCGATCAACGCAGAGGACTTCCAATGAACGACATGACGGGGGGATTCCCGGTCGACACCGCGGTGGCCGCCAATTTCCGGCTGCTGCAGGACGTCGACGTCAAGCTGACCGTCGAGATCGGTTCGACCCGGCTGACGCTGCGCGAGCTGCTCGCGCTCGGCGAGACCAGCGTGATCGAGCTCGATCGCGATTCGAACGAGCTGCTCGACGTGTTCGTCAACGGCACGCTGATCGGTCGCGGCGAAGTCGTCACGGTCGGCGAGAAGTTCGGCGTGCGGATGACCGAGCTGGTCAGCCCGGACAAGCGCGCGGGCCGCTGATCCCATGACCTGGTACATCATCAAGCTGATCGTGCTGCTGCCGCTCGTCTGCGGCCTGCTGATCGGCTGTCTCTATGCCTGGCGCAAGCTCGAGGCGCGCCTGCCCAAGAACCAGCAGACCCGCATGGTGCAGCTCAAGGAGACGATGATGCTCTCTCCGGGCCTGCGCCTCGCCGTGATCGAGTTCGAGGGGCAGAAGCTGCTCGTCTCGGTCAGCCGTAGCGGCGTCACGCTGGTCGACAAGCAGGGCCAGGGGCCGAGGCTCTCGTGATGCGCGCGATCGTCCCGGCACCGCGCACGATCGGGGGCCGCGCCGCGGTCTTTATCGGGCTGCTGGCCTTCTTCGTCCTCTTTGCCTTCCCGGCCTTCGCGCAGGGCGCCGCGCCCGCGGTGCCGACCCCGGTCGCCACGCCGGGCATGGGCGATGCAGTGGACCGCGCGCTGGGCGATCTCGGTGGCGGCAATGCGCCGCTCAGCCTGTCGCTCCAGGTCCTCATCATCATGGGCCTGCTCAGCGTGCTGCCGGGCATCCTGCTGATGATGACCAGCTTCACGCGGATCATCATCGTGCTGGCGCTGCTCCGCCAGGCGCTCGGTCTCCAGCAGACTCCGCCCAACCAGGTGCTGATCGGCCTTGCGCTGTTCCTCAGCTTCTTCGTGATGGCGCCGACGCTGACGACGATGAACACCACGGCGATCCAGCCCTATTCGGCCGGAAAGATCGGCGCGAGCGAGATGATCGCCAAGTCGGGCGATGCGCTGCATGGCTTCATGATCAAGCAGACCCGCACCAAGGACGTCACCATGTTCGCCGGGCTGGCCAAGAGCGGCCCCTATGCCAAGCCGCAGGACGTGCCCTTCTCGGTGCTGCTCCCCGCCTTCGTGACCAGCGAGCTCAAGACCGCCTTCCAGATCGGCTTCCTGATCTTCCTGCCCTTCATCGTCATCGATCTCGTTGTCGCCACCGTGCTGATGGCGCTCGGCATGATGATGATGTCGCCGACAATCATATCGCTGCCCTTCAAGCTGCTGCTCTTCGTCCTGGTGGACGGGTGGGCGCTGACGATGGGTTCGCTTGCCTCCAGCTTCGTGAGTTAGCCATCATGGACGCCGAATATTTCCTCACCGTCGGCCGCGAGGCGATGTGGGTGCTGGCGCTCGCCGCCACGCCGATCCTCGTGCCGGCCCTGCTCTCGGGCCTCGTGCTCGGCATGGTCCAGGCCGCCACCTCGATCCAGGAGCAGACGCTCACCTTCGTGCCCAAGCTGATCGTGGTCGCGATCAGCCTGATCATTTTCGGCTCGATGATCATGGGGCTGCTCGGCGATTTCACGACGAGCATCTTCGAGCGCATTCCGGACCTGGTGAAGTAATCCAGCCATGCAGATGGGCTTCGGCCTCTCGATCGAGCCGCAGCTCTGGGCATTGCTGTTCGCGATGGTGCGGACGGGTGCGGCCTTCATCACCGCGCCGATCTTCAGCTCGATGCAGATCCCGCTGCCCGCGCGGATCGCGCTGACCGGCGCGATCGGCGTGCTGGCGCTCAACGTCGCGCACATCACTCCGCCGGCCGAGATCTTTTCGCTTACCACCTTCCTGGCGATCGCCGCCGAGGCGCTGATCGGGCTGGCCATGGGCTTCGTGCTCCAGGTCGCCTTCGCCGCGCCGATGGTGGCGAGCGAAGTGATCTCGATGTCGATGGGCCTGGGCTTCGCCAACACCGTCGATCCCACCAGCGGCCATTCGACCCCGGCGATCGGCACCTTCCTGTCGCTGATGCTGACCCTGCTGTTCCTCGCGGTCGACGGCCATCTCGTGCTCGTCGACCTGGTGGTGCGCAGCTATGCCGTCATGCCCCCCGGTGCCTGGATCGCGCCCGAGCGGCTGCTCGGCATCGCGATGTTCGGCGGCTACACCTTCCTCGCCGGGCTGCTGCTCTCGCTGCCGATCGGCTTCCTGCTGCTCTGCCTCAACCTGATCGTCGGCATGCTCAGCCGGGCCGCCCCGGCGCTCAACCTGTTCGCGGTGGGCCTGCCCGCCAGCCTGCTCTTCGGCGTGGTGGCGATGCTGCTCGCGCTGCCCGCCATGGGCGATTATCTCGTCGTCATCATCCGTGAAGCGCTCACGATGATGCCGCAGCTGGTGCTCGGCTGATGTCGGAGTCCGGCGGCGAAAAGACAGAAGCCCCAACAGCCAAGCGCAAACGCAAGGCGCAAGAAGACGGGCAAATACTCAGTTCCAAGGACTTCGGCACCGCGCTGATCGTCCTGCTCGGCTGCGCCTGGATGACGATGCTCGGCCCGTCGCTGATCCGCGCCTGCAAGGAAGTGATGGTCGGCAGCTTCACCTTTGGGGTGGCGGACGTCGAGGATTTCGAGCCGTGGCGCCCGATCGCCGCGGCCGGCTGGAAGCTTGCCACGCCGATCGGCGGCCTGCTGATCCTCGCGGTGATCGGCGCGATCCTCAGCCATGCCGGCCTGGCCGGGCTGCGCTGGAACTCCAAGCTGTTCGCGCCCAAGGCGTCGCGCATCAACCCGGCTTCGGGCCTGGCGCGGATCTTCGGCCCCAATGGCTGGATCGAGCTCGGCAAGGGCCTGCTCAAGGTCGTGCTGCTCGGCAGCATCGGCACCTGGCTGCTCTGGTCGATGACCCAGCGCTCGCTCGGGTTGGTCGAGGCCGACCTGCACGGCGCGATCGGCGCGATGGGCGACGAATTCCTCACCCTGTTGTTCGTCATGGCCGGCGGCCTGATGCTGATCGCCGGCATCGACCTGCCGATCCAGATCCTGCGCCACATGGCCAAGCTGCGCATGACCAAGCAGGAAGTGAAGGACGAGCACAAGGAAGCCGAAGGCTCGCCAGAAGCCAAGGCCGCGCAGCGCCAGCGCCAGCGCCAGATCCTCAAGGGTGGCTTCCGCAAGGCTGTGGCCACTGCGAACGTGGTGATCACCAACCCGACGCACTTTGCCGTGGCCTTGCGCTACGAGCAGGGCAAGGACCAGGTGCCGGTGGTCGTCGCCAAGGGCCGCGGCGCGACGGCGCTGGCGATCCGCGAGCTCGCCGGCGAGCTCGACGTGCCGGTCCTCGAATATCCGCAGCTCGCCCGTGCGGTCTATTACACCAGCAAGGAAAACCAGGAGATCCGCGACGATCTCTACATGGCAGTCGCCACCGTGCTCGCCTTCGTCTTCCAGCTCAGCAAGCGGGCGAACGCGGTCATGCCGGCGATCACCGTGCCCGAAACGGCGCTTTTCGACGAACACGGCCGCAAACAGGCGCGCGCGCACTAAAAAACGCGCCGCGCCGGCCGTTTAGAGGAAGGAGCAGGGGGATAAGATGGCCATCGAATCGATCGCAAAGACGCTGGGCACCGGATCGGGGATCGACGTCTCCGCGCTGGTCGAATCGCTGGTCGAGAACAGCTTCGCCAACAAGAACCACACGCTCACCACCAAGGGCGACGCGCTCACGGCGCAAATCTCGGCGGTCAGCACGCTGAAGAGCAACATCAGCGACTTCTCCACCGCGCTCACCTCGCTCACCGGCTCGGGCTCGCTTGCGACCCAGCCGACCAGCTCGAACAGCAACATTCTCAGCATCACCCGTCTGCCCGGTGCCAACCTCACCGGCCTCAGTGCGACGCTCGAGGTGCGCCAGCTCGCCCAGGGTCAGGTGACCAGCTCGCAGCTCTTTGCCGGCGGCAGCAGCAGTGCTGTCGGTACCGGCACGCTTACGCTCACCTTCGGCGCGGCGACGGTCACCGACGGTGCGATGACCGACTTCACCCAGGGTCCGGCGGCCTCGATCGACATCGCGATCGGCTCGGGCAATTCGACGCTGAAGGGCATCGCCGACGCGATCAACGCCAAGAAGGCCGGCGTCACCGCGTCGATCCTCAGCGACAGCAATGGCGCGCGGCTGGTGCTCAAGAGCGCGACGGGTTCGTCGCAGGCGTTCACGCTCAGCGGTACGGGCGATCTATCGGCGCTCAATGTCGGTGTTGGTGCCAGTTCGTCGATCAACCAGACCGCGCAGGATGCGCGCGTCGCGATGGACGGGGTCGAGGCCAAATATCCGACGAACAGCATCTCGGGCCTGATCCCCGGCGCGCGGATCGATCTGGTCGCCGCGCAGGTCGGCACCAAGGTCGCGATCGGCTCGGCGACGCCCACTTCGGCGATCAGCCAGGCGGTCACCAATTTCGTCGAGACCTACAACCAGGTGCTCAAGTCGCTCACCGAAGCGACCGATCCGATCTCCGGGCCGCTGCGCGGGGATCCGGCAGCGAAGGAGCTGCTGCGGCAGCTCAAGAGCCTGACCCTTGCCGAACTGATCCCGGGTGCTTCGAAAGATGTACCCAGCAAGCTTGCCGATATCGGTGTGAAGACCAATCGCGATGGCTCGCTCTCGGTCGATTCCGCGCGCCTTTCCAAGGTGCTGTCGACCTATCCGAACGATGTCGAGGCGATCTTCGCGGAGAAGGCGGGGATCAGCAAGGCGCTGTCGGCCATCGTGGTCACGGCGGTCGGCAGCAGCACCGCGGGCAAGGAAACCGGCCTCACCTCGAGCACCAAGACCTACACCAAGCAGCTCGACAAGGTAGACGACGCCAAGGACAAGGTGCTGACCGACACGGCGGCGCTGCGCGAGCGCATGACCCAGCAGTTCGCGGCGATGGACTCCAAGGTCGCTGCCTATAAGTCGACCCAGAGCTTCCTCACCCAGCAGATCGCTTCCTGGAACGCGCAGAACAACTGATGCGCTACGCTTCGGCTCTCGCCGCCAATCCAGCTGCGACCTATCGCCAGATCGATCTGGTCGGCCGGGGTGCCGGCGGCGATCCGCATGCGCTGGTCGGGCTGCTCTACGAGGAAGGCGTCGCGGCGCTGCGCACGGCTGCCTGGGCCGTCGAGCGCGGCAATTATGCCGTCCGGGGCGAACGGGTGGCGCGGGCCACCGCGGTGCTGTTCGCGCTCGAAGCCGGGCTCGATTTCGACAAGGGCGGCGACGTCGCGAAGACGCTCGCCACCTTCTATTACGGCCTGCGCGGCGAGATCATCAACGCGGCTACCGGCACCGATCCCGCGCCGTTCCGCGAAGCCGCGAACAGCCTGGAAGAAATCGCCAAGGCCTGGAGCAGCCTGAAGGCCGGCTAGCTCCAGCGGGCCAGTATGTCGGCCACGCTTTCGTCGGTTGCCGGGATCGCTTCGGCCGGGGTTGCCGAGAAGCGTGGTGCCGGCACTGGCTGCATGACGCCAGCCTGGGCAGTAAAGGCGCCGCGCGCGCGGTTGTGCGGATGGAGCGGCGCTTCGGTCAGCGACAATACCGGGGTGACGCAGGCCTCGCCGTCTTCGAACAGCTTCGCCCATTCGTCGCGCCCGCGCGATGCAAAGGCCGCCGCCAGCGCCTCGCCCAACGCCGGCCAGCTGGCGCGGTCATAGGGGTCGAACCGGTCCGCCACCATGCCCAGCCCGGAGCAGAGCGCGCGAAACGCCTGGGGTTCGAGCGCGCCGACCGCGACATGGCGGCCATCGGCACAGGCATAGCAGCGATAATAGGGCGCGCCGCCGTCGATCATGTTGGCTGCGCGTGCGTCCGCCCAGCGACCGGCGCCGTGCAGCGCGTAATAGAGCGTCATCATCGAGGCCGCGCCGTCGAGCTGCGCCGCTTCGATCACCTGCCCCTTGCCCGTCGCCTGCGCGGCCAGGATCGCGGAAACCAGGCCCAGCGCGAGATAGAGCCCGCCGCCGGCATATTCGCCGATCAGGTTGAGCGGCGGCACCGGGCCGGGCGCCGGGCCGATCGCGTGGAGCGCGCCGGACAAAGCGAGATGGTTGATGTCGTTGCCGGGCGCACCTGCCAGCGGCCCCTCGCGGCCCCAGCCGCTGGTGCGGGCGTAGACGAGGCGCGGGTTGAGCGCGAGGCAGCGCGCAGGATCGAGGCCCACCTGCTCGGCAATGCCGGGCCGATAGCCTTCGATCACGCCGTCCGCCTCGGCGATCAGCGACAGCGCCTGCTCGCGCCCTGCCGCCTGGGCGAGGTCGAGCGCGATCTGCGAGCGCCCACGATAGAGGCTGGCGGCCACGCCGCTGCCCTCATGCCCGGGTCGCAGGATGCGCACCACGTCGCAGCCGAGATCGGCGAGGAGCATGCCGGTGAACAGAACCGCGCCCGGGGTATCGAACTCGACGATGCGCAGGCCCGCCAGGGGGCCGTGCGTAGCTGCAACCATGATGCTCCCCGCAGGCGATTCTGGCCCTGCATAGCCGCTGGCCGCGCCCCAGGTCCACGGACTGGCGCTCGCCTCGCCTTTGGGCTAGCGCAGAGGCATGTCGGCACCTCATATCGTCGCGATCGGCGGCACCCTGCGCGCTGAATCGGCCACCGGACGCCTGCTCGCAGCCACGCTCGAAATGGCCGAGGCGCGCGGCGCCCGCACCACCCTGCTCACCGGCGATGCGATCGCCTTCCCGCATTACGAGCCGGGCAATGTCGAGGGCAATCCGGCGGTGATGCGCTATCTTGAGGCGCTGCGCTCCGCCGATGCGGTGATCGTCGGCTCGCCCGGTTATCACGGCACGCTTTCCGGCCTGGTCAAAACCGCGCTCGACTATGTCGAAGCGCTGAGCAAGGACGAACGCCCCTATTTCGACGGGCTCCCGGTCGGCCTCGTCGCCACCGCCGCGGGCTGGCAGGCGGCGGTCTCCACGCTGCAGGCGCTGCGCACCATCACCCATGCCCTGCGCGGCTGGCCGACGCCGATGGGCCTGGCGATCAACACGGTCGAGCCTGGCGATCCGATCGCCAAGTGCAACGGCCCGATGGGCGTGATGGTGGGCCAGATATTCAACTTCCTGGAACGCTGATCCAAGGCTGGTTGCGCGGCGTTTAACTGTTTCGTGATTGTTGCAGCCTTAGAATGCCGGCCATGGACGAGGCTTCGGCACAGGAAGGGATCGGCACTAGGCGCCGCGCCACGCGCACGATCCTTGCGGTCGATGACAGCAGGACGAACCTGCACGTCCTCGCGCACCGCCTGGGTCAGCTCGGCTACCTCGTCGTCCTTGCCGATCGCGGTGCCCAGGCGCTCGAGCTGATCTCGGCCCGCGGCTTCGACATGGTGCTGCTCGA
>Ga0164294_10001579_pt1 | contig 21097 bp, 20 predicted proteins | sample GEODES005metaG_FD_111479 | JGI IMG/M metagenome (GOLD analysis project Ga0164294, IMG submission 111479) | Oligotrophic lake water microbial communities from Sparkling Lake, Wisconsin, USA - GEODES005 metaG | ecosystem: Environmental > Aquatic > Freshwater > Lake | place: USA: Sparkling Lake...
ACGTAAACCATGGTGACAAACATGTCCTCCCGGATATCCGGATAGAGCTGGCGATTCACTGCGGCCAAGGTGGTGGCGGGAGAGGCACCGGCCTGAGCACTGAAACGCAGGACGCTGCGGCACATAGCTGTGATGATGGCTGCGGCGGTGCCTTTTCCTGAGACGTCGGCGATCACGGCTCCCAGACTGCCATCCGCGAGGGGGATGTAATCAAAATAGTCGCCGCTCAGCACACGAGCGGGAATGTTTTTGCCCGCAATGGTAAAGCCCGGGATGGTCGGTGCTTTGTCTGGTAACAGGATGGTTTGGATGTCGCTGGCGCTTTTGAGTTCTGCCTCGATTTGTTTCTTTTCAGAGGCTGCTTGGTGTGCCATGGCATTGGCTAGGGCAAAGGCGCACTGCTCGACGAGTGAACGGAAAACTTCGAAGTCATTCGTGCTGAAACGACGTTGGCCTTTGGGGGCGGTGACGGCAAGTACCCCGAGCTTTTTTGGGCCAAAACTAAGCGGCCCAAGGATGACCGTGGTATTGGCCTGAAGATGGCCGCCAAAGCCTGCGACGCGCTCGTCTTTGGAGAGATCTTCGATGATCTCGACTTTCTGATTCTGATAAATGCTGCCGATGACCCCTTCGGTGACACCGACGATGTGCAGGCGCAGAAAACTCATGAGAGCAGAGGGATTGCTCTTTGCCATGTCGGCAATTCGTTCAGGGACATCTGTAAGAGGAACGCAGTGGTCGCTGTGGTAGCGTGGCACGAGGGATGCTCCGTGTGAATCAAGCAGATAAAGGACACCGCCGGTGCTTTCCATCACCTTCATGGCTCCCTCAACGATGAGCCGATACATGGACATGTGACTATCTTCTCTGGCAATGGCTTCCCCTAGATCATGGAGGAAGCTGAACATGCGTCGTTCTTCCTCGACGATGGCTTGTTCCTCATGCAGGAGGCGGGTGAGGGCGTCATTTTTGACCCGATTGGCTCGCAGTAAAAGTGCGATGACCGCCACGAGAAGCAGGACAATGAGGACGATCAGAAAGGTATTCATCGGGCAGGGGTCAGGAGACGCTGGATTCACGGTAACGGGCTGCAGGCTCCGTCGGCGTCCCCGTGACACGGGTCAGGTGGCGGAGATTTGTGCCCCTGAGACTTCTTGTTCTAAAAAATGGATCACATCGCGGAAGCGCCCACGGTTTTCTTGGTTCAACTCGGCGAGTGTCTGGTGGGCATCAAGGACATGCTGAGCGTTCTCTTCCTTACACTTTGCTTTGGCCTCATTGCAGGTGGAGAGTTGAGCGCAGGCTTCACGACGTTCGTTCGGCCAGGCGGTGCCTGCTACATCCAGCTCCAGCAGATGATTTAAACCTAACTCGGTGAGCAATTGCTGATTCCGCGGATTGGCATTTAAAACGCTCAACGAGCCGCCGCCTTGTTCCATGAGATTGAGAGCAGTGCCAGTCAGTGTGCCCAGGAATGTGGAGTCCATCATAGGGCAGCGCTCTAAATCAACGACGAGATCGCGGATGCCCTCGGCGATGATTCGCTGAAAAGCGCGCTTTACTTGAACAGAGTCCTGAAAGGTTCCACGCCCTTCCACGCGTAACCAAAAGAGTTTGCCAATATGACCGACGAGGATGGAGGTGGGGGGGAGCACGGCGTCGGGTCGATTGAATTTAGTTACGCTTACTGCCTGCCACAGGGTGCATCTGGGCGCATGGTCTTGATGCGCGATGGACAGAATCAGGTTTTATACTCACGGCGTAAGAGATGAAATTCGGCTTAGTTCCAGAGATTTGAGGCGCTGCTGACGAGCTCTTGCTTGCCACGCATGATCGACATTTTCCAGGCACTGACTCGCCCCTGACTGATGTAATCGGGGCCGATCACCTGAAAACGCGTGGTATTTGAGCGATGGATGTCGGTGATCTCTTGTTCCTGAACTTTCGTGATCAGACCGCTGTTGGCTTGCCGATATTCGAAGCGGACGGTGACTGGTTGGGTGCGCTCTTCCACCTTCCAAAAGAGCGTGTAGTAGTGACCGGTGCGTGCCAGCATGTCAGCCTTGGATACGGCGCCGTAGAGATAGTGCTCACGCTCAAAATTAATGGCTGGATCGGCGACAATAGTGGGCCGACCTGAAATCAGGTGATAATATTTCACCTTCGTGATTTTTGCGCCATCACCCACTTTGGTCGAAGAGCAGGAAACCAAGGCTGAGGCCATCAAGACCAAAAAGGCTAGACGGAGTAGAGTAGATCGCGATGCGGGAATCATGCGTGGCTCTCATTATTCTAGCCTTCAGCGAGATGTCAACGGCTGGGATGCAAGATTGCAATGCAGGGACTCTGCCTATTAAATCGAGGGATTGGTTGTCAAGTCGGTGTCTTTTTGACTCCTTGATTGCAGTTTGTCCGCCGCCTGCTTTTAATAGCCCGCTTTTTATATTTTTTGACGCATGAATTCCTCCATAGCTCCAGCCCCGAGTAAGGGCCGCGTGTTTTTTTCGCGCCTCTTCAGTACTCTCCTACTCTGGGGAATTATCTCGGCGGCGATTCAGTGGAAGTCTGACTGGTTGCTGATCACACTAACGGGTTTCTTTGGTGTGGCTGGCGCAGTGGAATATTACCGCCTGCTGCGCAGCGATGTTCAGGCGCGTTCATTTAATTTTCTCGGACTCTGCATCTGCCTAGCCTACTGGGGAACGGTGATGTGGTGGGTCGTTCGGCACAAGGTGGCTCCGCCAATGTGGCTGGATTTGGCGGCACTAACGGCCAGTGTGCACGGCGGTTTCCTCCTCTGTTATCGTCATCAGCTCGAAGGGGGCCTCACGCTTCAGCGCATCTTTGCCACGGTCTTCGGGGTGGTTTACACAGTGATCTTTTTTGGGTTCATTGCTCGGCTCATGTACTTTCAGGGTGATGGGCAAAGTACGACAGGGCTGTTTCTCGTCGTTTTCCTCGTCATGGTCACGAAGTTTAGTGACATGGGGGCCTACATTCTGGGTGTGATTTTTGGCCGACATAAAATGATCCCGCACATCAGTCCTGCCAAGTCTTGGGAAGGTCTGGCGGGTGCGTTTATTTTTTCCTTTGCCGCTGCGGCTCTCCTGCTTTGGTGGATCCCTGAAAAGCTGGCTCCTCTGACAATGTTGCATGGGCTTGCGCTCGCCCCAGTTCTTTGTGCTACGGCGATCTCGGGAGACCTAGCTGAGTCTGTGCTGAAGCGCTGCACTGCAATCAAGGACTCCGGGCACAAGTTTCCTGGCATCGGTGGTATTCTTGATCTCACGGACAGTCTGCTTTTCACTGCGCCCGTGTTTTACTTTTACCTAGCTGCCATCGCGGGCTGAGACATGCAGACTCTTATGACATCTCGGCGTAAAGTTCTCCTTCTCGGCTCGACCGGGTCTATCGGCACCAGTGCTCTGAAAGTGGCGCAGGACATTCCGGATCGCATGGAAATCGTGGGTCTGGCCGCGCATAGCAGTGTCGAGGCGCTTGTCGCGCAGGTCCGCGCTACGGGCGTGAAGCAGGTGTCTTTGACCGATGAAGCGGCGGCCGCCAAAGCTCGTACGCTTCTGCCATCTGACATGACGATCCATGTGGGTGCTCAGGGGCTTGTGGATCTGGTGCGCGCCAGTGATGCCGATATGGTCCTCGTCGCCATCGTAGGTGTGGCCGGCCTCGCCCCGGCCATGGCGGCCATCGAAGAAGGCAAGCACCTGGCCGTGGCCAGCAAAGAAATCCTTGTCATGGCAGGTGAAGCCGTCATGGCAGCCGCACGGCGTCAAGGTGTGAGCGTGCTGCCCGTGGACAGCGAGCACAACGCCATTTTCCAATGCCTGGAAGGCCATCAAGGCAGCACTGTTCGTCGCATTCTACTCACGGCCAGTGGTGGGCCGTTCCGCCAACTTCCCGCTGAACAGCTGCCACAAGTCACTCTCGCGCAGGCCCTGAAACATCCGACCTGGACCATGGGCAGAAAGATCACGATCGATTCCGCCACGCTCTTTAACAAAGGCCTAGAGATGATCGAAGCCCGCTGGCTGTTTGATGTGCCGATGAGCCGCATCGAAGTCGTCGTGCATCCACAAAGCATCGTCCACAGCATGGTCGAGTTTGAGGATCATAGTGTCATCGCTCAGCTCAGTCACAGTGACATGTGTTTTCCCATTCAATACGCCGTTACCTGGCCGGATCGCGTGCCAAACAATCTCCGCCCGCTCGATTTCGCCCAGTTGGCCTCTTTATCTTTTGAAGCGCCTCGCACAAAGGATTTCCCGGCGCTCGACCTAGCCCGTCACGCAGGTGAAATCGGCGGCACCCTGCCTGCCGTTTTAAACGCCGCCAACGAAGTCGCTGTCGAGGCCTTTTTGCACGAGCGCATGTCTTTCCCAGCCATCTGGCAAACTGTGGCGCGGGTGATGGAAAAGCACCAAGTCATCCAGCACCCAAGCCTAGAAGCCCTGATTGAAGTCGATGCCTGGGCGCGGCGGGAGGCGCTGGGGTGAATGCAGCGGCGGTGATGAATTCTCTTGATTGCTTGTGAGGTCGTTCGCTAAAACGGCGTTATTTCTACCCATGAGTTTTCTTTCCCGAGACGCCACCGTCGCTAAACCTGGATTCAATCGCTGGCTCGTTCCACCAGCGGCCATTGCCGTTCACATGTGCATTGGTCAGGTCTATGGATTCAGTGTTTTTAAAAAGCCCTTGGCCAAACTTATCGGCGTGACGGCTCCCGTGGCGGGTGATTGGACTGAGGCAGAGGTCGGTGTGGCCTATTCCATCGCGCTGGCTTTATTGGGATTATCCGCTGCCGTCTTTGGCAAATGGGTGGAGCGCAGTGGTCCACGGAAAACCATGGTCGCTAGCATGATCTGCTTTTGTCTCGGACTGGTGCTGGCTTCACTCTCGGTCAAATGGCATCAACTCTGGTTGCTGTATGCTGGCTATGGTCTCATCGGCGGCATTGGACTTGGCTTGGGTTACATCGCGCCCGTTTCCACCCTGATGAAGTGGTTTCCAGATCGCCCTGGTATGGCAACGGGCATGGCGATCATGGGCTTCGGCGGCGGTGCCTTGATTGGCGGCCCCTTGGCCCAGGAGTTGATCAAGCGTTTTGCCTCGCCGACTTCGGTTGGTGCTGGTGAAACCTTGCTTGTCATGGCTGGCCTCTATGCCATCTCGATGTTGTTTGGAGCATGCATGGTTCGTGTGCCGCCAGAGGGCTGGAAACCTGAAGGTTGGGTGCCCAAAGAAAGCACGGCCAATCTCGTCACTAGCGCCAGCGTTTCTGTGGACACCGCTTGGAAGACGCCGCAGTTCTGGATGCTCTGGGTCGTGCTCTGCATGAATGTTAGCGCAGGCATCGGTATCCTCGGGCAGGCTTCGCCCATGATTCAGGACATGTTCAAAGTCACGCCAGCGGCTGCGGCAGGTTATGTCGGACTGCTATCCCTCTGCAATCTTGGTGGACGCTTTTTCTGGTCGTCCATGTCAGACCTCGTTGGGCGTAAGGGCATCTACTGCCTTTATTTCATCTTGGGGGCATCTTTGTATGCCAGCGTGCCATGGACCCAGGGGCAGGGCAGCGTCACCCTCTTTGTCATCGCCACAGGGCTGATCCTTACCATGTATGGCGGCGGCTTTGCCACCATCCCAGCGTATTTGCGAGATTTGTTCGGTAGTTACCAAGTAGGTGCCATTCACGGCCGACTCATCACTGCTTGGTCCATGGCCGCCATCCTGGGGCCTCAGATCATGGATCGTTTGTCTGTGGCTAACAAAAAAATCATGCCACCTGATCAGGCTTACAATGGAATCTTTCATCTCATGATTGGCCTGTTGATCGTCGGATTGATCGCCAATCTTCTCGTGCGCCCCGTGGATGCCAAACATCATGTCAAAGCAACTGCCCAAGCTTAATTTCCCATGAAAACACTGACTTTAATCCTCGCTTGGACCTGGATCACTGTGCCTCTCGGCTGGGGCGTCTATCAATCCATTCAGATGTCCCGACCTCTGTTTGGGATGGAGAAGCCGCAGCCATCATCAGTTTCACCCCGCTAAAGAGTCCGGATTTTGACTGAAGAGGTTTTTTCTGTCCAAGAATGCTGCCTTAGCGACTGTTACCTGTGATTATGCAAATGGTACCTCATCATGAAATCCTGACCAATCGCCGCGACTTTCTGCGCAAGGCAGGTGGCGGCTTTGGAGCGCTGGCGGCTTCTTACCTTCTGGGCGAAAGCCCGGCCCTGTCGGCTTTGAGTGATGCGGGTGGGCAGGCCGCCAATCCAATGGCCGCGAAGCTCGCGCACCGTATTGGTAAGGCCAAGAGCGTCATTTTTCTCTTCATGGAAGGTGGGCCCAGTCATGTGGACTTGTTTGATCCCAAGCCTTTGCTGCGTCAGCTCGCGGGACAGTCGCTCCCAGCTAGCTTTGGCAGCGTTATTACTGCCATGGGCGAGAGCAAGGCCCCGCTATTGGCGGATCAACGCGAATGGAAACAGCACGGCGAAAGTGGTCTCTGGATCTCTGATTGGCTGCCCCACACCGCGCGCATGGCGGATGATCTCTGTGTGATTCGTAGCTGCGTCTCCAGCGGCATCAATCATGCCGGCGGCGTCTGCCAAATGAACACGGGCAGCATCTTTGGGGGCCGCCCTTCTTTAGGGGCTTGGGTCAATTATGGACTTGGCACACAGAATCAAAATTTACCTGCCTTCGTCGTTTTAAAAGACAGTGATGCTCAGGTGGTCAATGGAGTGCGAAACTGGGGCAGCGGCTTCATGCCTGCCGTCTATCAGGGCGTGCAGTTCGAGCCTGATGGCAGCCCGATTGCCAATCTTGCCACTCCAAAGAGCGTCAGCGAGACCCGTCAGCGTGCGAAGTTGGGTTTCCTCAATCAGATGAATCAGAGCTTTGGTGCTGAGCGCCAGGATAACACCCAGCTTGATGCGCGCATCAAAGCCTACGAGTTGGCTTTCCGCATGCAGGCACAGGCACCCGAGGCCGTGGATCTCGGGAAGGAGTCTGAGGCCACCAAGAAGCTGTACGGCATCGATGAGGAAAGAACCGCCACCTTTGGTCGCAATTGCCTGCTCGCGCGTCGCCTCGTCGAGCGTGGAGTTCGTTTCATTCAGCTCTATTCTGGGGCCGGCAGTAAATGGGATGCCCATGACAAGATTGAAGCCAATCACACCAAATACTGTGGAGAGACTGACAAGCCCGTCGCAGGCCTTCTGATGGATCTAAAAGCGCGTGGATTGCTGGATGAAACCCTTGTGATCTGGGGTGGCGAATTTGGCCGCACTCCGATGAGTGAAAAAGGCGATGGTCGCGACCATAACCCCACCGGCTTTACCATGTGGATGGCGGGCGGTGGGATCAAAGGCGGACAGACGATTGGCAGCACGGATGATCTGGGTCTACGAGCTGTGGATGATAAACTCCACGTTCATGATCTTCACGCCACCATCCTGCACCTTATGGGCATGGATCACACCAAGCTCGTGTATAAGTATAAAGGTCGCCCTGAGCGTATCGATCAGAACGAAGGCAACCCCTACACAAAGATGCGTATGGCCTGATCTGAGACGAAGTGAAAACTTCTTCTTGGCATCTGGCCAAGTCTGAGTGTATGGAATAAGTTCGTAACCCAAGCATCTGGAGAGGTGGTCGAGTGGTTTATGGCTTCAGTCTTGAAAACTGACGTGGTCGAAAGGCCACCGTGGGTTCGAATCCCACCCTCTCCACCATTCTTCGCTGACTTCAGGAAGCGAAGAATGCCCTCCGAAGCTCGCAGAGCAAAGGACGGGCTTTTACCTTTTACCGCCCAGCTTCAAATGGCACGCCATCTTTGAAAAATGCGCTGGGATCAGTTACTCCAGAACCCTGTTGCGCCAGTAGTTAGGTCGTCTCTTTTCGTCCATCACTGCGTAAATGCAGATAAAATGATCCCTTGCGTCAAAGCTGTAATAGAGGCGAAAAGGGAATTTTTTGAGCCGACAGACTCGAATCCCTTCATCGACGACCTGGTAGCGCAGAGGGTCGGCTAAAATGCTGGTCACAGCAGCACGAACAGCGTTTACAAAACGGTCACCAGCAAAAATACTGCGGTCTTCATACCGGTGCGAGGCGTCGTGGAATTCCTCGCGGGCTTCGGGATGGAAATCAAAGGTCATGCATTGCGCCGTGATGCAAGCGCCTGCTCAATCTCACGGAATACCTGTTCTCCTGGAATGGTTTTAACGGTGCCTGTTTTGACTTCCGTGATGCGGCAGTTCACTTCGCTGATCTGGTCTGCTTCTAGAGAGGGTTCGCTTTGGATCGTCGGGATGAGCCGCTCAATCAGTTGCAGTCTGTTATCGTCTGATAAAGAAAGCGCTTCATCAAAGAGTGAATCTAAAGTAGCAATCATAGCCGAATTGTATCTTTTCTTACAGATCAGACAAGTTGTGAATTCGCTGTGTCGATTCAACCCCGAATCTCGGCGATCACTTCGCGTAAATGGTCTTCGGTGATTTCGTTGCTGACGTGGGCGCTACCGAGGGCGCTGAGGAGAACGAAGCGGATCTTGCCGTGCTCAAATTTTTTGTCCATGCGCGCGATGTGCAGGAGTTCTTCGGTTTCCAAACTGGCGGATAGTTGAACGGGCAAATCAAAGCGGCGCAGGAGGTCAATGATGCGGTCGGCGTCTGTGGTGGTTAGCTTAGAAATCTTGACGGAAAGCAGCGCAGCAGCGCGGAGTCCCAGAGAGATGGCTTCTCCATGCAGGAGGACGCCATAGCCTGCGGCGGCTTCAATGGCGTGACCGAGGGTGTGGCCAAAGTTGAGCAAAGCGCGGATGCCCAGCGTTTCATACTCGTCGGCCTCCACGACGGCGGCTTTGATGGCGATGTTCCAGCGGATGAGGTCGGCTAGGTCACCGCTGCCAGAGGCGACTTGATCGATGAGGGGCAGCATGGAGGCATCTCGGATACAGGCATGCTTGATGATTTCGGCAAAGCCTTCATTCCACTCGCGTTTGTGCAAGCTGGAAAGCGTGGCGACGTCGGCGATGACGTGAGCGGGTTGATGGAAGTTGCCGACCATGTTTTTAGCGTCGGGCAGATTGACGCCGGTCTTACCTCCGACACTGCTGTCCACTTGAGAGAGCACGGTGGTAGGCACTTGGATGTAGGGGATGCCGCGTTGATAGATGCTGGCGCAAAAGCCGCCGAGATCACCGATGACGCCGCCACCGAGAGCCACAGCGAAGCTTTTACGATCCAATCCTGCGCGTGCCATCTCGCTGAGAACCGTCTGACTAGAAATCAGGGATTTACTTGCCTCTCCAGCGGGCACGGTAATGAGGACGGGCTTTTTGCCTGCGGCTTTCAGGCTTTCGAGGGCAGTCTCGGCATACAGAGGGCCGACATTGGAGTCCGTGATGACGGCGCAGGTGGAGCTTTTGGTTAGAATTTGATGGGCGATAGAGCCCAGGTTTTGCAGCAATCCATGGCCTACATCCACGCTGTAGCTGCGGGTTCCTAGATTGACGGGGACGGTGTAGGCGGGCGGGATGAGGTCAGACATGGAAAGAGATCAATGAGTTGGCTGGTGATGGATTCTGCCGCTGGGTTGGAATCGAGGCAAATCGTTTGCAGCCAGCGTTCACGTTTGAACCAGGTGCTTTGACGTTTGGCGTAGCGGCGCGTGGCCTGCTGCATGGCGCAGATGGCCTCTGTCAGGGATAGAGCACCTGCGAGGTAGACTTGCATTTCTTTGAGGCCGATGGCTTTTTCAAAGGGGATTTCCGGCTGCCAGGCTGCGTCTGGTTGCCTGGAGCGGAGTGCGTTGTAAGCGCTGATTTCTGCCAACAATCCCGTGCTAATCATGTCATGCACACGCTGATCGGTTCGGTCATACAGCGCCTCGCGCGGCCATTGAAGGAGCACGCCTTGTCCTGCGGGTTGAGTTTCGGCAAAGTTCTGGCGCAGGGCAGACTGAGGTTGACCCGTGAGTAAGCAGATTTCCAGAGCCCGCTGGACATAGCGTGGGTTGGATAAAGGGACGTTTTCGCTGGCCGCAGGGTCTAGGGCGAGGAGCTGGGCGACCATGGCGTCTAGCGTCAGGGCATTGAGTTCAGCCCGCAGTTGCGGATCTCCGCGTGGTAGGTCGGCTAGCCCGTGGGACAGGGCTTTGATGTAGAGCCCTGAGCCGCCAACGATGATGGGCAACTTCCCACGCGCGGCAATGTCGGCAATCACAGGCAGCGCTAGTTCTCGGTAGCGCTGGGCATCGCAGTTTTCAGTGGGTGGTATAGCACTGTAGAGATGATGTGGCACTCGGGTGAGGTCCTCTGCGCTTGGCTTGGCGGTCAGCAGATCCAGCCCGCTGTAGAGCTGAAAGGCATCTCCATTGACGATCTCTCCGCCGCTCTTCTCAGCCAGCGCGATGGCGATGGCTGATTTGCCTGAGGCGGTGGGGCCTGTGATGAAAAATGGCAGCATGCGGGGGGATGAGAATATCTAGACTGAAGCTCGACAGGTTGCCAGAACCGCGCACGTTCTCAACCGTCATGAAACGCACCGCCCTTTTTCTCACTGTCTTTGCTCTGCTTCAAGTTACCAAGGCGCAGGAAGTCGCTAAGCCATCTCAAGAAATGATGCAGCGCCTCTTTAATCCCAGCGCGACCAATGAAGAACTAGTGACCGCAGCAAAGGAGGCCAGCAAGGCTGGGGTGCCGCGTCAGCAGATCCTAGAAGCTAAACTAATCTGGGGTTTGCGAAAACAGGATGCCGATTGGTTGATGAAAATTTTGCCAGAATTGAAGGTGCTGGCAGAGAACTTTGACCCGGCTCAATCAGCGGGCATCAAGTCAGCAGATGATATCCGTGCCTTTATCGAGTTTACTCAGGGCATGGTTGCCAAGGCAAAGAAGGACGAAGCGGGTTACAAAAAACACATGCAGGAGGCCTTTTGGCTGAGCCCGAGCCAAGCGCCAGTGTTTGCTCAGGCCATCGAAACTGATCGCCGTGAGGCCAAGATGGCGACGATGAAACTGGACCTTCAATTGGCACTGGTCACGTCTGCGGGTGAGGCCACGACACTAGCTGATCAGTTGGTGGGTAAAAAAGCTATCTTACTGGATTTCTGGGCTTCTTGGTGCGGCCCGTGCATGAAATTGATGCCTGAACTCAAAAAGAAAGCCGAGCATTTGAGCAAGCACGGCATCGTGGTGGCGGGGATGAACAAGGACGATGAAAAAGCTGAGTCTGTGGCGGAGAAGGTGCGCACAGAGCAGGACATCGAGTTTCCCTGGCTGATCGAGCCGATGGAGCGCCCCTACAGCAAGTTGTTGGAGATCGACAGTATTCCGCGCATGATTCTCGTCGCCCCAGATGGGAAGGTGCTCTTCAATGGCCACCCCCAAGATCAAGGTCTCTGGAGTGCTCTGCAAAAACTCGATCCTGAGATTAAGGCACCCGGGGCCTGAGGTTAAAATCGACAGGCTTTCTGTCGGCTTGAATCAAATGAGTCCGATCTAAAAGAACCTTTTGAGTGCTTGAAAAAGAATGATCATTTACCAGCTAAGGCCTTCATACTGCCAGGGCAGGGAGCTTAGTTCTCTCCAGCCATTGACGTCGATCACGATTTGATCTGGGCGCACGAATGGTTTGAGTGCTTCGAGAGCGACACATTTCTGGGAAACCACGATGACCTCACTGAATTGCAGAACCTCCGCTGCGTCCGGCTTCAATAGCTCTGCTAGGTGTGGCATGCGCGCTTGGATCTGTTGCTCGTTAGCACCGATCAGGCGGGAGAGATGAAGAAGTGGATCAAAGATACGCAGTTCGTAGCCGCGCCCAAGCAGCGTTTCTGCTGCCGCGACCATGGGACTGCCGCGCAAGTCGTCTGTGTTCGCTTTAAAGGCGAGTCCGAGAAAACCAATGCGACGCTTGTCCTTTTTTTCGATTAAGCTGATGAAGAGTTCCTGATGCGCAGCATTGCTAGCAGTCGTGTTTTCCAGAAGTGGCAGATTAAGGTTCTGCTGACGAGCAAAAGATTTCAGTGCCGAAACATCTTTTGGCAGACAGGAGCCTCCAAAAGGGTTGCCTGGTTTCAGGTAGTAATTGGAGATATTCAGTCTTGTGTCAGCGCAGAGAATGTCCATGACTCGGCTACCGTCTTCGCCCAAATGCTTGCAGAGGCGGCCGATCTCATTGGCAAATCCCACTTTGAGAGCATGGAAGTAGTTGCAGGAATACTTGATCATTTCTGCGCCCTCCCAGGTCATGATGGACGGCTGGCCGCCCATGATTTCAGATACCGCAGCGTCTGCTGGCGCGCCACCCTCGCGAGTCCCGATGACCACCAAAGATGGGTCACGGAAGTCCTGCACAGCCGTTCCTTCCCGCAAAAACTCGGGGCAATAATAGACGCTTACCTGACCTGCTGCCAACAGATCTGCCAGCATGCTTGTGACTAGGGCACGGGTGCTGCCGGGTAGCATGGTGCTGCGAAAAATAAGGATATGCGTTTTCTTTGAATCCCTGATGGCTTCAACGATCTGAGTGGTGACCTTGTGGACAGAGTCAAGATTTGGCGTGCCTGAGGGGAGTGATGGCGTTCCTACACAGATGATGCTGACATCGGTCGTCTCCACGGCTTGTCGGACGTCAAGGGTGGCTGCAAGTCGATTGCCTTTGGTCGCCTTCATGAGAAGATCATCCACTTCTGGTTCGATGATGGGAGACTCGCCGCAGTCAAAGGCTGCTACCTTGGCTGCGTGGCTGTCCACTCCAACAATGCAGTGGCCTTGTTCTGCCAAGCAGGCAGAAGTGACTGTGCCAACGTAGCCGAGTCCAAAAACTGAAATATTCATGAATGGAAGTGTAGGGAGATGTGAAAGAGGTCTTTCATACAGAAGTTTGTAGAGTCAAATTGAGCCACCATAAGCGTTGGATTAATTCTCTGGATTGGCTGAATCTGCCGCGTTTCTTCGGGGTGTTGAGTGCTCTGAAAAACCGCCACTTAGCAGTCTCAAAGTCCAGGCTTCTTGCGGCTGAAGTTTTGGTGGATAAGACCTTTTAATTCAAATGTTAAGATTGATTGACTGGATGATGAGGATGGATGCAAGTTGTCTTTAATCATCCAAAAAGACGTGATAATGAATACTCCTGCCTACTTATCTATTTTCAGCTTCAGTCTGTTTATCTCTTTAACGCCTGTTGATGCGGATACACCCCATCTCTTCACTAGCCCGGATGGCCGAACGCTTGAAGCGGAGATCCTTAGTGCTACGCCTGATCGCGTTAGTTTGAAGACGACTGCTGGGGTGCCCATCGTGGCTCCAATTAACAAGTTCAGGCCTGCGGATCAGGCGTTCATCGCCCAATGGCGGAAGGATCATCCTGTGGCCATCCGATACAAGTTTGCGGCGGACTACACCAAGTCGAAAGTGAGTTCGACCAAGCGTAAGTCAAACAACACGGAGGTCACTACAGAGATCTGGGAGTGCAATATGAAGATTATCAATGAGTCGGGTCAGACTTTAGAGGGGGTGACGGCGGATTACGTGATTTATTATGATCAGATGGACCGCGGCAATAAAATCAGCCAGACCAAGGTGGGCAAGGCGGAGCTCGGTGTGATGAAGGCTCAACAACAGCTTGTCGTCAAAACGGACACGGTCTCGCTATCGACGACGCTTTTAGAAGGTGGGTTTTATTACACGGATGGAACCAAAACACGTCAGAAAGACTCCATTTCGGCCATGCAGATCAACATCAATCACGATGGCAAAAAAGTCTTCTCTTGGTCTTCTTCCGGCGTGCCAAAAGGTGCGGGAGCCACCGAAGGCAGCAAAAGTTCTCTCTTTGATAAGTGATCAATGGGCGAAGGCTTTCGTCACCTCATCGGCCAAAATCTCTAGACCTTCTTGAACGATGGTTTGCGGCTGGGAATAGGTGAGCCGCAGGCATTCGTGGGGGTGCTGCCACTCTTGACCGAGACCGTAGGCAAAGTAATGGCCAGGAATGACGAGGACCTTGCGGGCTTTGAGTCGCCGATACAGTTCCGCTGCGGGGATGGGTAGCTTTTTCAGCCAGAGCCAGAGGAAGAAAGCACCCTCCTGGGCATGAAGCGCCCACTCCACGTGATCACCCAGCGCGTGGCTAAGCACGCCCTTGGCAAAGTCGGAGCGCTCTTTGTAAAAGGGTCGTATGACATCGCTGCCCAGCGTGATAAGGCGCCTGTCTGCTAGCAGTGGCGTGAGCAGAGCCTGGCCGACATTGCCATTGGCTAAGGAAACGATGGCGTTCATGTTCGAGAGCGCCTTCACGATGGCTGGATCAGCGATGATGACGGAGGTTCGCACCCCTGGCAGACCTAGCTTGGACAGGCTGATGCTGAAAATCATGCCAGGCTCCCAATCGGGACGAAAGTCGCCATGGATGACGCCAGGGAAGGGGTGACCATAGGCGTTATCGATCATCAGAGGGATGCCGTTTTCACGGGCGAGATCCCGCAGTCGGCTAAACTCTTCCGGCGTCAGGACATTGCCAGTAGGATTGGTCGGACAAGAGACACACATGGCTGCGATGTCGGGTGTGATTTTGAGCTGATCAAAATCGACATGATACTTGATCTCGTGCTCACCGCGCTCTTCGATCTTGGGTAGGACCGCGCGGAATTGATCCGAGCAGAGGGCCTGATTGGCGTAGCCAATATACTCCGGTAGCAGGGGAAATAGGATGCGTCGTTTGCCGGTCGGGCTGTCACCTGCGAGGAGGTTAAAGAGCAGGAAACAGGCGCTCTGACTGCTGGGCATGACAGCGATGTTTTCGCGGGTGACTTCCCAGCCGCATTCGCGTTTCAGAAAGCCTGCCATGGCTTCCCTAAAAATTGGATTGCCGCCCGGCGGATCATAATTGAGCAGCGTTTTATCCAGAGCTGCCCCATCGGCCAGGAGTTCGCTCATTCGTTGCCGCCAGATGGCTTGAACTTCAGGAATGGCTGCGGGCTGGCCGCCACCGAGCATTCTCATGTCAGGATACAGCGTCAGCGCCTGCCCACAGTCATCCATGAGCTCCTGAATGCCACTCGGTCCAGCGAGTCGATTGCCGATATGTGAGAAGGAGATAGCTGGGATGCTCATGTGGATGGTCGGGCTTTTTCCAAGTTGCGTGCCTGATCCACCCAAGCTTCTCGAGTAATTCGGTCTTTGAAGGCTAGCTGATTGGAAAACTCGCGGATGTGATTTTCATCCCAGCTGGCCATTTGATGAAAGGTATGCACACCAAGGTCATGCAGGCGCTTGGCTAAAATTCTGGTAATGCCTTTAATTTTTGTTAGGTCATCCGTAGCCGGTGGCGCCTCGCGATAGATGGGGCGCGGTTCAGACCTCATCTCTGGTTCTACAGTTGTGACCGGCGGCGGGGCCAATGGCAATTTGACTTTCGCTGTCTTACCCGTTTTTGCGACGCCACCTGACGATTGGGCGCTTGGTTTTCCTTGGATAATTGAAATTAAAGCCGTGGGGACTTCCTTTGTCGTGGGTGGTTGAATCATGCTGGGTTCCGCGAGCAGAAAGCCGAAAGGCTCCACGTCCATCGTCGGTTCGGCCATGGCTGGCAGTGCGTCTTCAGGCCATGGCTGCTTGGCGTTAGTTTCGGGAAGAGATTTTGTCGGTGGCCTGATGAGTTTGGGTTCCTCTGCAGGCTCTAGGGCGGACACGGTCGCTGGTCTATCGAGGGGTGCTTCTGAGGTAGACTCCAACGTTGGAAGTTCAACTTTGAGTGCTTGGGGGAAAGAAGCTGGCGGAGTCGGCGCTGATGTCTGGGTAGGGTAGAGCGTTTTTCGTTCGGGGAGGATTTCACTGAAATTGGGTAACACCTCCGTCAGTAGAGTCGCGGGTGCAGCCGCTGTCGTGGTTGGGCGCAGGCTCTGTTCAGCAAGTTTGCGCTTTAATACAGCGATCTCCCCTAGCAGGGCCTGGTTTTCCTCATGGGTGGCTTTGGATTGGCGCTTGTATTTCGCCCAGGTCAGACCGCCAAACCACAGGCCCAGAGCAAAAAATAGTAGGCCTAGGATCAAAACAAAGAGGCCGCTATGCAGTAGAAAATAGATCAAAGGCTCGGAATGGAGGGCGGGAAGCTCAAACTTCATAAGGGTGATTATTGAATGAGTATCTCGACGCTGCTCGGTTGTGCAGGTGCGTAGGGGTCACCCGCAGGCACGGGATCAAAGGCCATCGGTAGAATCTCCATGCACGGAGCGCCTTGTTCAATCAGGAAAGAGCTGACTTGTTCCGCCCGCTGCCTAGCCAGGTCAGCCTCTACTTGCAAATTTCCATTCGGCTCAGGATGGCCGCCTACGACCAAGCGCAGAGCGGGTCCTGCTGCCAGCAGCGAGGGGATCAGTGCGGTCAAATGGGTGCGCATTTCAGTCGATAACAAGCTGCTGCCAGGCGCAAATGGGATGAAGTCATGCGTGATGAGGTTGCTGACGTTTTGCAGCACCTCTTCTGGCAGCGCTGTCTGGATGCGACGGCCAGGGAAATGAAAGATCGATGGATGCTGAACCCATTCCATTTCCACTCGCATGCTGCCAGTCACAGGCCTGAGCATATTCAGCCAGGCACTCTCCAGCGTGCGCGTGGTGTCAGCTTTAAGATGGGGGTTTTGACCCGGTAAAAGGCTGAATTCTCCAGGAGATGGCGTGCTGAAGAAACTGCGTAAAAACGGCAGAATCGTCTCCGGCCGGGTCAATGGCCCTGGCAGCACGTGACTGGTCACTCGTAGCTGACTCACATCCGCGACTAATCCATGGCTGGGTTGATTCAAGGTCTCCTGGATGGCCTCTTTGAGTTCGAGGGTTGGTAGGATCCCTGTCACCACCAGTTTGCCATCTTGCCGTCTGATCTCAAGCGCAGCAGGCACCCGCAGGGCAGTGATGATGGGTTTCAGCATCGGGCTGGTTTCTTCCAAAGGTAGCTTCTCACCCTCAGGCCAGCGGACGTATTTGGAGATCTTGAGCTGATCTGTTTCCACCTTTAGGTCTGGTCGCAGCTTGAGCAGCAGACCGCGCAGGGAATCCGCCGTGTCCTGATCTGCCATCCAGCCGTCAATCGTCAGAGTTTCCTGGGAGAGGCGCGCTCGCACTTTCGTTAAAATGCTGAGCCGATTACTCACGAGGCGCAGTGGCCCCAGTTCGGATAATTCACAGCTGGCGGTTTCCAGGGAAGCCTCATCTGCGGCATCTCCCGTGACGCTGAGATCGAGGAATCGCACATCGACCGTGCTGCCATGCACACCATGTTTTTTTAAAATGGCAGAAGCCTGATCGACCAAGCGCAGCTGACTGTTTTTCAAGTAATCCCAGACATGCATGGCTACCATGAGGGGTAGCAGCACAAGCATGATGAGGATGACAGTGAAGCGCATGAACTGAAAAAGGAATGGGCGGTATCGGGCATTGACACGCCGGAGGAGAAACGGATACTCCGCGCCCCTGCCACTGTGGTCATTTCCGCCCGTATCAGGGGCATAATCAAGCAGTATTCCACCTCACCTTCTCTTCTCATGTCTGTCACCATCGCCGGAACCGTCGCCCTGGATAATGTCAAAACCACCAAGGACTCCCAGGAGAACCTGCTCGGTGGCTCCGCAGCCTATGCGGCCCTCGCAGCCAGCATCTTCACCCAGCCGATCCACCTCGTCGGCATCATCGGTCATGATTTCCCAGAGGCTCACCTGAACCTGCTCGGTAGCAAAGGCATCACGCTTGAGGGCCTTGAGCGCAGCAGTGGCGCCTCATTCACCTGGAGCGGTGAATACCATGAGGACATGAACAATCGCACCACGCATGCCGTCGGCATCAATGTGCTGGAAACGTGGCTGCCAAAACTCAATGCCACCGCCGCTGCAGCCAAGATCGCTGTTTTGGCCAACATGAGTCCAGATAATCAAATGCAGACCTTGGAGCAGTTCACCGAGGCTGACTTCGTCATTGCCGACACCATGGATCTCTGGATCAGCATCGCCAATGAGCGCCTGCATGACGTCATGAAAAAGATCGATCTCCTCGTCATCAACGACGGTGAGGCCAAAGAATTCGCCCAGACCACCAACCTCGTCGAGGCCGGTCGCAAGCTGCAAGCCAAAGGCCCGCGCTTTGTCGTCGTCAAGCGTGGCGAGCACGGTAGCTACCTCTTTGGTGAAAAGCCCGAGGACTTCTTCTCCTGCGCCGCCTATCCACTGGACTCCGTCTTTGACCCCACCGGTGCTGGCGACAGCTTCCTCGGCGGCATGGCCGGCTGGCTGAGCGCTAATGGCAAGACCAAGCCCACCTTTGCCGACCTCGTTCAGGCTGTCGTCCACGGCAGCGTCACCGCCAGCTACACCTGCGAAGCCTTCAGCACCCACAAACTGCAAAACGTCACCCAAGCCGATATCGCCGGACGCCTCGCAGAATTGAAGACCTACACGGGTTTCTAGGCGTAAAAAATGAAGCCGTTTACAGTGGTTTATGATGGTTGACTGTGATTGACCGTTGTTTCCCAAACCGATTCCAAGCTAGCTTTTGCATCGGCTCCGCTCAACAACTGTAAACAATCGTCAACCAGCGTAAACAGCCGCCAACTTCACTCTTCCCCCATGTGGACCACGATCAAAACCTTCAAAGACATCAAGCTTGAGAAAACCGAAGACGGCATCGGCAAGCTCACCATCAACCGGCCGGAAGTGCGCAATGCCTTCCGTCCGCAGACGGTGAAGGAGATGCTCATCGCGCTGGAGATGCTGCATGAAGATCCTGACGTGGGTGTCATCATCCTTTGTGGGGAAGGCCCGCTCGCCTTCTGCTCTGGGGGCGATCAAAAGGTGCGTGGCGATGCCGGTTACATCGGCGAAGACGGCGTCCCGCGCCTGAACATCCTCGACGTCCAGCGCAAGCTCCGCACCCTGCCGAAACCCATCGTCGCCATGGTCGCCGGGTACGCCATTGGCGGCGGGCATGTGCTCCATGTCGTCTGCGATCTCACCATCGCCGCGGACAACGCCAAATTCGGCCAAACCGGCCCCAAAGTCGGCAGCTTCGACGGCGGCCTCGGCAGCAGTTACCTCGCCCGCATCGTTGGCCAAAAGAAAGCCCGGGAGATCTGGTATCTCTGCCGCCAATACGACGCCCAGGAAGCACTCGACATGGGCCTCGTCAACAAAGTCGTCCCTCTCGCCGATCTTGAAACCGAGACCCTCATCTGGTGCCGCGAAATGCTCCAGCACAGCCCTCTTGCCCTCCGTTGCCTCAAAGCCGCCCTCAATGCTGACTGCGATGGCCAAATGGGCCTGCTCGATCTCGCCGGCAATGCCACTTTGCTCTATTACATGAGCGAAGAAGCCAAGGAAGGCAAAACCGCCTTCGTCGAGAAACGGAAACCCAACTTCAAGAAGTTCAAACGGGTGCCTTGAGTCAGGCCTGAACCTTACTTCTTCTCATCCGCCGAAGGATCAAAGGGCTTGTTGAAGGGCGGGCCGCGCTCGCCGCCGTAAGTTCCACGGAGGTATTCGTCGCCTTCACTTTTCTCACGACGAATCACCGCTGGGGCCACAAGGTTGCCGAGCCGACGCCTTTCCGCCCGGCCTGCCTGCCACTGCTCCCAGGTGATGACCCGCTCGGGGCGGATGAATAACTTCGTGTCCGTCATGGAGCTAGGATAACTCAACCCCAGTTCTTTGCCAGGCTCAAAACCGCGTTCGCGAAACAGTTCGGACACGACAGCAGCCAGTAGCAGAGACTTGGCACTGAGGTCGGTTTCTTGACGCACGAGAGCTAGACCTCCCGACTAACTTGCCGTAGAGTTACGCGCGGTTCCGCACACCGTGGATGATATGAGACTGTTCGTGATTCGAGTTTCTAATCACAGGATTAACAGGAAAACAGGATTCACAGGAATGGGTTCTGACCTGTAAATCATGTCTTTCTGTTTTCCTGTAAAATGGAGTCTCCAGTTGCTTTGTTGTCTCCGACTCATACGGCCAAAGTGACTCTTCGTTCCACATCCCAACACCGTGGATTGTGTGCTAAAAACAGGAATGGCTGACCGCCGATTTGCATCCGTCATTGATTCCACAAGGCTTTTCGCCTCTGGGGCGGTGTCACCCAAGACACAGCCGCTTCGAGTCAAAGAAGCCAAGCCCTGGCGCAACTCAACGATCTTCCATTCCCGGATCTAGGCTAGAGCGGATTCGAGATCGGTGGTAGTCATGAAAGTGAGTTAGGGATCGCCTGATCTGGAAATGATCTTTAAAATGAGGCTTTAGCAACTTCGATTCTGCCTCTCTCGGCCCTCCAGTCTCAAGAGTGAAAACACCGCAGAGAAATCCTTTCTTGAGCTATTCTCTGCGGTTATCCCAACTCTTGCGGTGGGAATTTAGTGCCTACTCGATCTCACCGGAAACGCTACCTTACTCTACTCCATGAGCGAAGAAACCAACGTCAGGCAAAACTGCCTTCGTCATTGTGGCTGTTGTTGGGGCACGGGAGAGGGTATTGTAGTAACCCTCATCATTTTGCTCGCAGGTCACCTTGGTAACATTTAATGAGACGGGCTAATGAAAAGGCTCCTCCTATCCATGCTGCTGCTCGTAGCTCCGCTTCTGTCTGGCCAGACCACTTCCATCACCACTGGCAAGCCCAACGTGTTTGGGGAAACCAAGACGGTGATTCGGGATGGCTCAGGTCGCGTCACTGGCACGGCCACGACAAACAAGCCCAATATCTTTGGGGAACAGAAAACCATGATCCGCGATGTTTCGGGTCGCGTCACCGGATCTGCCACAGCCGCAAAGCCCAACATCTTTGGGGAAAAGAAAACAGTGATTCGTGATGTTTCAGGTCGCGTCACCGGATCTGCCACGGCTGCAAAGCCCAACATTTTTGGAGAGACCCGCACGACCTTTCGCGACGAATCCGGACGCACATCCGGCACCGGCACCCTCACCAAGCCCAATATTTTTGGAGAAACGAAAAATGTGATCCGCGGACTCACGCCTGTTCAACCCAAGAAGAAATAATCACCCAAACATCACCCGAATCATGAGCGACGACTGGA
>Ga0164294_10001581_pt1 | contig 21068 bp, 16 predicted proteins | sample GEODES005metaG_FD_111479 | JGI IMG/M metagenome (GOLD analysis project Ga0164294, IMG submission 111479) | Oligotrophic lake water microbial communities from Sparkling Lake, Wisconsin, USA - GEODES005 metaG | ecosystem: Environmental > Aquatic > Freshwater > Lake | place: USA: Sparkling Lake...
CAATGCCATCCAGGGCGGCCTGGGCCGTTTCCGCGGGCGCCGCGTCATGGTGATCGGCCATGAGAAGGGCGACGACACCGCCAGCCGCCTCAAGCACAATTTCGGCATGGGCAAGCCGGAGGGCTATCGCAAGGCGATCCGCCTGATGGCGCTCGCCAACAAGTTCAACCTGCCGGTGATCACGCTGGTCGACACCTCGGGCGCGTTCCCGGGCGTGCAGGCCGAGGAGCGCGGCCAGGCCGAGGCGATCGCGCGCTCGACCGAGGCCTGCCTCAACCTGGGCGTGCCTTTGGTCGCGTCGATCCTCGGCGAGGGCGGCTCGGGCGGCGCAGTGGCGCTCGCGGCGGGCAACACCGTGCTGATGATGGAGCATGCGGTCTATTCGGTGATCTCGCCCGAAGGCTGCGCCTCGATCCTGTGGCGCACGTCGGACAAGGCGGCGGATGCGGCGGAGGCGATGAAGGTCACCGCGCAGCATCTGAAGGAGCTGAAGGTGATCGACCGGATCGTCAGCGAGCCGCTGGGCGGCGCGCACCGCGATGCCGGAGCTGCGGTCCATGCGCTGGGGGATGCGATCGAGGAATCGCTGCAGAAGCTCGACGGCATGTCGCCCGAGAGCCTGCGCCAGGCCCGCCGCGCCAAATTCCTGGCGATGGGCCGGATCTAAGGGCCTTTAACGGCGGATCAGCGGACCGGCGCGACGTGCTCGGCCGCGGCCACGCTCGCACCGAGCATGCCGAGGCCCTGCACCACCGCCAGCACCGCACACAGCGCCAGGAACGCGACCAGCGCGAGCTCCAGCGGCGTCACCACGGCCTTGATGGAAGGATTCTGCTTCATCCCCTTCTTATAGAAGGGCGGGGATGTACGCCGGGTGAAGCGACCTGTTTTCAACGATTAAGGAAAAGTCCCTAGCCCGTCTTCATGCTCGAGGAGACGTTGGTGAAGGTCTTTTTGAGCGTGTTGCCCAGGCCCTGCATCGCGACGATCGCGGCCACCGCGATCAGCGCGGCGATCAGCCCGTACTCGATGGCGGTGGCGGCGCGGGTCTCGCACCAGATCTTTTGTAAGTATTTAACCATAAGCGTCCGTCCGGAAATGAAAAAGGGCGACAGGACCAAAGTCCTGCCGCCCCATTTTCGTTCCGAAACGTCGGAAGGTGGCTTAGCCGACCTTCATGCTCGACGAAACGTTGGTGAAGGTCGACTTCAGGGTGTTGCCTAGGCCCTGCATCGCGGCAATCGCGGCAACGGCGATCAGAGCGGCGATCAGGCCGTACTCGATGGCGGTGGCACCCTTGGAATTCTTCAGGAAGTTGCGGATCTTCTGCATAACCGGTCTCCAGTGTTCAAATGTAGCTTCATTCACCCGGCCTCTCCGGAAAACCGGTTCGGCAGACTCGGAAATACTGCGCGGAAGTAAAGAAACGCCTAAAGGCAAGTGTTACGGGACCGTAACCAAACTTATTGCGAGGCGGCGGCGACCTTGTTGGAGACATTGCCCCACATGCCGATGGTGACGCCTGCCACGCCCTGCAGGCTGGCGATCATCGCGATGACGATGAGCGCGACGATAAGGCCATACTCGATCGCGGTGGCCGCGCGGTTGTCCAGAATCGCAGAACGGATCAGTTGAACCAGGGCTCGCATTGACGGCGCTTCTTCTCCAATGATGGCCGGAATCTAGCCAAAGAGGCTTAACGAAGTGTCACAAGGCGTGTCCGACATGTTGCTGGTAGTCGCCGTGGCGATGCTCGACGGGGAGGGGCGGGTGCTCCTCCAGCAGCGCCCCCCGGGCAAGCCGATGGCCGGTTTGTGGGAGTTTCCCGGGGGCAAGATCGAGCCCGGCGAAAGCCCCGAGGCGGCGCTGGTGCGCGAGCTGCACGAGGAACTGGGAATAACCCTTAGCGGGGAAGACCTGAGGCCGGTCGCCTTTGCCAGCGAGCCGCTGGCCGGGCGGCATCTGCTGTTGCTGCTCTACACGCTGCGCATCTGGGAAGGGGAGCCGGAGGCCCATCACGCGACCGAGCTGCGCTGGGTGACCCCGGCGGAGATGCGCGGGCTGCCGATGCCGCCGGCGGACGTGCCGCTGGTGGAGGCGTTGGCGGGGGTTGTTTGAAGGGGCGCGGGCTTCGATCCTCAATGTAGCAACGTGCGACACCCCATGGATAGATTTGGTACGAAGGGTTTCGAGTAAAGAATCCTATTTGGTTAAGGTGTCGCGCAAAATTGTTAGCTAGCCGCATTGAATGAAGTTCGATGACTCAAATTTGACTCATTCACCGCCATAAGCCTCAGGCCGAAGGTAGATTATATGCAGCTAGCGACCATAGGATACGAAGGGGCGACACTCGCCGACTTCATTTCAACCCTTACTGCGGCAGGGGTGGAACGGGTCGTCGATGTGCGTGAGATTGCTCAGTCCCGTCGAGCCGGTTTCTCGAAGAATGGGTTCCGCGCGGCCTTGGCCGAAGCTGGTATTGACTATCATCACCTTCGTCAGCTCGGCGATCCGAAGCATGGCCGGGAAGCTGCGCGCGCAGGAAATTTTGATCTATTCCGCGAAATTTTCAACGCACATATGGACCTTCAAGCATCGCTAGAAGCACTGAATGATGCTGTAGCATTGGCCAACGAGAAGAGGTCCGTTCTAGTTTGCTTCGAGCGTGATCCGAAAAACTGCCACCGCACTATTGTCGCCGAACGTATGGCTGCCCTAGGCTCTCTGAAGATATTAAATCTTGGCGTGCAGTCGAGAGTTCAGCGGGGGATGCGTGACAATGCCGGAGCAGCCGACCGGTTCGTTGGAGCATGTTGAAGACGAATGCTTCGTTATAGTTAAGGCCGCTCCTCGGGCTAGCCGAACCCATGGCGAGACGGTCTGTATTGCTGCTGTGGATCGCTCGGGAGCTTGGGTAAGGCTTTACCCCGTATCGTTCCGAGACCTAGCTGATGCTCAACGGTTTGGACGTTGGGATCATCTAAAATTTCGCTGGCGAAAGCCTCGGGCCGCAAGCGATACTCGGACGGAGTCTCGACGTGTTGATCCATCTTCAATTGTGATTGATGGGCAATTGCCGGCAGGTCAGCGAAATTCTCTACTCAATCGAATAGCCGTTACCAGCTTGAAGAAGGAGCGAGCCGAGAATAGGAGCCTAGCGCTACTACGGCCCGAGATTATCAGCTTTCGAGCGGTGCGGCGAACGCCGGAGGACATGGAAAAGCAGCGTGCTACCTATGCCGCGCTTGAAGCCCAGACGGGATTGTTCGAAGCGATGGGGCGTATCATTCCCCGCGACCCTTGCCCGTACAGTTTTGTCTATCGCTACCGGGATGATGATGGCCCACATGACGGAACGTGTCAGGACTGGGAAACCGAGGCGACTTTTTTCCGTCGCTTAAAGGAAATGGTGTCGGAGCAAGAAGCTCTTAATTGGATGCAGCAGAAGTTCGGCGAGGAATATCCTCGCGAAGGAATGGCGCTCGCAATGGGCACACACAGGCGTTGGGCTGATCAATGGCTGATCAACGGCGTTATCCGAATGACAGAGACTATGCAGCGGAAGCTACTTTAACTGCCGGGCTCCGTAGTCAGATCACTTCGTCCCCTTCAGCGCCGCCGCCAGCGAAGCCGTAGCGCTCCCCCGCTTTGCCGGCTGGGGCTGCGATTCATCCGGCGCCCAGCCGGTCAGGTAAACGATCTCGAAGCGCTCGGGCGTCTTGCCGTCCGGATCGGCCTTGTCGGCGAAGGCCTCCGCCGCGCGGGCCAGCGCGCCGCGGGTTAGGGGCGGGGTGCCTGGCAGCAGGTTGGTCGCCGCCATGCCGCGCAGGTCGGTGAGCAGTGAGAAGATGCTCGAATAGCGCACGGTCAGCGTCTCGACATCGGCGACCGGCAGCGCGAAGTCGGCGCGGGTGAGCAGGTCGCCCGCCGCGCGCACGTCGATCTGGGGGTGGAAGCGCGCCACCGGGCGCTCGCCCTCGGCGCGCAGGAACGCCGCGCGCAACGTCGCCAGCGTGCCCGCGCCCAGGAAGGCGGCGAGGAACAGCCCGTCGGGTCGGAGCGCGCGGCGGGCAAGGGCGAGCGTGCCCGGCACGTCGTTGATCTGGTCGAGCACGCCGATGCTCACCACCAGGTCGAAGCTGGCCTCGGCAAAGGGGTGGCGGTCCTCGTCGGCATGGATGGCGCCGGCCTGCGCCGCGAAGCCCGCGCCGGCCTCGATCCGGGTGATCTGGGTGCCGGGCAGGTCGAAGCCGCCGCCGAAGCTGCCCAGGTCGAGCACGTCGCGGAAGTCGCGCTTCACGCCGATCAGCCGGTCGTGGATGCCCTCGAGCATCTGCTCGCGGAGAAAGCCTTCGTAGCGGCGGGCGGCGCGGTCGCGGCGCTTGCGGCGCAGCGCGCGGTCGAAGATCTCGGAAGCGGGGGCCGGGGAATCACTGGGACCATTTTGGGGCATGGCGCGCTTGTGCGCCGGTGCGCCGCCGGGGACAAGGCGGGCGTGGCCTGGAGTGCGCCTCTCGCCCGGATCGCCGAACTCGCGCTGCCGCCGCGCTGCCCGGGCTGCGGCGCGATCACGCCGGCGGACCATCGCTTCTGCCCCGCCTGCTGGACCAGCCTGCGCTTTCTGGGGCCGCCCTGGTGCGCGGGCTGCCATATCCCCTTCGAGTTCGACCGGGGCGAGGGCGCGCGCTGCGCCGCCTGCCTGGCCGATCCGCCGCCGCATGACGGAATCCGCGCCGCGGTGGCCTATGGCGAAGTGGCGCGCGGGGTGGCGCTCAAGCTCAAATATTCGGGACGGCTGGCCTGTGCGGCGACGATGGCGCGGGCAATGGGGCGGCTGATGCCCGAGGGTGCGGACCTGCTGGTGCCGGTGCCGCTCCATCGCTGGCGGCTGTGGTCGCGCGGCTACAACCAGGCCGGGCTGATCGCCGCCGCGCTTGCCCGGGCGCACGCGGTGCCGTTCGCGCCCGATCTGCTGCGCCGGGTGAAGGCGACGCCGGTGCTGCGCGGGCTGGGTGCGCGGGCGCGGGCGAAGGCAGTGGCGGGGGCCTTTGCGCTGGCGCCCGATGCGCGGGCGATGCTCGCCGGCAAGACGGTGGTGCTGGTCGACGATGTCCATACCAGCGGGGCGACCGCCAATGCCTGTGCACGGCTGCTCAAGCGCGGCGGCGCGGCAAAAGTGATCCTTCTGTGCTGGGCGCGCGTTCTGGAAGGAGAGACGGGCGCGGATTGACAAGCGCCCGTTGCAACCACAGGTTTTACGGACGATGCCCAAGATTGAAATCTACACCAAGGCTTTCTGCCCCTATTGCACCCGCGCCAAGATGCTGCTCGACGGCAAGCACGCGGAATATGAGGAGATCGACATCTCGATGGGCGGCCCGCGCCGCGCCGAGATGATCGACCGTGCGCAGGGCCGCACCACCGTTCCGCAGGTCTTTATCGGCGGCAAGCATATCGGCGGCTCCGACGACCTCGCGGCGCTCGATGCGCGCGGCGGCCTCGATCCGCTGCTCGCCGCCTGAGGGCAGGCGCGCGGTGCGATGATCGTCTTCGACCTGAAATGCGGCGCCGGCCATGTCTTCGAGGCGTGGTTCGGATCGAGCAGCGCGTGGGAAGAGCAGCGCGCCGCCGGGCTGGTCGCCTGCCCGATGTGCGGCAGCGCCGAAGTCGCGAAGGCAGTGATGGCGCCCAATGTCGGCGCCAAGGGCAACCAGCTGGCTTTCCCTGCCGCGCCCGCCAGGCCGGCGCCGGACGCGCCGATCCCCGCCGAGGCAGTGAAGGCGGTGATCGCGGTGCTCGCCGCGGCGCAGGCCAAGGCGCTGGAAGGCTCGAAATGGGTCGGCGCCGCCTTTGCGGACAAGGCCAGGGCGATGCACCTGGGCGAGGCGCCGCATATGCCGATCCACGGCCAGGCGAGCGCCGAGGAAGCGAAGGCGCTGGCCGAGGAGGGCGTTCCCGTCGCGCCGCTGCCATTGCCGGTGGTACCGCCCGAGGCCTGCAACTAACCGAGGCGTTGACCGCCGGGCCGCTGCTGCCTTAGGGCTGCGCCCGTGCCTCCGTAGCTCAGCAGGATAGAGCGACGGTTTCCTAAACCGCAGGTCGTGAGTTCGAATCTCGCCGGGGGCACCACCAAAACCCGCAGGATTCCTGCGGGTTTTGTGATTCTACGGGACCTGCAGATGGGGCGGGCGGGAGCGGGCGCGGGCCTGCTGGCAACGCGTCCCTGATCCGGCCGCAAAGGGCTACCCCGACTGCGTGGTGGTCGCAAAAGCCACCGCTCGATGGTTCGGCGAATGTGGGAGGCCCGTCGCGCAGGGGGAACTTTCCTCCGCGAAAGGGGTTCTGCAACGGGATCTTACTGTCAGATCTTCTGAATGTGGCGTTGCGTGGGGAAGCCGGTTTGACGCGATTTCGGCATGTCTCGGTCCTGATCGCCCTAGTCACCGTTCCCATGGCCTGTGCACCCGCTGCGCATTCCTCGCGCCCGGTGCCGGCGGAGTCAGTTTTCTCCCCGCGCGGTGATCCGGCGTTTGGCGACGCAGCGCCGGCGATCCGGCATTTGCTCGCCGAGGCAGCGCCGCAGCCCAAGGGTCCCCAGCATTTCTGCGCGATCGGCTATCGCGATCCGGAAGGCGCGCGCGCCTGGGTGCATTGGCGCGAGGCGGGCCGGCTGATCCTCTGGCTCGGCAAGGGCGATGGCAGCGATTCCGCCGAGGCGCTGCTCCGGTCGAACCGCAATCTCGACCTGAAGGCGGACGTGGTGGCGACCGAGGCCGATGTCGCGGGCAGCACCTATCTCGTCACGCGCAGTTGGGTCGCCGCGAAGCTCGCCGACTGCGCCGCCAAGGGCGACCAGTACATGATCAGCGCATCCTGAACGGCAAGCGAGGGGAGGGCCAGTGGCGGATCTGCAATGGTTGTCCGGACAGTCCGTCGCGACGCCGATCGTCGCTGTGGTGGGCAATTCGCTCAAGCTGAAGGTGCTGCCCGGGCCGGGCGAGGCGCTGCCGCTTGTCATCCAGTCCACCACGCCGGCGGTCGCGAACGCGGTCGAGGTCAACAACCGGATGGGGCCGAACTTCACCACCTTCATCCTGCACGCGGTGCTGGCGGGCGAAACCAGGCTCTCGATTCGCTCGGGCGAGCGGGTCGTCTATGGGCCGGTGTCGGTGCAGGTGCAGCCGGTGCTGGCCCTGCCGGACCCGACCACCGATGCCGGGCTGCTCGCGCGCCTGCTACTCGCCGAGGCACCGAACCCGACGCTGGTGGCGGCCAATGCCCAGGGGCAGATCGCGGAGTCGATGCGGTTGATGCGTGTGGTGGTGGAGAACCGCCGGGCCAAGCCGTCGAGCCGCTGGGGCTCGCAGGGCGCGACCAGCCTGGGCGACGTGATCCGCGCGCCGGGCCAGTTCCACGGGCTGGGCAGCTATCCGACCATCGCGGGCGATGTTTCGGCCAACATCAACAACATCCTGCGCCTGGCCAATGAGGCGGGTGACCAGCGCCAGCCGGTGCTGCGCGCGCATGTCGAGGCAGTGCTCCAGATCGCCCGGGGACCGCGTCCGCCGGACCCGACCGGAGGCAAGCTCTACTGGTGGCGCACCGCCGGCAGCGGCGCGCCGAGCAGCGATGTCACGCTTTTCAAAACGCTCGCGGGAAACAGTTTCTATCAGGAGCGTTGAATGTTCCGGTCTCGACACAAACCTGAAAGATTAACTTACTAATAGCTCTGCAGATATCGGGTTATCGCATAGTAAAATAATAATAAATTATAATAGAGCTGCGAGTCTCGCGGTTGTGGGTTCGTGCGTTTAACAGTGGCGTCGTTCTGGTGTCACATGCGTTTTAAGGGGAAGCGCGGCGTGCATCGTTCAGGGTGGTTCTATCGTAATGGTTGTGGTGCGGGCGCCTTGCTCGCCGGGCTGCTGTGGAGCGGCGCCGCCGCGGCGCAGGCCAATCCGCCGCAGCAGAGCCTGCCGTCGCCCGAGCAGGTGACGCCGCCGACGCCGGAGATCCAGAGGCGCTTGAGCGTCAATGTCGATTCTCGCAGCGCCTTCCAGGCTGAAACCTGCCCGTTCGACGATTCCCCGCTGCGACTGGACTTGAAAAAGGTCGAGTTCACCCGGCCCGACGGCACGGCGCTGCAGCCGGAGATCGCGGCGGCGATATCGGACCTCAAGCTGCCGAGCGGCGACCAGTCGATCCGCGTGGTCTGCGAGCTGCGTGACAACGTCAATGCCGCGCTGCGCCGGCGCGGCTGGATCGCCTCGGTGCAGATTCCGGCGCAGGAAATCACCGACGGCACGCTCAAGCTGCAGATCGTCACCGCCCGCATGGTCGAGACCCGCGTGCGCGGCAATCCGGGGCCGTACGAGAAGCTGCTGCGCGAGCGGCTGGCCCAGCTCCAGGCCTATGACCCGCTCAACGAGCGCACGGTCGAGCGGTTGCTGCTGCTCGCCGGCGACGTGCCCGGGCTCGACGTCCAGCTCGCGCTGCGCCCCGCCGGCGGTCGCCAGGGCGATGTGATCGGCGAAGTGACGATCAACTATCGCCGCTTCACCGTCCTCGCCAATGCGCAGAACTATAATTCCAAGGTGCTTGGCCGCGAGACCGCCTATGTCCGCGGCGAATATTACGGCCTCACCGGGATGGGCGACCTGACCTATCTCGGCGTGTCGAGCACCGCCGATTTCCACGAGCAGAAAATCCTCCAGGCAGGGCACATCCTCAGCCTGGACGGCAAGGGCACCACCTTTGGCGGGCGGATCAGCTATGCCTGGTCGCGCCCCGATATCGGCGCGCTCGACTATCGTACCGACACGCTGATCGCCGGCTTCGACTTCACCCGGCCGCTGGTCCGCTCGCTCAACACCAACCTGTCGTTGGGCGCAGGCGTCGACTATATCGACCAGTATACCAACATCTATTCGGGCGGCGCGAAGCTGCCGCTGACCCGCGACAAGATGCGCATCGCCTATGCCAGCATGAGCGGCGATATGCGCGACATCCGCCTGGACGGCAGCACGATCTGGTCGCTGCGTACCGCGATCGAGCTGCGCAAGGGATTCGATATCCTGGGCGCGTCGAAGCAGGGATTTGTCGATGGGCACGTCCAGTCGCGCATCGACGGCCATTCGGACGCATTCGTCGCGCGCGGCAGCGTCGAGGGAATCTTCGGGCCGAGCCCCTGGGTCCGCCTGATCGGCAAGGGCCAGGTACAGTGGACCAATGTCTCGCTGCTCAACTATGAGGAATTCTCGCTCGGCAACCTGACGATCGGCCGTGGCTATGATCCCGGCGCGAACAGCGGCGACCGCGCGGTGGGCCTGAGCGGCGAGCTGGAATTCACCCTGCCGATCTCGTCCAAGCTGTCGATCCAGCCCTTCGGCTTCTACGACTTCGTCTATCTCGACAATCTCGATCGCGGCGCGACCGAGCGCAACCGCAAGCTCTCCAGCTATGGCGGCGGCGTGCGCATCGCGCTGCCGGGCCTGGCGCTGCTCGAAGTCACCTATGCCCATCCGAAGGACAAGGCGCTGACGATAGACCAGCGGCGCCCGCCCAATCGCCTGCTCGTGTCCCTGTCGCTGCGTCTGAGCGACACCGCCCGGTAGTTCGCGGCCTGTGTTTCCAAGGCCAGAAAGTTCGAGGAGCGTATCATGATGACCACCCCCGGCCAGGCCCGCACCTTGCGATCCTCGACCTTGCGGGCACTGGCATTGTCCACCGCGCTTGCCGGCAGCATGACCCTGCTGCCGAACGTGGCGCACGCCCAGAACAACACGCCGTCCGGGGCGACCGTCGTCTCGCCCGGCGGCGGCACCGCGCCGACCTTCAACGGCGGCGGCACCGGCAACGCGAACGGCACGCCCACCAACCTCAATGTCGATCTGCGCGACAGCAGCACGATCATCAACTGGAACCGCTTCGACATTGCGAACGGCAGCACGGTCAACTTCAACACCGGGCTGGCCGGCGACGTGGCCGTGCTCAACCGGGTGACCGGCGGCAACCCGTCGAACATCAGCGGCGCGCTCAATTCCGCCGCCAACGTCAACGTGTTCCTGCTCAATCCCGCCGGGATCATGATCAGCAGCACCGGTACGGTATCGACCGGCTCGTTCGTCGCCACCACGCTCGACATATCGAACAGCGACTTCGCAGCGGGGAACTACAGCTTCGCCGGCGCCAACAACGCGGCAGGGATCACCGTCAACGGCAGGATCACCACGCGCGGCACCGGCATCGGCCTGATCCTGCTCGGTCGCACGGTCAATTCGAACGGCGATCTCGATGGCGGCACGCAGGACGTCGCGCTGGTCGCGGCGACCGATGTGAAGCTCAACTTCACGCCGGGCAGCCCGCTGGCGATCGAGATCACCGAAGGCACCAATGTCAGCAACGCGATGCAGGTCGTCGGCGGCACGATCCAGGGCCGCAACGTCTTTTTCGGCATGGCGACGCGCTCGAACGTCACCAACGCGCTGCTCCAGGTCGAGGCCAATGTGACGGCGGTCGCGGGCGCCAAGGGCATCGTTATCGTCGGCGGCCGCAGCACGATCGATTCCGCGGTCACCGCGCCCAGCGGCGGCGGCAACAACAATTCGGGCACAGTGCGTGTCTCGACCGGCGGCTCGCTGATCTATGCCGGCTCGTCGGCGGGTGCTGGCGTGGACATCGGCGGCACGGGCGCGGTGACGGTCGCCAGCACGGTCGACAGTGGCGGCGACTATAAGGTCCGCGGCGACAGCGTGACGCTGGGCCGGGCCAACAGCACGATCCTCCAGCGCGCGCAGGGCGGTGTCTCGGTACGGGCCGATGACGGCGACATTAGCGGCCTGGGCACGCTCACGCTGATCGCGGACCGTGCGGGCGCGGGCGGCACGCCGCTGGTCCTCGATGCGGACGGCAATATCGATTTCGGCACCAACACCACGCTGAACGCCGGCGGCTCCAGCCTTGCCTCGGCGATCCATATCTTCAACCGCAACCGCAACGCCAATGTCCGGCTGGGCGATGTGAGCGCGCTGAAGATCGACGGCGGGCTTTCGGGCGGTGCGCTCGAGGGCAAGCTGGTCCGCGCATTCAATATCCTCGGCAATGGCGGCGACATCACGCTCGGCACCGTCACGCTGGCCGATGCCCAGACGATCGAAGCCGATGACCTGACGGTCGGCGGTCTGAGCGCATCGGGTGCGGTATCGCTCAAGGCGGCCAGCGCGATGCGCGTGGGCACGGTGAATTCGACCGGCAGCACCGTGTCGCTTGTCGCCAACACGCTTGGCGGGGTGCCCACCGGCTCGCGCGCCAATGCCACCGCCTCGGGCGCCGTCACGATCGATGTAAGCGGCAGCGCGCTGCTCGGCGCTGTGACCTCGACCAGCGATCTCGTGTCGGTCGAGGCCGGCACGTTCGACATCTCCAGCGTCAGCGCAGTCACCGGTGCCACGCTCCTCGCCAACAATGGCGATGCGCGCGTCGGCGGGATCAGTGTCTCGAACGGCGCAGCAGTGATCGATGCCGATGACAACATCTTCGCCACCGGCCCGGTCTCGATCAGCGGCAACTACAGCGTCACCGGCGATAACGTGACGCTGAGCGGTACCCAGGCGGCCGGCGGGGCGGCGACGATCACCGCGCGCGGCACCGGCACGATCACCAACAGCGGCACGCTCAACCTCACCGCCAATTCGGATGGCGCCGGCACCGAGGTGCTCACCTTGCGCGGTCGGATGAACCTCACCAGCACGAGCACGCTCAACGGCGGCTCGGCGAAACAGTCCGCCGTGGTGATCGACACCGGCGCGAACAACGACATCAAGCTCGGCAACGTCACCGGCGCCTCGCTGTCGATCGCGGGCGGGGCGACGATCAACAGCAATCTCGTCCTCGGCAATGTCGACACCACTGCCGATCTCGGCTTCGTCTCCAACCAGTCGATCAGCGCGGGCAACCTGACCAGCGCCGGGCTGGTCAGCCTGCAGGCACCGGTTCTCGCCGTCGGAGACATTCAGGCGGCGACCAGCGTCACGCTCAGTGGTCGCCAGGTCGATTTCGGAGCAATCAACGCGGCGACCGCGATACTGGGGACAACGGGCACCACCAGCACGCGTCGCCTCAGCGGCAATTCAGTGACCACCAGCGGCGCGGTGACCCTCACCAGCGCGAGCGGCGCGATCACTATCGACGGGATCACCGCCGGTGGCGGGCTGGGCGTCACGTCGGCAGGCGCAGTGACGCTGGGCACGGTCGGCGTGACCGGCGACGCGACGATCACCACCACCGGCGCGAACGACATCACCCTGACCGCGCTCACCGCCACTGGCGCCGTGGCGCTGACCAGCGGGGACGACATCGCTGCCGGCTCGATCGCCAGCAGCGGCGGCACGGTGACGCTGGTTGCGGACGATGTGACCGGCATCGGCACCGGCCGCGCCGCACTCAGCGCCGCGGGCGCCCTGTCGGTGACGGCGGGCGGCAATGCCCGGCTGGCGGCGGTGAGCGGCAACACGGTCAATGTCCAGGCTGCGACGATCGACGCCGGCGCGGTGAGCGGCCCGGCCGGGATCACGCTCAAGGCCACCGGGGGAACGCTCAAGCTTGCCGGGCTTTCGACCACCGGCGGCGACGTCAGCCTGACCGCGAGTGACGCCGTGACCGTCGACGGCCCCGTCTCGATCACGGGCAACTATGCGGTGACCGGCAAGGGCGTAACGCTTGGCGGCACGCAGGATGCGACGGGCACGGTCGATGTCACTGCGACGGGTACCGGCACGATCTCGAGCCTCGCCGGACTGCGCCTCACCGCCAATTCGGACGGCGTCGGCACCGAGGCGCTGACTTTGCACGGCAGCGCCAATCTCGGCACCGACAGCCTGCTGCGCGGCGGCCCCGGCCGCCAGTCGCAGGTGATCATCGATTCGAGTGCCGCGGGCAATTTCAAGCTCGGCGACGTCGATGCGGAGGGTTTGGTGATCGCGGGTGGCGCGCCGCTCAGCGGCAGCCTGACCTTCGGCAATGTGACGACGACCGGCGCGGTGACTCTGGTCGTCGACGGCGGGATCACCGGCACCGGCATCACCAGCACCGGCGGCACCGTGTCGCTCACCGGCGCGGGCGCGGCCACGGTCGGCACGCTGTCGGGCTCGACGGTCGACGTGTCGATGCAGGGCAATGTCGCGATCGACTATTTCACCGCTACGGCGGGCGCGGCGAACCTGGCCTCGACCGGTGGCAGCGTCACGCTCAAATCGGGCTCGGCCACAGGCAACGTCAATGTCACCGGCCAGGGCGCTGTCGCGGTTGCCGATGCGATCACCGCCGGCGCGGACTATCGCGTGCGGGGCGCCTCGGTGGCGCTGGGGATGGACGGCGATGCGGAGATCCAGTCCGCCGGCGGCATCGTGGACATCACCTCGGCCAGTGGCACGATCACCGGCGGTACCGGGCTCACGCTGCGCAGCGGCACCGGCGCGCTGATCCTCGACGGCGCAGGCGGAATCGATCTCGGGGCCGGGCTCCTCCAGGCAGGCAGCGCCGGCACCGGCCAGCTTGGCCTGCGTGCGGGCAACGGCCAGACGATCGACCTGGGCGACAGCGTCAAGGCCGGCACGATCGGCTCGGTCGATGCGGTGCACAGCGCGATCGGGGCGGCATTCACCCATAACGGCAATCTCCGCTTCGGGACGCTTGATGCCGCCGATGCCGTCGATATCCGCCTCACCAGCGGCAACCTGACCGGCACTGCGCTGAACGGCGCAGGCAGCGTGGCGATCGATGCGGGCAGCGGCACGGTCGATCTCGGCGCGCTCACCGCGACGGCGCTCACCGTCAATGGCGGCACGCTGCAGGGCGGCAACTGGAGTGCGAGCGGCAATGTGGCGCTCACCGGCGGCGCGATCACGCTCGTCGGGCTCGACAGCACCGGCGGCGCGACGAGCGCGACGACGAGCGCGGGCACGCTCTCGATCGACACCGCGCATGCCGCGACCGATCTTCTGCTCACCGCCAATGGTGGCGCCGACATCTCGGTCGGCACCGCGAGCGCCGCCGGCAATGTCTCGCTGATCGCAACCGGCGGCGACATCTTGGTCGACAGCGCCACGGCGGGCGCGACGCTCACGCTCAAGTCGGGCGGCGACATTCTCGGGCGCAGCGGCGGCACCACTCCGGGTCTCTCGGGCACCGATGTGGTGATCGAAGTGACCGGCAACCTGACTACCGGCGGCATCACCTCGCCGGGCGGGCTCAGCATCACCTCCGGTTCGATGAACATCGGCAGTGTGAGTGCAGGCACCGCGCTGAGCCTCACCGCTTCGCAGGGCGCGATGGTCCTCGGCAGCGCGAGCGCGGGCGGTGCGATCAGCCTGACCGCCACCGGCGCAATCGATGTCGGCACGCTGACCAGCGGCGCCGGCGTGACGCTCGATGCCGGTGGCGCGCTGGCGGTTCACCAACTGACCGCGCCGGGGGCGGTGACCGCGCATGCCGGCGGCCTGCTGACGCTCGACCAGGTCCAGGCCGCAAGCCTGACCAGCGACGCGGCCTCGGCGACGCTCGGCACGCTCACGCTCGACGCACTGACGCTCAAGGGTGGCGGCGCGAACATTGCCGATGCCACGGTGACGGGTGCGGTAACGAGCGACCTCAGCGGCGCGCTTCGTGTGGACACGCTCAAGGCCGGCAGCGCGGTGCTCAAGGCGGACAGTGCGACCCTGGGCACGCTGACGCTTGGCACGCTCACGTTGACCGGCGGATCGGCAAGCATCGCCACCGGGACCGTTACCGGCGCGACCACGGCGGACCTCAGCGGCACGCTGGCGATCGATATGCTGACGGGCGCGGATGTGACGGTCAAGGCGGGCACGCTCACCGCGAACAGCCTCACCGCGAGCGGGGTGACCGCGCTCACCGGCGGATCGGGCGGAGTCGATCTCGGCCAGCTGAACGGCACCGGCGCGATCACGATCGGCTCGGCCGGCACGGTTGCGGTCGATGGCTGGCAGGCTCCGGCCGGCATGACGATCACCGCGGCGAATGACGTGACGCTCGGCACCGGTACCGCCAGCGCGCTGACCGTCACCGGCCGCGGCATTTCGGTCACCAACGCCACCGTCAACGGCGCGGCCACGCTTACCGCGAGCGGTGCGCTCAACGTCCAGGCGCTGCGCGGCGGCAATCTCGCCTTCAAGGCCGCGAGCATCACCGCCGACGGCCTGACCGCCACCGGCACGACGATGCTGACCAGCACCACCGGCACGATCGACCTCGGCCAGCTCAATGGGGCCGGCGCGATCACGCTGGCTTCGGCGGACGGGGTGGTGGTCGACAATTGGCAGGCCCCTGCGGGCATGACGATCACCGCGGCCAACGCGGTCAATCTCGGCACCGGTACGGCGAGCATGCTCACCGTGACCGCGGGCAGCATCCAGCTCGCCGACGGCACGATCACCGGTGACGCGAACCTTACCGCCACCGGCGCGCTCGGGATCAGCAAGCTGCGCGCCGCCAACGCCGTGCTCAAGGGCGGCACCGCGACGCTGGGCACGCTGAACCTCGGCGCACTGACCCTGACCGGCGGCGCCGCCACGATAACCGACGCGACCGTAACCGGCACCGCCTCGATCGACCTCACCGGCGCGCTCGGCGTCGACAGGCTGACCGCGGCGACCGCGACCCTCCTCGCCGGCGGGACCGCGACGCTCGGCAACGTCACCGGCACGACGGCGCTGACCGTGCGCGCCGGCGACCTGGTGCTGAACGGCACGCTCAAGGCACCGACCGTGACGGTGGGAAGCCGCGATGCCGCAGGCGGCCTGCGCCTCGGCGCCGCTGCCGACGAGGCCGGTGCGGGGCTCGGCCTGAGCGCCGCCGAGATCGCGCGGATCGAGGCGGATCGCGCCGTGTTCGACGGCGGCAGCGGCGAAGTCACCGTCGGCACGCTGGCCTTCGGCGCGCAGACTGGCCGCACCCATGTCGATATCCTCACCACCGGCGATCTCAAGGTCGTCGGCGTGGTCGAGGGCGAGGGGGCAGGGCGGCTGTTCCGCTTCGGCGGCTCGACCAGCGACACCACGCTCGCGCGCACGATCCAGATCCTCGCGACTGCAGAGGCCGGCGGACGGCTGTTCTTCGGCAACGCCGATCTCGAACTGCGCGGCGCGAAGATCGCGCTGGGCCAGAGCGGGCTGCTCGACGGCTTGTTCGCCAATGGCGGTGCTTCGGTCGACCAGGCCGCTGCGCTGATCGGCAGCTCCAACTCGCCGCTCTACAGCGCGCTCGCCGGCGGTTCGCCCTATGTGACCGGGCAGGAGACCACGCTCAGCGCCGGCCGGCTCACCGTCCGCTTCGACGATTTCGCGCTGTTCCAGAATACCGGCACGCGCGGCTTCAACACGGGCGTGGTGATCGGTGGCAACCCCAGTGGTGGCCCCGCGCTCAGCCTGATCGGCCCGGGCGGGGGCAAGCGAACCGCCTTCGCGATGTTCGGCACGATCAACGGGGTCAGCGGCACCTCCACCGCAGTGCTCGGCAACACCGTGATCAGCTCGACCGGCATCGATCTCGCCAATGCCCGCGTCAACGGCTGCGTGCTCGGCACTGCGGCGGGCTGCCTCACCACGACGATCTCGCAGCCCACGCTCAACGTGTTCGATCCGGGGAGGCTCGTCGTGTTCCGCGCCGAAGCCGATTTCACCCTGCCGTTCGATCCGGTGCTCGGCAGCAACAACGAGGCGCTGTTCGCGGGCGTCGGCTCGATCGCCGAGCCCGGCGCGCCGGAAGAGGATCGGGACCAGAACCAGCCGCCCGCGGCACAACAGCCCAACCCCCAGGAGCAGAAGTGACGATGCGCATATCTCGCCCCCGCACCCGGCTGGCCGCCACCACCGCAATGCTTGCGATGCTCGCCGGATGCGCGTCCGAAGCATCGCGGCCACGCACCCAGCTCGATAGCCTGAGCCTCGGCCGCAACACTGCCGATGAGCCCTGCGTCGCCAGTCGCACCTGGCGCGATGCCGGCGCGAAGGATCTGTTCGACAGCGCCTATCTGATCACCTGCCGCAACGTCACCGCCAGCCGCCCGCTCGGCGCGATGCGGGTGGTGCGCGACACGCCGGACGCGCTCAAGGCGGTGGATGCGCTTTTCGACTGCGGCGCCGAGGCGGATGTCATGATTGCGGGGGCTCCGGCCCGCGCGCGTCGCTGCACTGACAAGACGCTCGGCATCGATACCGTGCGCGTCGACGTGCCGATGGGGCGCGACCGGCTGATCGCCAATGCCACGCCGTCGCTGCTGGGGCAGCTCGAGGAAGGCGTCGGCATGCTGACCGGTCGCCGCAAGCTGGATGGCGACCCCCGGCGCGACGTGAAGGCGACGATCGATCTCGCCGCGCTCCCCGCAGGTCCCGGCACCGCGCCGGTGGTTGCCGATACCGGCGGCGAGGCGTTCGACCCCGCTGCCTCGCTGCGCCAGGGCATCCAGCTCAACCATAATGGCCGCCATGCCGAGGCGTCGCGCCTGCTCAACGACGCGATCAGCCGCTTGCCGCAGGGCAGCGACCTGGCAACGCGCACCGAGCTGCTGCTCGAAGCCGGTCTTGCCGATTCCAACATCTCGTTCAACGACAGCGCGCAGCAGCGCTTCGCCCAGGCCGATGCGCTTATCGGCCAGAGCGAAGGGGAAGGCGCCGCCTATCTCCAGCGCAAGCGTGACGCCTATGTCGCGCTCGATCAGCTCAACCGCCGCCAGTTCGCCGCGGCGCTGAAGACGCTCGACCGGCTGGTGTCGGTCGAGGCGCCGGCCGATCAGCCGCTGCTCGACGTCTCGACGATCCGCCAGCTCAATCGGGGGCGCCCGGGCCAGGTGCGCAACGCCGTAGCGGTGCCGGATACCCGCCAGCTCTCGCAGCTGGTGATCGATGCCCAGGCCAATTGGGCGCGCAGCGTCACGTTGCTCGCGCTCGGCCAGGATGATCGGGCCAATGCTGCGCTCGATGCCTCGACCCGTGCCTATCGCGCGCTGCTCGGCGAGCCGATCGACCCGACCCAGTCGCTCTGGCTCGGCGCCCGGATCGAGCGCCAGCGCGGCCGCCTCGCTGCGCGGCGCAAGGATTGGCCGAACGCGCTCGCTTCGTTCGATCGCGCGCTCCAGTATCTCCGCCGCAGCGCAGTCGGTTCGCTCGGCACCGGCAGCGAGCCGGCGATCGCCGAGGCTCAGCTCGAGCGTGCCGGCGTGCTCGCCCGCAGCGGCGCCACCCCCGCGCAGATCCGTCAGGAATATGCCGGCGCAGTCGATGCGCTGGTCGCCTCGAACAGCACCGGCAGCATCCTGCCCACGGGCCTGGAGAATTATCTCGACGTGCTGGTAGACGAGGCGAAGACCAAGCCGCGCGCCGATACCTATGAGCTGTTCTTCCGCGCGGTGCAGTCGGGCGGGCAGCCGGGCGTGGCGCGCCAGCTCAACCAGCTTCAGAACGTCGTCTCGACCGATCCCGAGCTCGCCAACTTGGTGCGCAGCCGCGCATCGCTCGAGCGCGAGATCACCCGGTTGCGCTATGCGATCGCCGACAAGGCCGAGACGCCCGGCCAGTCGGTCGGCGACCTCGAGAACCAGCGCCAGCGCGCCGAGGGGCAGCTGCTGGTCGTCAACGACCAGCTCTCGCGCAACCAGCGCTTCCGCGCGGTCGACGATACGCCGGCCACCGTGGCCGCGATCCGTGACTCTCTGCGTCCGGGTGAGGGCTATCTGAAGCTCTACCAGCTCAGCAACCGCGTCTACGGCATCTACATCACCCAGCAGCAGACCTTCATCTATCCGGTCGTCGCCAGCGCCAAGCAGCGCGCCGAACTCGACGGGCTGGCGGACACGGTGCGCCGCTCGATCGATGGTCGCCTCGCCGACGGCCAACTGGTGCCTTATGACGCGGGCGGCGCGCATGTGCTGTTCCGCCTGATCGCCGGCCCGGCTCGCGAGACGATGCTCAAGACCGCGTCGCTGGTCGTCGATCCCGCAGGCCCGCTGACGGCGCTGCCGATCGGCGCACTGGTCACCGATTACGATCCCAAGGTGGTGCGTGAGGATCCGTTCGATTTCTCGCAGACCGCTTTCCTTGCTTCGAAGACGACGATCTCGACTGCGCTGTCGCCGCGCTCCTTCCTGGTCTCGCGCAGCCTCCCGCAATCGACCGCCCGGCACGCGCTGCTCGGCTTTGGTGCCCACACGCCGCCGGTGCAGAATGCCGGCGTCAACCGGATGGTCGATGTCGGGTTCGGCTGCACCGTCGGCTACAACCAGCTCGCGTCGATCTCCCGCGGTTTCGCGCCGATCGACAAGAGCGAGCTGGTCACCGCCGCCCAGGCGCTCGGCGATCCCAACGCGCCGCTGATCACCGCCGCCGCCTTTACCGATACCGCGATCGAGCAGCGCGGCGATCTGGCCGATTACCAGGTGATCCATTTCGCCACGCACGGCCTGCAGGAAGGGCAGTGGGGCTGCGCCAAGTCGCCGCCCGCATTGGTCACCTCGTTCGGTGATGCCGGGTCTGACGGGCTGCTGAGCTTCTCCGAGATCGCCCAGCTCCATTTCAACGCCAACCTCGTCGTGCTCTCTGCCTGCGACACGATCAGCGGCGTGCGCGATCAGGGGCTCGCCCGCGCTTCGGGGCAGGAGGAATCGGGCACTACGCTTGAAGGGCTGGTCCGCGCCTTCCTCGCCGCCAATGCCCGCTCGGTGATGGCGACCTATTGGCAGGTCTCGGCCGAGAAGGAATCGCAGGAGCTGATGCGCACCTTCTACGGCGCCGCGCGTACTCAGACGATCGGCCAGGCGCTGCAGAGCGCGCAGCAGGGCCTGATGCGCGACCCCCGCTATTCGCATCCCTTCTATTGGGCGCCCTATTTCATCGTGGGCGACAGCACCAAGATGATGCTTTCGGGCGCGCCCAAGCCGCAAGCCGTGGCAAGCCGCTGATGGCCGGATCCGGCACCGGCATGCGCGAACAGGTTGCGGCGGCGGGATCGCTGGTGATGGGGCTCGGCCTGATGGTCGCGATCCTGCTCGCCGGCCCCGGCCTCGTCGCGCCGCTCGTGCCGACGGGCTGGTCCGAGGCCGGGCAGGAGGGCGCGTTCGTCCTCGCCATTTACGGTGCGATGGTCGTGGTGGCGCTGGTCGCCGGTGCGGTCCTGCGCCGGCGTGTGACAGGGCTCGGCGCGCGTCCCGGCTGGCATCTCGCCACCGGCTTCGGGCTTGGCCTGCTCGGCATCTGCCTGGCCGCCACCTTCGCGACGATCGCCGGCGGGCTGCGCTTCGGCACGGGGCAGGGCGGCAGCGCGGTGCTGCTGCTCGGGCTGGTGCTGGTGCTGTTCCAGGCCGCGGCCGAGGAGCTGTATTTCCGTGGCTGGATCCAGCCGGTGCTGGCGCGGGCCTGGGGGGCGCTGCCGGCGATCGGGATGACGGCGCTGGCCTTTGCCGCGCTCCACATGCTCGGCGCCGCGATGGCACCCTTGTCCTTCCTCAACCTGCTGCTCGGCGGCCTGCTCTTCGGCGCGCTCGCGGCGCAGGGCGGCGGGCTCGCGGGCGCGATCGGCGCGCATTTCGCCTGGAACGGCACCGAACAGCTGGTCCTCGGGCTCGATCCCAATCCCGGCATCGGCAGCTTCGGCAGCCTGTTCGATCTCGACCTGGTCGGCCCCGCCACCTGGGGCGGCTCGGCCGAGGGGCTCAATGCCAGCCTTGCCATGGCGATGGCGCTGGTCGTGCTGCTCGTTCCCCTCGCGATGCTCGCGCGCAGTCCTGCGCCGGCGCCCGCGGTCAGTCCGAGGTAGCGGCGCGTTGCTGGTCGATCCGATCCCGTTCCTTGCGGAAAGCCGCCAGCGCCTTGCCGGCGAGCGCCTGGCCTGTGCCGGTCGGGATCGTCATCGGGTCGACGGGCTGGCCGTCGATATGGACTTCGTAGTGGAGATGCGGCCCGGTCGAGCGGCCGGTGGTGCCGACCTCGCCGATCTGCTGCCCCTGCGAGACATGCGCGCCGGCGGTGACGCCGGGCAGGATGCGGTTCATGTGGAGGTAG
>Ga0164294_10001583_pt1 | contig 21054 bp, 20 predicted proteins | sample GEODES005metaG_FD_111479 | JGI IMG/M metagenome (GOLD analysis project Ga0164294, IMG submission 111479) | Oligotrophic lake water microbial communities from Sparkling Lake, Wisconsin, USA - GEODES005 metaG | ecosystem: Environmental > Aquatic > Freshwater > Lake | place: USA: Sparkling Lake...
ATTTTTTTATAATGATAAAAGTAGCAGCAAATGCTAAAATTCCTACTGATGCAAAAAGCGGCACTACTGGATAAGATTCCATTATGTTTCCAATAACGGCATTGGTATACACTAAATAGTCTACTGCTATAAAATTATATCTTACGCCAAATTCATTCCAAAAAAAGAATTCGCTAACGGCATTTTGTATGATTAATAAAATAAATATGAAAATAGTTAAAGAAAACAAAGCCAAACGAATTGATTTTCTATATTTATCTGTAAACAAAATGGCTGCAAAAAATATAGTTTTTAAACCTACAAAAGCAATTCCTATTTCTGGCAATACACCACCGTATTCGCTTAAAATACTTTTTCCAGAAATAATATATAGTAATAGTGCTACAAATACACCTAAAATTATATAACCATAAGGTTTTTTATATTTAGAATTTGATAAAAATATAAGATAGAACCATAAAATGGCACCAATTAGTATAAAAATTAGTAAATCGGAAATTAAGCCAAGACCAAAAATTTTACTAATTTCAACAATAGAAAATTTACTTTGTGTTATAGGGTGAAATAGTAAAACTAATCGGGTTAAAAAGCTAACAATCAAATAAAAAATCGCTAAATTTGTGTATACAACGTTTTTTTTAAACAAGTTTCTCATTTTGTAGGAATTTACTACAAATGTACAGTAAATTAACTTTAAAGTAACTTTAAATAAATATAATATTATGAATGATGCAAATTTTCACATGGTGGTAAACCACTTTCCAATTATTGGGACAATTTTTGGATTAGGAATTTTAATTACAGGAATTGTAATGAAAAACAATGTTATTAAAAATATAGCGTACGTGCTTTTCTGTATTTCAGCCGTTTTCGGATTTGCAAGTATGTTTACAGGTGAAGGAGCAGAAGAAATTGCTGAAAATTTACCTTCTGTAACGGATCAAATTATTCATGAACATGAAGAAATGGCTGAGAAATTAGCTTTAGTCTTATATGTTTTGGCTGGAATTTCTTTAGTTGGATTGTTTTTAAATTTTAAAAATCATGCTAAAGCAAACGTAGTATCTTATTTTGCTTTTGCAATAGCTTTAGTAGCGGTATTTTTAGGAAAACAAACGGGTACAACTGGAGGAGAAGTTCGCCACACAGAAATTAGATCGAATGTTACAGTTGGTTCTTGTTTAAAAGCTATTGATAACGTAGAAGTAGATAAAGATTAAATTAAAACAAACTAATAAATAGCTCAAACCTCCAATTTGCATAACAATTGGTTTATTTTTTACTTTCCGATACAGAAATTAGCAAAAATATTGCCAAGTAACTCATCGTTAGTTACTTCGCCGGTTATTTCACCAAAGAAATATAAGGCGGTTTTAATATCAATAGCAATTAAATCAGAAGAAATTCCAGCATCTAATCCCCATTTTACTTTCTGAATTTCTTCTAACGCTTTTAATAACGAATCGTAATGACGGGTATTGGTTATAATGGTTTCGTTATTTCTTAAAGCACCAGTATTTACAAAAGAAAGTAAGGTGTTTTTAAGTTCATCAATACCTGTTCTTTTCTTGGCAGATATAGTAATGGATAATGGATAATTAATAATGGATAATTTTTCTAAAAGATGCGCGCGTTGTTCTTCGTTTAGAAAATCGATTTTATTAACTATCATTACAAGCGGTTTTTGAGGGAATTTATTCTTAATTTTTTCAATTTCAATTTTAAACTTGTTTTCATTCTCCATTATCAATTGTAAACTATCAATTAAAAATAGAACCACCTGCGCTTGCTCAATTTTTTCAAACGTTTTTTGAATTCCAATGCTTTCTACCACGTCTTTTGTTTCTCGAATTCCGGCCGTATCAATAAATCGGAAACCGATACCATCAATTACTAATTCGTCTTCAATAGTGTCTCGGGTTGTTCCAGCAATGTCAGAAACTATGGCACGTTCTTCATTTAATAAGGCGTTTAATAGCGTAGATTTTCCTACATTGGGTTCACCTACAATGGCTACTGGAATTCCGTTTTTAATTACATTACCTACTGCAAAAGAATCTAGTAATCGTTTTAAAACAAATTCAATTCGTATTAGTAATTCCTCAAATGCTTTTCTGTCGGCAAACGCGACATCTTCTTCAGCAAAATCAAGTTCTAATTCAATAAGTGAGGCAAAGTTTAAAAGTTCTTCACGGAGTTTCGCAATTTCATTACTAAATCCACCACGCATTTGCTGCATCGCGATTTGATGATTTGCTTCGTTATCTGAGGCAATTAAATCGGCAACAGCTTCTGCTTGAGATAAATCTAATTTTCCGTTTAAAAAGGCACGTAGAGTAAATTCTCCTGCTTGCGCCATTTTTGCTCCTTTTCGAAGCAGTAATTGTATGATTTGCTGTTGAATAAAAGTAGAGCCATGACATGAAATTTCTACTACATTTTCGCCCGTGTAAGAATTTGGCCCTTTAAAAATAGAAAGCAAAACTTGATCGTATGTTTTTGCATCATCCATAATATGGCCTAAATGAATGGTATGTGTTTTTTGTTTTGTAATATCTTTTCCAGAAACCGAATCAAATACTTCAGCAGCTATAGTAATAGCATCTTTACCAGATAATCTAATAATAGCAATAGCTCCAGCACCCGATGGCGTAGCTAAGGCAACTATGGTTTCTTGTGGAATCATTTTTTAAATTTTGTTTCTTGGCAAAGATAAAATTTTAGTACTTAGTAATTAGTAATAATTGAATAGTTTTTTTAAATAAAAAACCACAAAAGCCGGAAGCAATTGTGGTTTTATGTAGTAGTTAGTTTGGTTGTATATTTTTTAGTTATTAAGCATTACTGGCATAACTAACATGGTAACAGTTTCACCTTCGTCTAATCCATCAATAGGAGTAAGGATTCCGGCTCTGTTAGGTAATGACATTTCAAGTTGAATTTCATCACTTGTTAAGTTATTTAGCATTTCTGTTAAAAAACGAGAGTTGAAACCAATTTGTAAATCGTCTCCCTGATAATCACAAGTTAAACGTTCATCTGCTTTGTTTGAATAATCAATATCTTCTGCAGAAATATTTAATTCTGTACCTGCAATTTTTAAACGAATTTGGTGTGTAGTTTTGTTAGCAAAAATAGCTACACGACGAACCGAATTTAAAAAAGTAACACGACTTAAAATTAGTTTATTTGGATTTTCTTTAGGAATAACCGCTTCGTAATTAGGATATTTTCCATCAATTAAACGACAAGTTAACATGTAGTTTTCAAATGAATAAGTAGCGTTAGAATCGTTGTATTCTACTTTTACTTCTGCATCTGAAGTGGCTAAAATTCCTTTTAAAATAGTTAAAGGTTTTTTAGGCATAATAAATTCGGCACTTTGCGAGGCTTTTACATCTGCGCGAGCATATTTCACTAATTTATGCGCATCTGTAGCTACGAAAATTAATCCTTCTGTAGAAAATTGAAAAAACACACCACTCATTACTGGACGTAAATCATCGTTACCAGTTGCAAAAATAGTTTTTCCAATTGCTGTTGCTAACACTTCTGAAGGTATCAATGTTGTTGAAGGATCTTCTAAAGCTACTGCTTTAGGAAATTCTTCACCAGCTGCATACGCAATCGCATATTTACCCGAATTAGAACTAATTTCAACAGTGCTATTTTCTTCAACAGTAAACGTTAATGGCTGCTCTGGAAATGTTTTTAAAATATCTAATAATAATTTTGCAGGTATTGCAACACTTCCTTTACTATTTGACTCAATTTCTAAACTTGCCGACATTGTAGTTTCTAAATCGGAAGAAGAAACATGTAATTGATTGTTATCTAATTCAAATAAAAAATTATCAAGAATTGGTAACGTATTATTGCTATTAATAACGCTTCCTAAAACTTGTAATTGTTTTAATAAATACGAACTGGATACTATAAAATTCATCATTTTTAATTTTTTTTGCTTGTACAAATATAATGGGTTACAATTAAATCTAAAAATATACTTATTAACAACTAATACTTATATTTTTTCTTTCTTAAATACGTAAAAATAAATCCGAATAGTGCTAATAAAACAATTGGTAGCGCTACTGTTAGCAGTTGTGTTTGATTGTAATTATCGTGAACACTTTGTTTGTCTAGTACGGGTAAGGTTACATCTTTACTTCTAATGTTAATAAGTCCGTTATCGTCTAATAAATAATTTACGCTATTTAAGATAAATTCTTTGTTTCCGAAAAATTGTCCGGTGTATTTATCATATCCTAATTCAATTGGTGCGCCTTTATCTAATTGATTTTTTATTACGTCTCCATCAGAAATTACAATCATTTTTGTTGGAACGCTTTTATTTAAAAAAGTAGCATCTTTAAAAGGCAACACACGATTGTTGTACACTGAAGTAAAAGTGCCTTCTAACAAAGCCGCAACTGGAATTAATCCGCCATCAGCATAATCTTTTGGACTGGTTTCTTCCGTAATCATTTCCAACGAAACTACACTTGGTGTTCCAATTACTTTAGAATAAGGGGAACTTTCCAGTAAAATGGTAGTTTTAGTATTGGTTTTTAATAACTCAATTGGAGAGCAAAAGTTGAATTTTACGCCATCCGTATTTTTTACAATAGGATGTTTTTTAGAAGCTGGATAAATAAATGGTGCCATTTTCCAATTATAGGTTTCCATCTGACTTTCACTTCCTTCTTTTCCAGAAGATAATTTTAATGGTGTTCCATATTCATCTTTAATCATTTGAGGATTAATTCGGAATCCGTATTTAAAAAACATATCCGTTAAATTCAAATCGTTATTGCTAACTAATGAGGAACCGGATTCATTGTATAAATTTTCCATTTCGGCATTAGTTCCATCAACCAACCAAAGCGTTTTTCCACCTTTCATGATAAATTGATCTAACACTTGTTTTTCGGTTTCAGTAAATTTTTCTCTTGGTTTCGCAATAATAGCCAAGTCGTACACATTTAAAGCTTTTAATGTTTTTTTAGGCTGTGAGGCCACCGAATCTAAAGTTATAGGTCCAATATAATAATTATCACGAATGGTTTTTAAAAAATCGGCAATGTATATATCATCTAACTCGCCATTTCCTTTAATAACTGCAATTTTACGTTGTTTTTCTTTTGAGATTTTATGAATGGCTTCTGCAAAAGCATATTCTAAATGTTGAACGGAGCTCTCTACTTTTTTCTCAGTTGAAGCACCCATTAAATTTTTCAATAATTGCACTTTTGCCCCTTTATCGCCATAATTGGCTAAAGCCCATGGGAAAACTACTTCTTGAGTTTGTTTTCCTTTATCTTCAACGGTTACGTTTATTGGTGTTAATCCTTTTTCAAAGAATTTTTTCATGACTTCCACACGTTCTTCTTCTTTTTCAATTGGATTTACGAATTGAAATGTAATATTTGAATTGTAAGCGGAAAATTCTTCTAATAACTGACGCGTTTCTGATTGTAATTTTTTAAAATCAGCAGGAAAAGTGCCTTCTAAAAACACATCAATGATTAAAGGTGAATCTACACCATCAATAATTTTTTTAGTGGTTTCAGAAAGGGTATATCTTTTGTCTTGCGTAACATCGAAACGTTTATAAATATAATAACTCGCGAAGTTTAAAATAAATAAACCAATCGCTAAAAACCCTAATTTCTTTAAACTATTTTTTTGAACGTCTTTCATTACCATTTAAGCGATTTAAGTTGATAAACAGTTCCAGCTAAAAATAAAATGGTGATACTAATAAAATAGATAATATCACGAGTATCTAACACACCACGACTCATACTTTTAAAGTGAAAATCCATTCCCAACGTTTTAATAATTCCACTAAAATTACCAAACAAATTAGCTAAACCATCCAACCCAAAATAAAAGAAAAAACATAAAAAAACAGCAATTATAAAAGCTACTATTTGATTGTCTGAAAGGGTAGAAGTAAATACCCCTATTGAAGTATAAGCGGCAATTAAGAACAATAATCCAAAATAGGAACCAATGGTACTGCCATAATCGAAACTATTTTGAACTGCTGTAAAACTTGAAACTATAAACACATAAAAAAGTGTTGGGACAATGGCAATTAAAATTAAAATAAACGCCCCAAGAAATTTACCATTAACAATTTCCCAAAGACTTAAAGGTTTTGTAAAAAGTATTTCTAATGTACCTTGCTTTTTTTCGTCAGAGAAACTTTTCATAGTAACTGCTGGTATTAGGAAAATAAGAATCCAAGGTGCTAATTTAAAAAATGGACTCATATCAGCATATCCAGAATTTAAAATATTAAAATCACCATCAAAAACCCATAAAAATAACCCATTTAGCAAAAGAAAAATAGCAATTACTAAATAGCCAATTGGCGAACCAAAAAAAGATTTTATTTCACGTAGCAATACTGCTTTCATATAGTATACTTGTTTTATATTTACAAAAGTAATTTATAAACTTGAAACTTTATAATAAAGTATCTAATTTATTAACGCTCCAAGCTTCTGGTTTTTCTGCAAAGAGTGTTTTGGTATAAGCCCAAACTACATTAAATAAAGCTGATTTTCTGTAATTTTCTAATGCGGATTCATTTTTCCAATAGCTGTAAGTAAAAAAAATGCGTGTATCATGTTTGTCTTGATACAATTCTAAAAATTCATTACCATCAAAACTTCTTATTAGATGTTTAACTTCATTAAAATTGTTTAAAAAATCTACTATTTTATCTTCTTGAAAGGTAAGTTTTACAATTCGTACCAACATATTTTTATATTTAAATTCTTATACACAACACCTAAGATTCAAATTCCACAATTACAACATCTTGCATTTTTAAACCCAATAAAGTGTGCGCAGAACCTGAACGATTAGGATTGCTTCTATAAACTGCAATTTCTAAAAAACCTTCTTGATTAAAAAGCGCAATTTCGTTTCCTGCCATTGCATTTAAATCGGCTGAATTGTTATTTTTAAAATCGGCATAATTATGCTTTACTCTTTTAATTGTGTAAACAGAAAAACGAACACTATATTGCCTTCCCCTCGCTACTTCTTCTATATACGTTTTCGAAATATTAGTAACACAATTTCCAAAATCGTCAATATATACAATATGTCCGCGAATAGATGTTAAATTTTGATCCAATATAGGAACCAACATATTCATCTTTTTTATTTCTGTTAGTGGTGAGCCAATTACAGTCATTTCTCCACCTTTTGCCAAATGGGTTGCCACTGTAGCAAAAACATCTAAATCGCTAGAACCTTCTATTAATCTATCGTGAATAGTAATTTGTACTATTTTATCTGGATTTTTTTTATTGGTTAAACCACCAAAAATTCCATTATCGGCACCTACAAAATAATGGCCATCATAAAGTATAACAATATGAACAGTATCTGCATTTCTTGAAGCGTCTACAGCTACAACATGCACTGTTCCTTTTGGAAAATGCGAATAGGAGGTAGCTAGTAAATAACTGGCTTCTAAAATGTTAAATTTATCTATTAAATGAGAGATATCAATAATGGTCGACTCAGGAAATATTGAATATATCTTACCCTTTAAAATTCCGGAAAAGTGGTCTTTTAAACCAAAATCTGTAGTAAGCGTAATTATTGACATTTTATTGTTTATAACTTATTTTAAATGGAATGATTGTTTTTATTATATTTGAATGATACAAAATTACTCTTTTTTTTACAGAATTAAAACAATTAAAATTAAAGCCTTTGAACGAAAGAATTATTGAATTGGAAAACATTGCCCCTAAAGATTTTTGGGGTGCACATGACAGTCATTTAGAGACCATTAAAAAGTATTATCCAAAATTAAAAATTGTAGCTAGAGGTACCATTTTAAAGGCTTTTGGTGAAGCTGAAGTTTTAGAGGAATTTGAAAAGCGTTTTCGTCGTTTGATGACACATTTCACCCGTTTTAATACGATTGATGACAATGTGATTATGCGAGTTATTGAAGGTGATGCGCAACAAACTGGAGAAATGCCAAAAGGCGATCAGATTTTAGTACATGGGTTAGGCGGGAAGTTAATTAAAGCGATGACTCCCAATCAACAAAAATTAGTTGATTTTGTAGCTAAAAATGATATGGTTTTTGCAGTAGGCCCTGCTGGTACCGGGAAAACGTACACTGGAGTAGCACTTGCTGTAAAAGCACTTAAAGAGAAACAAGTTAAGCGTATTATTCTAACTCGTCCAGCAGTAGAGGCAGGTGAAAATTTAGGGTTCCTTCCTGGTGATATGAAGGAAAAACTAGATCCATATATGCAACCTTTGTATGATGCTTTACGCGATATGTTGCCTCCACAAACCCTTGAAGACTATATATTAAAAGGAATTATTCAAATTGCACCATTGGCCTTTATGCGTGGAAGAACTTTAGATAATGCCTTTGTGATTTTAGACGAAGCACAAAACACAACACATTCTCAAATGAAAATGTTTTTAACGAGGATGGGGAAAAACGCAAAATTCATTATTACAGGTGACCCAGGGCAAGTAGATTTACCTAGAAGAACCATTTCAGGATTAAAAGAAGCAATTTTAGTTCTAAAAGATGTTGATGGTATTGGTATTTTATATCTTGATGATAAAGATATTGTCCGCCATCGCTTAGTAAAAGCGGTTATAAATGCTTATAAAAGTATAGAAAATTCGGATTAAAATGAATTGAGGCGTTAAAATAAACGCCTCTTTTTTTGTTAAAAAATGATTTTAAAACTACTTTTGCAAAACAAAACAACGACACACTATATGAACACAATAACGACTACAAATTTTAATTTTACAGGTCAAAAATCTGTTTACAGAGGAAAAGTAAGAGAAGTTTACAATATCAATGACGATTTATTAGTAATGATTGCAACCGATAGACTTTCTGCCTTTGACGTGGTTTTACCAGAAGGTATTCCATATAAAGGACAAATTTTAAATCAAATTGCAACAAAATTTATGCAATTAACAAAAGATATTGTTCCAAATTGGTTACTTGCTACTCCAGATCCAAACGTGGCTATTGGGCATTTGTGTGAACCATTTAAAGTTGAAATGGTAATTCGTGGGTATTTATCAGGTCATGCAGCTAGAGAATATGCATCTGGAAAAAGAATGCTTTGTGGTGTTGAAATGCCTGAAGGATTAAAAGAAAACGATAAATTTCCTACACCAATTATTACACCAACAACCAAAGCAGATAACGGTTCGCATGATGAAGATATTTCACGTGAAGCGATTTTAGCTAACGGAATTGTGACAGAAGAAGATTATTTAATCTTAGAAAAATATACTAGAGCTTTATATCAAAGAGGTACTGAAATTGCCGCTTCAAGAGGTTTAATTTTAGTTGACACAAAATACGAATTTGGAAAAACAAAAGAAGGAAAAATTGTTTTAATTGACGAAATTCATACACCCGATTCTTCTCGTTATTTTTATGCGGAAGGATACCAAGAAAGACAAAACAATAACGAAGAACAAAAACAATTGTCTAAAGAATTTGTACGTCGTTGGTTAATAGAAAACGGTTTTCAAGGTAAAGAAGGACAACAAATTCCGGAAATGACTACAGAATATATCGCAACTGTTTCAGATAGATACATTGAATTATTTGAAAATATTTTAGGAGAAAAATTCGTAAAAAGCGACATCTCAAATATTGAGGAACGCATTTTTAATAACGTTCAAGCGTATTTAGTCAAGTAATATTTTATTGCTTTATCAAATGCTTCACAACAGTTTCGGCAGCATATAATCCAAAAAGTCCCGGCATCCAACTATTTGTGCCATAAAAGGATCTTTTAAAATTTGATCCGTCTGTCATCTTTAAGCTACTTTCATCCTGTATTTCAGAAGAAAAAACCACTTTCAATTTATCTATTTTTACTTCTTTCAATCGTTTTCGAATGGTTTTCGCTAAAAAGCAGTTTTCGGTTTTAGTTATATCGGCTACTTTTACTTTAGAAACATCCATTTTTCCTCCAGCACCCATTGAAGAAATAATTCTCACATGTTTTCGTTTGGCGGCAATAATTAAATTTAATTTCGGGGTTATGCTATCAATACAATCTAAAACATAATCGAATTCTGGTGATACAATCTCTAAAGCACGTTCCGGTGATAAAAATTCTTCAATGCAAGTTAACTGTAATTCTGGATTGATGTCCAGTAATCTATTAGCAACAATTGTAACTTTAGGCTGTCCGATCGTACTATGTAACGCAGGTAATTGTCTGTTAATATTTGTAATATCTACTGTATCCCCGTCAACTATAGTCATTTTTCCTACACCTGCACGGACTAAAAATTCGGCAGCAAATGAGCCTACACCACCTAAACCTACGACTAATACATTTGCGTTTTTCAATTTATTTAAGCCTTCTTCTTTAAATAATAAAGCAGCTCTTTCTTGCCATTTTGCCATAATTTATTGCTTTTTAGTAAAAACAGATTGGTAATTTTTCCAAACTATTTCTTTCATTTCTTCCACAGAAATATTTTTACATTTTGCTGCAAAAGTATAAACTTCTTCTAAATTTTCCGACATCGTATCGGTTTCTAAGAAAATTTTTTCATTTGGTGTGTATTTAAAAACCATTTCCACTTCAGGATTACGAAGCAAATATTTTCCAAAAGATAAATAAAAATCTTGATTTAAAAGTTGTTTTGCTAACGGAATATTTTTTGAAAATCCGTGAATAATAAAAGAGGATTGAAGATTACTATTTTTTTTACAAGAAATTATTTCATCAAATGCCGCTACACAATGTAAAATTACAGGTTTTGTCACATCATGTAAAAGAGATAATTGCGATTCAAAAACGGCTATTTGTTGCTCCATTTTTTTTTCAATTCTTTTATCTAAACCACACTCTCCTAATGCAATACATTCTTTTAATTGAAGTTTATTTTTAATACTATTTAAATCTTCAATTACCCGTTCATCAACAATATGCCAAGGATGGATTCCAATGGAATAATGTGGAATATCAGCTATAAATTCATTCGGATATTGATTTACAACTTCTATAATAGAATCCGAATTGGTATACATATGTGTATGTAAATTAACAAATTTCATAAAATTGTTTTCACAAAAATAACATATTTAAACAAGTTATTTATCTAAATTTGTGACAGATATATAATTATGATTCAAAAAGCATTTCGCCAATACATTTCTAACTTTCAAGGTTTTTCTCGAGAAATTTGGATCCTTACACTTATTACATTTATAAATAGAGCAGGTACTATGGTTTTGCCATTTTTATCTAAATATTTACACGAAGACTTACATTTTTCTTATTCTCAAGTAGGAACTATAATGGTATTTTTTGGATTAGGTTCTTTATTAGGTTCTTGGTTAGGTGGAAAATTATCAGATGCTATTGGTTTTTATAAAATAATGATATTCAGTTTATTAGTAAGTGGATTAATGTTTTTTGGATTACAATTTGTTACTTCTTTTTACGGATTATGTATTAGTATGTTCTTAATTATGTCGGTTTCAGATATGTTTCGTCCTGCTATGTTTGTATCACTGGGTGCTTATGCAAAACCAGAAAATAGAACAAGAGCCTTAACACTAGTTCGATTGGCTATTAACTTAGGATTTGCAGCCGGGCCTGCCTTAGGTGGTTTAATAATTATGAAAATTGGATACAAAGGCTTGTTTTGGGTTGATGGTTTGACTTGTATAATAGCTATATTAATTTTCTGGATTAAAGTAAAAGAAAAGAAAAAATCTACCTATTTAGATAAAGAACAACCCGGGGAAGTATTGGTTAAGTCCGTTTTTAAAGATAAAATTTATTGGTTATTTTTAACTACCTCTTTAATTGTAGGGATTATGTTTTTCCAATTATTTACCACAATACCTATTTATCATAGAGAACAATTTGGGTTAACCGAATTACAAACAGGTTTACTCCTAACATTTAATGGAGTTTTGGTTTTCTTCCTTGAAATGCCAATTGTAAATTATATAGAAAAGCATAAAAAAAACAAATTGAAAGTTATTATTTTAGGTTGTTTTTTAATGAGTATCAGCTTATTTTTAATGTTAGTCAATACTTGGGCAGGCATTTTGTTAATTATGATGCTTTTTATGACCTTTTCTGAAATGTTTAATTTTCCTTTTTCAAATGCATTTGCCCTCAGTCGTGCTCCAAAACACCAACAAGGTCGTTACATGGCCATTTTTACAATGAGTTATAGTTTAGCCCACATATTAAGCGCTAAAATTGGAATGTTAATTATTGATAATTATGGGTATCAAACCAATTGGTTTTTCATGGGAACTTTGGGAATCATAGGTTCTTTTATTGGTATTTATGTTTTGCGATTAGTAAAAAAAGAAAAAATGTTAAAACGCGTTAATTAACAAAATTTTAAAATTTCATTTTTGTAAAATTTCTATTTTTGAATTTTTAAAATTAAAATCTAATAATTATGAATGTTAAAATGGTATTTCAAGGATTCGTATTGGCTACTGCAATAACTATTTTGCCAATCACAACTTTTGCTCAAAACAATCGTTTAAATCAATTGTCTCAGCAAAAAAACAATAGTTTCGAATTGCGAATTGACAATGCTATGACCGATGCACAATTGAAACAAGATGAAACTGATGCTAAGAAATTTGATTTTGAAGTTGCTTTTTCTGGAGTAAAACGTAATGAAAAAAAGCAAATCACAGCTATTAAAATTTCTTATAAAGACCAAGATGGTAATTCAGGAAATTATAATGTTAGTTCTGAAACGCCTATTAAACCAATTTCAATTAAAAAGCAATTCGATGGCACTGGAAAAGGCTTAATTAATATACAATCTGGTGCTTCACAAAATGATTTATTTGCAAATGGTTTTGACATGAAAGGATTTAATGGCATGTTGAATAATGATATGTTTATGAATTTAGACAATAATGTTTTTAAAGGTTTAATGGATGGAAATACCATTGATTTAGATAAATTTAAAGAATTGCAAGGCGAATTTCAATCCGATTCTTTAGGTGGGAATTTTAAATCATTTATTTTCAAAGATGGTGAAGTTATTGGTGACAATCCGGATATGCAATTAGAAGAAGAAAAAATAGACGAAAACGGAACGGTAACTAAAAAATATTCCGACGGAAAGGGCAGTACAATGATTTTTTCAGAACGAAATTTTTCTTCAAATGGCGATAAAACGGATGATTTGGAAAAATTTAAAAAAGAAAATAAAATTCAAATTCAAAAAAACTTTCAGTTGAAAGAGGATTCCACCAAATCAGATTTAGAAAAACTAAAACAAGAATTGGAAAAAACCAAAACCGATTTAGAAAAACTAAAATCCGATTTAGAAAAGGATAAAGTGAAAAGTAAAAAGTAACAAAGTTTCATAGTAACCAAGTTATAAGTAAAAAACCAGAATTTTCAATTGAAAACTTTGGTTTTTTTATATTCGTAAATCCCAAATCGTAATTCGTAAATTACCTGAATTCTTTTTTAATTCTTGCGATATCTCGTTTGGTATCATTTTCTTTCATTGTTTCACGTTTGTCGTAATTTTTCTTACCACGGCACAGTGCTATTTCCACTTTAGCAAATCCTTTTTCATTCGTATATAATTTTAACGGAACAATAGTTAACCCTTTATTGTCTGAGTCTTTATCGAGTTTTTTTAACTCTTTTTTATTTAAAAGCAGTTTGCGTTCGCTTTTGGCTTTGTGGTTGTAATGCGTTCCAAAAGCATATTCCTCAATAGTAGCATTGATTAAAAACAACTCAGTTTGCTCATTAAATTCGCAAAAACTTTCCGCAATAGAAGCTTTTCCTAAACGAATAGATTTAATTTCTGTTCCTGTTAATACAATACCCGCGTCGTATTTGTCTATAATTTCATAGTCAAATCGTGCGCGTTTGTTTAATATGTTTATGATTTTCTGCATAGCAGTACAAAATTAGGGTTTATTTTTCAAAGAAAATAGCTTATTATTTATGATTTTTAATGAACAGGTGGCTTGATTTAGAATTATGATTTTGAAAGACAAATGAATTAGAGTATTTTTTTAGTAATTTTGCACAAAATAAAAATTAATGTTTAAAATTTTAGCTAAATTCAATAAAGTCATTTTACCAAGTTATTCTAAGCAACGTCTTGATTTAGCGAAAGCTACAAAATTACAAAAGACAATCATTGCTTGGCGTTATTATGTAACGATTCATGCATTAGAAAAAAAATAAAAATATAATTTTAAAATATCGAATTTAGTTCTATATTTGCACCCACAAAAAAGGCCTCGTGGCGCAACTGAATAGCGCACTTGATTACGGCTCAAGAGGTTTCTGGTTTGAATCCAGACGAGGTCACAAAATAAAAACGCAAACCCTTAATTATCAAAGGTTTGCGTTTTTTTTGTTGGTTTTAAAATGAAATTATCTAATCGCAATAACAGAAATTTCAACATTCACATTTTTTGGTAAACCAGCCACCTGAACAGTTTCTCTGGCAGGCGCAGTTGCTTCATTAAAATAAGCGCTATAAATGGAGTTTATTTTTGAAAAATTATTCATGTCGCTAATAAAAATAGATACTTTTATTACGTTTTCAAAAGTCATTTCAGCAGCTTCTAAAACGGCTTTAAGATTTTCCATAACTTGTTTGGTTTCGGATTCAATATTTTCTAAAACCAGTTCGTTATTTAATGGATTTATAGCAATTTGACCAGAAGTATACAATATATTTCCAACCAAAACAGCTTGATTATATGGTCCAATTGGTGCAGGAGCTTTTTCTGTAAATATTATTTTTTTCATTTTTTCAATTTATACATTATACTTAAGTCCATTTATCTCAATCTAGGATCAGGTAAATTTCTTTTATCCCATTTAATATCACTTAACATTGAAGATTTTATTCCGATAAAGAAATTCCATGATTGATATAAACCAATTGGAACAATACTAAAACTCATTCGCCAGCTTTCTAAATCTCTTTCAAATCGAAGTTGCGTAAATGAAATTCCTTTTTGTGCAAAATCATAACCTGAAGAGAATCCCATTTTCCATTTTACAGCCATATCAATATTACCCGATACCATTACAGAATTTGTAGTTATTTCTCGTTGACTTGCATTATTACTATACGTTAAAGAATAAGCAATTTGTAAATCCCAAGGAAATTTGTAATTAAATAGCTCTGCTTGCTGATTTTTTGCATCATCCTTTTTAAATAAACTTTCATCTTGGTTACTTAAATCAACAGCAGCACCAAATAAATCATCTTTACGACCACCATTTTGAACCGTTTGTTTAGATTCTTTTTTTCCGCCAATTTCATTACTGCTAACAGTATAATTTAAGGTAATATTAGAACTAGTCATTCTAGCTAAACCGTTTCCATTGTTTATACTAAATTCATTAATTCTTTGGTTATTAGTATCTAAATCATATGGATCGAATCGGGCACCGAAATTTACGCCTAATTTATTATCAAATAAAGTAGTTCCTCCAATAAAATTAATGGGCTCTAATTTAAATTCTTCAGCGGTCAAATTATAACTTGTAGAAAAATTAAATTGATTTAGCAAAGATATCTTTTTGGTAGCTCCTTTTTTACTTGCTGCATCCAATACTTTTGCTTCCAAGGAATTAGAAATTCCAATACCAATTGAATTTGCAACACCCAATCCAGGCGCACCCAACAAAGTATTTTCAAACCTACTATAACTTATGTAATTCCCTAAATTATCTTGATATTGGTCATAATATCGCTCAAAGCTAGGCGTATAACCATATGAAATACTTGGTCGAATTAAATGTCTAAGCGCTTGAATTTTGTTGGTTTCTTTAAACGTATACGTTCCGTAAATTGTGGTTCCTATACTAGAAGAAAAATTATAAGTTCGATACGAATCAAAACCATTTTTTCTAACTATTTCAACTTTATTAGTAGTAGTATTAAATATTTTTTCATTGGTATTAAATACCCAATTTTCTGCAAATGCGGTACCAACTGAAACACTAAAATGTTTAAAAATTTTAAAATTTGTAGTAATGGGAATAGTATGTGCTATTCCAGCTATGGCAGTATCAAACATTTGGGATTTAAATAGAAATTCTTCTTTTGTGGAAATTCTGTTTTCTCCTCTTAGTCCATATTGAAAATTAATATTTTGAAAAATTCCTTTTTTAATTCCATCTTGTTTAGCAAAAGGAAAAATTCTATCTACACTAGCATTGAATGAAGGTAGTGTTAAATTTACAACTTCAGTATTGGTGTTTTGATTATGAGTTACAGCAACCGAAAAATTTACTAAAGGTATAATAGGAACAGTTTTAGAATAACTAATAGAGGAACTTAATGTGTTATTTAAATTAGAGCCAACATTTACAATATTTAAGGATTGACGAAAATATTTACTACTTCCAAAATTCACTGAAGATGAAAATCTAGAATTTGCTGATGCCTTTGCATCTTGACTATGCGACCATTGAATATTATACTGATTGGTTCGAGCATACCCGGGAAAACCTTTTTCACCCAAAACCAGATTTTCATATCTTACTTGAAAATTTCCACTAAATTTGTATTTTTTGGCGTAAGATGTCTCAGAACGAAGCGCATAACTTCCATTGGTGTAATAATCTCCTAAAAGGGCCAGATCATAATAGTCACTCAGTGCAAAATAATACCCTCCGTTTTGTAAAAAATAACCTCGATCATTGTTTTGACCAGGTGCTGGCATAATTACTCCAGAGGTATTTTTATTAGTCATTGGGAAAAATGAAAAAGGCACGCCAATAGGAGTAGGTACATCCGCAATATACATGTGGGTTAAACCGGTTACAAATTTCTTTTTCGGAACCAATTTGGCTTTGTATGCTAAAAAATAATATTCAGGTTTTTCAATGTTTTCAGAAGTAGTAAACCGAGCTTTTTTAAAAAAAATAACTGAATCATTTTCTCTTTTTGAAATTTCAGATTTAAGAAACATTTCTCCTTGTTTACTTCTTGTATTCCAAATTTGAGCTTTTCCAGTTTTTGTATTAAATCGAATAGAATCGGGTTCAATAATATTTTCACCTTGTTTGAAATATGGAAATTGAGAATATACGCCAGCACTATCTTTTAATCTTCCCGCATACACTTCGTTTTTCTCATAGTCTAAAACAATAATTCCAGATTTTAGAATAAAATCTTGATAATGTAGTTCTGCCTCATTATAAAGTGTCAATCTTTTTTTTCTTTGATCCAATCGTTCATAATCTTTTGCTTTACGGTTGACTATGCCTTCTAATAAAGGTTTTTTTGTTGTGTCTTTTTTAATTGTTGTTTTTGATGCAACTAATTCATTTACATTCAGTTGTACGCTATCTTTTTGAGAACTGTTTTGACTGTAAATTTCTAAATTACTAACAATTAGAAAAAAAAATAAAAAAACGATATGATTAATCTTTGTACTCAAATCTATAAATACTATTTTTGTAAAAAATGGTTCGGTTTTTGAAGGGTCAAACTTACGTATATTTTTTGTTAAAATTAATTATTTAATAAAATTATAACGTATTTGAAACAACTGAAAATAATTAATCACATATGAAAAATATACTAGTAGCTATATTCATCTGCTTATCAGTTTTTTCTATAGCGCAAGAGAAAAAATTTAAAGTGGTTTTAGATGCAGGGCATGGAGGAAAAGATCCAGGAGCTGCAAAAAATGGATGCATTGAAAAACTAATTGCCTTGGATGTGGTTTTAAGAATTGGTAAAATTTTAGAAGCTTATCCTGATTTTAATATAAAATATACCCGATCAACAGATGTTTTTATACCTTTAAAAGATAGAGCAAAAATTGCTAATGATTTTGAGGCTGATTTATTTGTGTCTGTACATTGTAATTCATCAGTTTCCCCAAAACCATATGGTGCAATGACTTTAGTTATGGGTTTGTCCCGCGCAGGCATGAATTTTGAAATTGCAAAAGCAGAAAATGCTGTAATTTCATTAGAAGATAATTTTAAAGAAAAATATGAAGGTTTTGATCCAAATAATCCAAATACACAAATTGGCTTACGAATCATGCAAGAGGAAACATTAATGCAAAGTATAAATTTTGCAAGTTCTGTTCAAAGTTATTTTAAAAATTCATTAAACAGAAAAGATTTGGGAATGCATCAGCAACCACTTTGGGTGTTAGATGCAACAGTGATGCCAGGTGTATTAATAGAATTAGGATTTTTAAGCAACTTGCAAGAATCCAAATACATGAAATCTGAAGAAGGTAAATCTAATTATTCTCAAATTATTGCACGTGCTATTATTGAATATAAAAATAATCTTAAGGGTACAAATACGCCTCCAAACGTTTTACAAATAAAAGAACCATTAATTATTGAAGAGATACCAGTTATTGAACCAGATGTTGATTCTTCTTCATTAGTTGATGCTAGTCCTGAACCTATTTTAGCAGCTGATTCAGCATATAAAGTACAAATTAGTTTTAGTACAAAAAAAATAGATTTGATACCTGAAAATTTTAACGGATTAACTAATATTACTGTAGTTGAAGTTGATGGAGGATATAAATATTTTTACGGACAAGGAAGCTTAGAATTTTGTAAAAAATTAGTAGAAGAAGCCAAGGTAAAAGGATTTAAATCAGCTTTTATTGTTGCACCAAATTAACCCTATGAAAAAATCGTTAGTACTTTTATTTTTATGCTTATTTTCTTTATCATTTCATGCACAAACTAAAAAATTCAAAGTAGTTTTAGATGCAGGACATGGAGGTAAAGACTATGGCGCAACATATCATGGTAATATAGAAAAGAAGATTTCACTTAATACCGTTCTTAAAGTAGGAGAGATTTTATCAAAAGAAGCAAACATTGAAGTCGTTTACACCAGAAAAACAGATGTTTTTGTAGAATTAAATGAACGTGCTTCCATTGCAAATAAATCAAAAGGGCATTTGTTTGTCTCTATGCATTGTAATGCAAATGATAATCAAGCCGCTTCAGGAAATGAAACCTATGTTATGGGAGTTACACGAAATGCGGCCAATTTAGAAGTAGCAAAAAAGGAAAATGCCGTAGTAACCTTAGAAAGCGATTATAAAATTAAATATGATGGTTTTGATCCAAAATCTCCCGAATCGGTAATGGGAATTTCTATCATGCAAGAAGAAAATATTCAGCAAAGTATTGATATTGCCGGAAAAGTACAGCAAGCCTTCACGAAATTTACAACAAGTAAAAATAGAGGCGTTAAACAGGCCGGTTTTCTGGTGTTAAGAAAAATTATTATGCCTCGTGTACTTATTGAAATGGGATTTGTATCCAACAAACCTGAAGGAGCTTTTTTAAATTCAGAAGACGGACAAAATAAATTGGCAGAAGCAATATCAAAAGCAATTTTAGAATACAGAGATGATTTTTTTAAAACAGAAACGGCTACTTCTGTTAAAAAGGAAGAAACTAAAAAACCAATTGAAAAAAAAGAAGATTCCAAAAAGACAGACTTAAAAACAACATCAGAAAACAAATCGTCTTTAGAAGGCGTTACTTTTAAAATTCAAATTTCTGCAAGTGCTAAAAATTTAGAAACCTTACCCAAAAACTTTAAAGGATTAAGCACCATTTCTGTAGAAAAAGAAAATACCATTTACAAATACTTTTACGGTAATACATCATCGTATGCAAAGGCAAAGCAATTGTTAGAAGAAGCAAAAGCAAAAGGTTACACCTCTTCATTTATAGTGCCTATAAAAAATGGTAAAAAAATTAAATTAAGCGAGGCAATCAAATAAATAATGTTATTTTTGTGTCATTAAAAGACTTATTGCATTTTTAAAAAGCATTAGTTAAAAGATATGTAGCCCTTATGAAAATCACAAAAGAAATTAAAGTCGCTGTATTAGTTATTTTATCTATAGTATTATTTTACTGGGGTTTTGCTTTTCTTAAAGGTAAAAATTTATTTGATACTAGCACAAAATTATATGCTGTTTATGATAATGTGGCGGGTTTAGTTGAAGCAGCACCCGTAACTTTAAACGGATTGATTATAGGAAAAGTAAATACTATTGAAATGTTACCAGATGGTAAAATGAAAGTAGAATTAGTAATTACCAACGAACAAATAAAAATTGCCAAATCAAGCGAAGCACAAATTATGGATTCTGGTTTAATTGGAGGTAGAGAAATTGCAATTTTAAATAACTTTTCAGACACCAATTATACACAATCTGGTGATGTACTAAAAACATCTAATAAATTAGGGTTAACTGCTGAGTTAGCCAATCAAATAGGACCTGTAAAAGATAAAGTTGAAGTTTTATTAGAAAATGCTAATAAGTTAATCGAAAATTTAAATACTACTTTAGACGCTTCAACACAACAAAAATTAAAAGCTTCCATCGCTTCTTTAGAAAAAACTATGTCCGAATTTAGTCAAATTTCAAAAAATGCAAATGAAATTTTATCAGAAAATAAATCGAAACTAAAAACGACATTATCTAATTTTGAAAAAACATCTAGTAATTTAAATTCAATGACCACTTCTTTAGAAAAAGCCAATTTAGGAGCAACAGTCAAAAAACTAGAAGCAACCTTAACCAATGTTAACGGGATTATGGCTAATTTAGAACAAGGAAAAGGTTCAATGGGAAAATTATTAAATGATGATGCTATATACACCAACCTTGCTAAAACATCAAAAGAATTGGAATTACTTTTGCAAGATTTACGCTTAAATCCAACTCGATATGTAAATGTGAGTGTTTTCGGAAAGAAAAACAAACCCTATGTAGCGCCTGCGACAGAACAAAATATAGAACAACCTAAAAACTAAATTTATGAGTTTTTTATCAAATAGTATTTTTGCAGTTTCCCTTATAATAGGTGTTGGCTTTTTTGTGAAAAATGTTAATAAAATAATACGAAATATTAAATTAGGACAGTATGTAAACCGAAGCGATAATGCTTCAGCACGATGGAAAAATATGGCATTAATTGCTATGGGACAAAAAAAAATGTTTACCAG
>Ga0164294_10001584_pt1 | contig 21029 bp, 20 predicted proteins | sample GEODES005metaG_FD_111479 | JGI IMG/M metagenome (GOLD analysis project Ga0164294, IMG submission 111479) | Oligotrophic lake water microbial communities from Sparkling Lake, Wisconsin, USA - GEODES005 metaG | ecosystem: Environmental > Aquatic > Freshwater > Lake | place: USA: Sparkling Lake...
AAGCTGTACTGCGGGCGCCAGTCGTCACCCGGCGTCGGATCGTCGGCGGTGTCGGCGATGCCGAGGCGGCTGAGCATCCAGCCGAATTCGGGATCGCGGGCGAGGCGGTAGCGCGCACCGTCGGGGGCGGCCGCCTCCTCGCCGTCGGCCAGCGGCAGGGGCGGCGTGTAGGTGCCGCCGAAGCCGACGTCGGCGATCCACTCGGCGCCGTCGATCCGCACCAGCGCGAATGTGTGGGTGAGCGGCGGGATCGCACCCGGCGGGCCGAGCCATACGCGCCCGAGCAGCGGCCGCGCCTCGAACCCCAGGGCCTCCAGCGCATCGAGGAACAGTCGGCCATGTTCGAAACAATAGCCGCCGCGCTTGGCGGTCACGAGCTTGGCGAAGACGCTGTCGCTGTCGATGCGGATACCGCGACCGAGGATGATGTCCAGATTCTCGAACGGGATCGCCAAGCGATGCGCGCGTTGCAGGATCGCCAGCCCTTCGGCATCGACGGTCGGGGCCAGCGGCAGGCGGATCCGCTCCAGATAAGCGGTCAGATCGAAGCTCAGCGGATCACCTTCATCGCATATTTCTTGAGGCGGGGGGGCACCCAATCCTCGACGAAGTGGAAATAGGCGACCGTCCAATCCTTCTTCTCGCCGGATTTCGGGCGCGGCTGGAAGGTGGTGGTGCGCAGCGGCAGCGCTTCGCTGTTGGCGAGCGCGGTGTAATAATAGGTCGCGATCGAGCGGCGCGACCGATCGGGCGGGCAGGCGACCGGATCGGGCTGGCCGTGGAAGCTTTCCAGCGTGGTGTTGAACACCACCGCGCGCGCCATGATCGGCAGCACCGAAACCTCGGCCTTGCCCATCTTCTTGTCCCACAGCTCCAGCTGGCCGCCATAGCTCTCGGGCCAGTCGTCGTTGAGATAGACGAGCAGGTTCAGGCGCCGCTCGACCTGCATCGGGCGGTGGAGATTGAAATCGGCGTGGATGCTGAGGTGGCCGCCGGCGAGCGTCTCGTGCAGGCCACCGCCGTTGAAATAGGGATCGGGGATCAGCCCCTCGATCCCGGTCATCTCCTTCAGGAAGGCGATGAAGGGCTCGCTGTTCAGTTCGGCGAGCAGGTTGCGCACGAGCCCACTTTCCACCGTGTTCGGATCGAACTGATATTTCAGCCGCTCCTGCGCGCGATCGAAATGGCTGCGGCCCTCGCGGCTGGGGAATTCGGCGACGAGCGTGCGCAATACGTCCGCGGGCAGGAGATCGTCGATCTGGATGTGGGGAAAGGGGCTGGCGTTCTGGTAGGTCTCGGCGCGCTTCTTGCCTTCGGCGACGCACTGCTCGCGATCGAAGTGCCAATAGCCTCCGCTATTCTTCAGATCGAGAACGGCCATCGCCCCTGCGCCTTCCTGTTACGCTCTACCCGTGCGGTTTCTGCCCATCGCCGTGCGCCTGCGCAAACCCAAAACGTCAGGCCTGGACCGCCAGCAACGTTGTTTGCACATATTTCTCGGCCGACGGATCGAACGAGCGTTCGGGCGTGAACGGGAGATCGATCACCTTCGTCTCCTTCAAGCCATCGAGCTTGAACGTGCCGATCTTGCGCTCCTTCGGCGGCTGGCCGTCGCGCTCATAGATGACGCCGTCGACGTACAGCTGGTCGTGGCGCGTGTAGAGGATGTGCGGCGCAAGCTTGATCGCGGCCCGATTGTAGATCGCCGCGATGCAGATCCGCTTGGCGATCCCTTCGAGGATGAGGGCATTTTGGCTCATGGCGCGGCGATGCACGCCCGCGCCGCATCTGTCGAGCTTTTGCCGCACTGCGGTGTGCGGAGATGCTGGCGCAGCGCCGGTCCACTCCCCATATTGGCGCCATGGTAATCCAGATCCGCACGAGTCTCGACGAACCGGACACCGGGCAGAATTTCATCCCCCACCGCCCCGAACGGCCCGAGAAGAGCCAGGGCGGCAAGCGCTTCCGCATCGTCTCCGACTACGAGCCCTCGGGCGATCAGCCGACCGCCATCGCCGAACTCGTCGAGCAGGCGAGCCAGGGCGAGCGCGATCAGGTCCTTCTGGGCGTCACCGGATCGGGCAAGACCTTCACCATGGCCAAGGTGGTCGAGCAATTGCAGCGCCCGGCGCTGGTGCTTGCCCCGAACAAGATCCTCGCGGCGCAGCTCTACGGCGAGTTCAAGAGCTTCTTTCCCGACAATGCCGTCGAGTTTTTCGTCAGTTACTACGATTATTACCAGCCGGAGGCCTACGTGCCCCGCTCCGACACCTACATCGAGAAGGAAAGCTCGGTGAACGAGGCGATCGATCGGATGCGCCACTCGGCGACCCGATCCTTGCTCGAGCGGGACGACGTGCTGATCGTCGCCTCGGTCTCGTGCCTCTACGGCATCGGATCGGTCGAGACCTATTCGGCGATGATCTTCGATCTGAAGAAGTGCCAGACCGTCGACCAGCGCGAGATCATCCGCAAGCTCGTCGCGCTCCAGTACAAGCGCAACGACGCCGCCTTCGCGCGCGGCAATTTCAGGGTGCGCGGCGACAATCTGGAGATCTTCCCGTCGCACTATGAGGACTCGGCCTGGCGCGTGTCCTTCTTCGGCGACGAGATCGATTCGATCGTCGAATTCGATCCGCTGACCGGCAAGACCAGCGCCAACCTCGATACTGTCCGCGTCTTCGCCAACAGCCACTATGTGACGCCGGGGCCGACGCTGAAGCAGGCCGCCGAGGCGATCAAGTTCGAGCTCGCCGAGCGGCTGAAGGAGCTGCAGATCGAGGGCCGCCTGCTGGAGGCGCAGCGGCTGGAGCAACGCACCAATTTCGACCTGGAGATGATCCACGCCACCGGCAGCTGCGCGGGCATCGAGAATTACAGCCGCTTCCTCACCGGCCGCCTGCCGGGCGAGCCACCGCCGACCCTGTTCGAATATCTCCCTGAAAACGCACTGCTTTTCGTCGACGAAAGCCATCAGACGATCGGCCAGATCAACGGTATGTCGCGCGGCGATCACCGCCGCAAGATCACGCTCGCCGAATATGGCTTCCGCCTGCCCTCCGCGATCGACAACCGCCCGCTTCGCTTCAACGAGTGGGAGGCGATGCGCCCGCAGACGGTCTACGTCTCCGCGACCCCGGGATCGTGGGAGATGGAGCAGACCGGCGGCGTCTTCACCGAACAGGTCATCCGCCCGACCGGGCTGATCGACCCCCCGGTCGAGATCCGCCCGATCGAAAGCCAGGTCGATGATCTCGTCCACGAATGCGGGCTCACCGCCAAGGCCGGTTACCGTAGCCTCGTCACGACGCTCACCAAGCGCATGGCCGAGGATCTGACCGAATATCTCCACGAAGCGGGGCTGAAGGTCCGCTACATGCACTCGGACGTCGAGACGCTGGAGCGTATCGAGCTGATCCGCGATCTCAGGCTCGGCGTCTACGACGTGCTCGTCGGCATCAACCTGCTGCGCGAAGGCCTCGACATCCCCGAATGCGGGCTGGTCGCGATCCTCGATGCCGACAAGGAGGGCTTCCTGCGCTCCGAAACCTCGCTGATCCAGACGATCGGCCGCGCCGCGCGCAACGTCGACGGCAAGGTCATCCTCTATGCCGATCGCGTCACCGGATCGATGGAGCGCGCGATGGCCGAGACCGCGCGCCGCCGCGAGAAGCAGGAGGCCTACAACACCGAGCATGGCATCACGCCCGAGACGATCCGCCGCCAGATCAGCGACATCGTCGGGCACCTGTCGTCGAAGGATCAGGTCACCGTCGAACTCGACGCCGAGGACCGCAACAACATGGTCGGCCACAATCTGCGCGGCTACATCGAGGAACTCGAAGGCAAGATGCGCGCCGCCGCCGCCGATCTGGAGTTCGAGGAAGCCGGGCGCCTGCGCGACGAGATTCGCCGTCTCGAAGCCACCGAACTCGGCCTGCCGACCGACCAACAGGTCGCGCCGATCCGCGGCAATTCCACCCTCGGCAAACCCGGCACCCGCCAGACCCGCTACGGCAAGGCGAAGGCAGCGCGATCGGCAAAGCGGAGTCGCGGGTAGTTAACCTTCAGTCGTTACGGTGGTATCGACGACACTTGAGTATCGTGGAGTAAGAGCGACGTGTTGATGCAGGATCACAGCCGGGCAGGGATGCTCGCCGCCTACCACATCATGGATACGCCCGCCGAACCGCAGTTCGACGATCTCGTCTTCCTCGCCGCCGACATCTGCGAAGCGCCGACCGCCGTGGTCAGCCTCGTCGAGGACAGCCGCCAGTGGTTCAAGGCGAAGATCGGCATGGATGTCTGCGAGACCGACATCAGCGTCTCGGTCTGCGTCCACGGCCTCACCGAACCGGGTCTGCTGATCATCCCCGATCTCAAGAAGGACCCGCGTACTGCGGAGAATCCGATCGTCACCGATCGCCCTCCGATCCGCTTCTATGCCGGCGCGCCGCTGCGCACGTCCTACGGCGATACGCTCGGCATGCTCTGCGTCGTCGATCATTTCCCGCGGCCAATGGGCCTGACGTCGCGCCAGCAGCGCTCGCTGCTCGCCCTCGCCCGCGCGGCGACCAGCAGCATCGAACTCCATCGCATCATCCGCGAGCGCGACGCCGCGTTCGAGGCGCTGGCCGAGCGCTCGATAGACATCCACTAAGGCTAGCTGAGCCTTCCTTCGTGGAGGCGAACGACGCGGTCCATGCGGGCCGCGAGGCGCTCGTTGTGCGTGGCGACCAGCGCGGCGGCGCCTTCCTCACGCACCAGCCGCAGGAATTCGCCGAGCACGCGGTCGGCGGTCGCTTCGTCGAGATTGCCGGTGGGCTCGTCGGCCAGCACCAGCGCGGGCCGGTTGGCGAGCGCACGGGCGACGGCGACGCGCTGCTGCTCGCCCCCCGAAAGCTGGGCGGGGCGATGGTCGAGCCGTTCGGAGAGGCCGAGCGCCTGCAGGAGCGTGCGGGCGCGGGCCGAGGCTGCCTTGGTGTCGGCGCCGCGGATCAGCTGCGCCATCGTGACATTCTCCTCGGCCGTGAAGTCGGGGAGCAGGTGATGGAACTGGTAGACGAAGCCCAGCGCCTCGCGCCGAAGCCGGGTGCGGCCATTGTCGTCGAGCTTCGCGGCTTCCTCGCCCGCCAGCCGGATGCTGCCCTCGAACCCGCCTTCGAGCAGCCCTACGGCCTGCAGCAGGGTCGATTTGCCCGATCCCGAGGGGCCGAGCAGCGCGACGATCTCGCCAGGCGCGACGGTCAAGTCGATACCGCGCAGCACGTCGATGGTCTTGTCGGCCTGGGTGAAGGACCGGCAGAGGCCGGTCACGGCGAGTGCGTCACTCATAGCGCAGAACCTGCACCGGATCGGTCCGCGCCGCGCGCAGCGCCGGATAGAGGGTGAAGAGCAAGGACAGCACCAGGGTCATTACGATGGTGCCGATCACGTCGAGCGGATCGACCTTGGCGGGCAGCTCGGTCAGGTAGCGGATCGAGGGGTCCCAGAGGTTCTGCCCCGTCGCCAGCTCCGCGAGCTTCACAACGCCTTGTCGGAAATAGAGGAAGATCGTCGCCAGGATCAGCCCGCTGACCGTGCCGAGCATCCCGATCGTCAGCCCCACCGTCATGAAGATGCGCAACATCGTGCCCCGCGTCGCCCCCATCGTGCGCAGGATCGCGATGTCGCGCGATTTGGCGCGGACGAGCATGATCAGCGAGGAGAGGATATTGAAGGCGGCGACGATGATGATGATCGACAGGACGACGAACATCGTCACCCGCTCGACCTGCAGCGCTTCGTAGAGGCTGGCATTCATCTGGCGCCAGTCGCGGACCTCGCCGGCACCGCGCGCCGCATCGGCGACCGGCTGGAGGATGGTCGCGACACGATCGGCATCGACCGTCTGCACCTCGATCATGCCCACGGCATCGCCCAGCATCAGCAGCGTCTGCGCATCGCTCATCGGCAGGATCACATAGGCGTTGTCGTAATCGTAGATGCCGACTTCGAAGACCGCGGCGATGCGGTAGCTGACGATGCGCGGCACGGTGCCGAACGGCGTCGACTGGCCCTGCGGACTGATCAGGCTGATCTGGCTGCCGACGGTGACGCCCAGCTGTTCGGCCAGCCGCGCGCCGATCGCGACATTGTTCGATCCCGGCTGGACCTCGGCGAGAGAACCGGTGACGACCGCCTTGGCGATCGGGCCGCTCTGGATCTCCTGCTCGCGCATCCCGCGCACCAGCACGCCCTCGACCCGCCCCGCCGCGCTCGCCATCAAGGGCTGCTCGATCAGCGGCGTGGCCGAGACCACGCCGGGCGTCTTCTGCGCGACATCGGCGATATGCTGCCAGTTGCGGAGCGTACCGCCATAGCCCTGGACGACGGCATGGCCGTTGAGCGCGGTGGTCTTGGCGAACAGCTCGGCGCGAAAGCCGTTCATCACGCTCATCACCACGATCAGCGCCGCGACGCCGAGCATCACGCCGATCAGGCTGAACCCGACGACCACCGCGATGATCCCCTCACCCTTGCCGGGCCAGAGATAGCGCTTGGCGATGAACCGCTCGGTGCGGGAGAGGAGGATCATGACAATGCCCCGTCTACCCCGGCGTAGGCCGGGGCCCAGGTGAGGCAAGCGTGCTGCTCGCGACTCTGGACCCCGGCCTGCGCCGGGGCGGAAGGAAATGTCACTTTGCCGAAACCTTCGCCACCGCATCCTCGGGCGACACTTCCACCCGCTCGTCGGTCGCGCGGCGCTTCAGCTCGACAATGCCGTTCGCCAGTCCCTTCGGGCCGACGACGATCTGCCAGGGCAGGCCGATCAGGTCCATCGTCGCGAACTTGGCGCCGCCGCGCTCGTCGCGGTCGTCGTACAGCACCTCGACGCCCGCCGCCTGCAGCTTGGCATAAAGATCGTCCGACGCCGCTTTGCAGGCCGCATCGTCGGCGCGCATGTTGATCAGGCCGACCTGGAATGGCGCGACCGAATCGGGCCAGATGATGCCCTTGTCGTCATGGCTCGCCTCGATGATCGCGCCCATCAGGCGGCTGACGCCGATGCCGTAGCTGCCCATTTCGGGCACGACTTCGCTGCCATCCGGCCCCTGGACCTTCACGCCCATCGCGGCGGAATATTTCTTGCCGAAATAGAAGATGTGGCCGACCTCGACGCCGCGCGACTGGCGAAGATCGTCGCTCGCCGCAGCCTCGGCCGCTTCGTCGCGCTTCTCGTCGGTCGCGGCATAATCCTTGGTGTAGCCACCCACGATCGCCTGCAGGCCCGCGACATCCTCGAAATCGACCGAACGCAGCTCGGCCGGCTGCTCCCAATTCTTGTGGTAGAAGACGTCGCTCTCGCCGGTCGGGGCCAGCACGATGAATTCGTGGCTGAGGTCGCCGCCGATCGGGCCGGTGTCGGCCTGCATCGGGATCGCGCGCAGGCCCATCCGCGCGAAGGTGTTGAGATAGGCCACGAACATGCGGTTGTAGCTGTGGCGTGCACCGGCCTCGTCGAGATCGAACGAGTAAGCGTCCTTCATCAGGAACTCGCGACCGCGCATCACGCCGAAGCGGGGGCGGGTCTCGTCGCGGAACTTCCACTGGATGTGGTAGAGGATGCGCGGCAGATCGCGGTAGCTGCGCGCGGCATCGCGGAAGATGGCGGTGACCATTTCCTCGTTGGTCGGGCCGTAGAGCATCTCGCGATCGTGGCGATCGGTGATGCGCAGCATCTCGGGGCCGTAAGCGTCATAGCGGCCGCTCTCGCGCCACAGGTCGGCGGATTGCAGCGTCGGCATCAGCAGCTCGATCGCGCCGGCCCGGTCCTGCTCCTCGCGAACGATCTGCTCGATCTTCTTGAGGACGCGCGTGCCGAGCGGCAGCCAGGCATAGATGCCCGCGGCCTGCTGGCGGACGAGCCCGGCGCGCAGCATCAGCTTGTGGCTGACGATCTGCGCCTCGGCGGGCGATTCCTTCATGACGGGGAGGAAGTAGCGGGAGAGGCGCATGCTGTTCCGTGGTGATGGACGTGGGCCGGTTGCTTAGGCGGGCCGGCGCGCGAGGGCAAATCCCGCCCTTGTTGCGCGGAAAACACAGGGGGCGGGCTTTCGTGTCCGCAAGGCCGCAATGCCGGTGACGGCGCCGCCCCGCTCGGCTAATCAGCATCCACGGACGTAGGCAATGGCCAGGTTCGGGGAGGCTTCGGCCCCGCTCAGCTTTTAAGGGGAGCATGAGCGTGTGGGCCGGGCAAACAATAGGGGGCTGACGCGCAAGCGTCACGCAGGCGCCCGGGTTGCCGCAAGAGCAACCCGGGCGTTTGTGTGTCCGGCCCGCAACGGATCGCCCTCCGCCCGCGTTCTCTGCTCTCAATCAGGAGAGCGATGATGGCGACCCAGCCGATTCCCGAAGGCCCGACACCCGGCATCCCGACCGATGCGCCGATCGACGATCCCGTGCCGACGCCCGTCGATCCGATTCCCGCGCAGCCGAGCGATCCGGTTATCTGCTAAGCTCCGATCGCACTGAGCCTGTCGAAGGGTGCTGCCCTTCCTTCCGGCACCGGCCAAGAAGGACAATGCTTCGACTGCGCTCGGCATGATCGGGTGGGAAGGCGCGCCTAACCGTCTTTTAACCGTTGCGGGCGCATGGAAAGGGCCATGCTGATCCGACTCTTCCCCGCCGCCCGACTCATCGTCATGCTCGTCATCGTCGGAGGCGGTGTCGCGGTCACCAAGCAGGCCGCGAAGGCCCATATGCTGCCGCCGAGCGTGATGCAGGCGATCGACCTGATCAACGACAAGACCGACGATCTGATGAAGGCCTTCGGCTGATGTTGCCGGTGCCGTTCCGCCTGATCTTCCGCAATCGCTATGCGGCGCTGATCTGGTCGTTCGGCATCTGCATGATGGCCTATGACTATGCCGGGGGCAGCGGCTCGGTCGGCGTGGATGCGGCCAATTCGGCCGATTCGAATGTGGCGCAGGTGAGTGCGTTGCTGGCCGAAGACGCGAGCTGACCGGCTGCACCGTCGTCCCAGCGAAAGCTGGGATCTTTCTCCATGTCGCGCATGCCTCACGAGATCCCAGCTTTCGCTGGGATGACGCGGCCTCCTAAACCAGCCGGCTCTGCTTCAGTGCCGCGGCGATGAAGCTCGCGAACAGCGGATGCGGGTCGAACGGCTTGCTCTTCAATTCCGGATGGAATTGCACGCCGATGAACCACGGGTGGTCGGGCCGCTCGACGATCTCGGGCAGCTGGCCGTCGGGCGACATGCCGGAGAAGACCATTCCGCCCTCTTCCAGCGCCGGCCGGTAGTGGACGTTGACCTCGTAGCGGTGGCGGTGCCGCTCGCTGATCGAGGTGCTGCCATAGACGCTGGCGACATGGCTGTTGCCCGACAGCGTCGCCTTGTAGGCGCCGAGTCGCATCGTACCGCCGAGATCGCCACCGGCCTCGCGTGTCTGCAGGCCTTCGGCCGTCATCCATTCTGTGATCAGGCCGACGACGGGTTCGTCCGTCGGCCCGAATTCGGTGGTCGATGCCTTGGCGATGCCGGCGGTGTTCCGCGCGCCTTCGATGCAGGCCATCTGCATGCCGAGGCAGATGCCGAAATAGGGCACCTTGCGCTCGCGGGCGAACTTCACGCTGGCGATCTTGCCCTCTGACCCGCGCTCGCCGAAGCCGCCGGGGACGAGGATCGCGTGGAGCGGCTCCAGCCGCGCCGCGAGTTCGGCATCGTCCTTCTCGAACAATTCGGCGTCGATCCAGCGGATGTTGACCTTCACCCGATTCGCGATGCCGCCGTGGATCAGCGCCTCGTTGAGCGACTTATAGGCATCGGCCAGGCCGACATATTTGCCGACGACGCCGATCGTGACCTCGCCCTCGGGATTCTGGAGCGCGTCCATGATGTCGTGCCAGCGGCGCAGATCGGGCGACGCGCCGGGCTCGATCCCGAACGAGCGCAACACCGCCTCGTCGAGGCCGGCGGCGCTATACTGCATCGGCACCGCATAGATGCTCTTGGCATCGAGCGCGGGGATGACGGCATCCTTGGGCACGTTGCAGAACAGCGCGATCTTGGCGCGCTCGCTCTCCGGCAACTCGCGTTCGCAGCGGCAGACGAGAACGTCGGGCTGGATGCCGAGACTGGTGAGATCGCGGACCGAATGCTGCGTCGGCTTGGTCTTCAGCTCGCCCGCCGCCGCGATGTAGGGGACCAGGGTCAGGTGGACGAAGCAGGTGTTCGCCCTGCCCACGTCGTTCCGCAGCTGGCGCAGCGCCTCCATGAACGGCAGGCTCTCGATATCGCCGACGGTGCCGCCGATCTCGCACAGCACGAAATCGAGATCCTCGATATCGTCGAGCGCGAACGCCTTGATCTCGTTGGTGACGTGCGGGATCACCTGGACGGTGGCGCCGAGATAGTCGCCACGCCGCTCCTTGGTGATGATGTCGCGGTAGATGCGGCCCGAGGTGACATTGTCGCTCTGGCGCGACGGCACGCCGGTGAAGCGCTCGTAATGGCCGAGGTCGAGATCGGTCTCGGCCCCGTCGTCGGTCACATAGACCTCGCCGTGCTGATACGGGCTCATCGTGCCCGGATCGACGTTGAGATAAGGATCGAATTTCCGAATGCGCACACGGTATCCGCGCGCCTGCAAGAGCGCCGCGAGCGACGCCGCCATAAGGCCCTTGCCAAGCGAGGAGACCACGCCGCCGGTTATGAAGATGAACCGCGCCATGGGAGAAAAGGCTTAGCGGGAGGGGTGGGGAAAGGGCAAGCCCGGACTTACGGACTATCCACAGTTGTGGTGCGGTCGGGCTGCCAAAACCGTCATCCCAGCGAAGGCTGGGATCTCTCTCGACGTCGCGTTTGCCTCACGAGATCCCAGCTTTCGCCGGGATGACGGATCAGCGCGCCAGCGGCACCGCGGTGTTCGAACCGTTCGCCGTCGCGTCGCCTGCGTCCGTCTTCGTCGGCGCGGCGGCGGGCGAGGCCCCGACCGGCACCGACTTGGCGAGCGACGTGTCCACCTTCGTCGAGCCGCGCTGCACGGTCGCCAGCGCCGCCAGCAGGATCGACATGATCACGAAGGCCGTGCCGAGGATCGCCGTCGTACGCGTCAGGAAATCCGCTGCGCCGCGCGCGCTCATCAGACCGCCGGGGTTGCCGCCCGAACCGAGGCTGCCGCCTTCGGAGCGCTGCATGAGGATGACGCCGACAAGCGACGCCGCGATGATCGCGTGGACGACGAGGAGGAAGGTATACATGGGGGGCGGCACATAGGGTAAGGCGCGCTTGCGTTCAACCGGGGGCTGTTACTGCCCGAAGCCACCCGCCTTCGCGAGCGCCACTGCCTCGCGGGCCGCCGCGAACAATGCGCCGGACTTGGCCTCGCACTCGCGCTGCTCGCTCGCCGGATCGCTGTCGGCGACGATGCCGGCGCCGGCCTGGACGTGCATCACGCCATCCTTCACCACCGCGGTGCGCAGCACGATGCAGCTGTCGAGCGATCCGTCGGGCGCGAAATAGCCGACGGCGCCCGCATAGGCCCCGCGCGTCTCGGTCTCGAGTTCGGCGACGATCTCGCAGGCGCGGACCTTGGGTGCGCCGGAGACGGTGCCCGCCGGGAAGCCCGCGAACAGGGCGTCGAGCGCGTCCTTGCCCGCCGCGATCTTGCCGACGACGTTCGAGACGATGTGCATGACATGGCTATAGAATTCGACCGTATAGCTGGCGGTGACGCGCACCGTGCCGGCTTCGGCGACGCGGCCGACATCGTTGCGGCCGAGATCGAGCAGCATCAGATGCTCGGCGCGCTCCTTGGGATCGGCGAGCAGCGATTCGCGATTGTCGATGTCTTCCTGCGCCGTCTTGCCGCGTGGGCGGGTGCCCGCGATCGGCCGGATCGTCACTTCGCCATCGCGCAGGCGGACGAGGATTTCGGGGCTGGACCCGGTGAGCGCGAAGCCCGGCAGGTCGAGATGGTAGAGGAAGGGCGACGGGTTGATCCGCCGCAGCGCGCGGTAGAGGTCGATCGGCGGCAGCGCGAAGGGCGTCGTGAAGCGCTGGGCGAGGACGACCTGAAAGATGTCGCCCGCCGCGATATAGTCCTTGGCCTTCGCGACCATCTCGAAATAGCGGCCGGGCTTCAGCACCGGCGTCGCGGCGATCTCGGGCAGCGCGGCGGCATCGCGGCGGCCGCTCGGCAGGGGGGCGGCGAGGCGGGCGGCGGCGGTGTCGATCCGCTCCAGCGCGGTTTCGACCGTGGTGTCGGTGCCGGGCCAGACCGGCGCGACCAGGAACAGCGCGTCGGCGAGGCGATCGAACACCAGCAGCAATGTCGGCCGCACGAACAGCATGTCGGGCAGGCCGAGCGGGTTGGGTGCGGGGCGCGGCAGCGTCTCGACCAGCCCGACCGTCTCATAGGCGAAATAGCCGACGAGGCAGGCGAGCGCCGGGGGCAGCCCCTCCGGCACATCGGCACGGCATTCGGCGACGAGCGCGCGGAGCGCCTCCAGCGGAGGACGGTCGACGCCCGTGAAGGCCTCGCGGTCGACCAGCCAGTGGCGGTTGATCCGAGCGGCGGTCTCGCGGGTTTCGAACACGAGATCGGGGGCGAGGCCGAGCAGGCTGTAGCGCCCGCGCGTCGCGCCATCCTCAACCGATTCGAGCAGGAAATCGCCCCGCCCTTCCTCGAACAGCTTGAGCGCGGCGGCGACTGGCGTGTCGGTGTCGGCGATCTGGCGGCGCCAGACGAGCGCGGGGCGCCCGGCGGCGATGGCCGCGACGGCCGCTGCGTCCTGATCGAGCGTCGCTGTCACCGTTTCGTTGTCACTGGCCGGCGGGGGCTTGGCCCAGGAGTTGACGCTGGAGCGCGCTGATCGCCGACGGGTTGCGCTGGACCTTGATCTCGTTGCGCGCGGCGCGGGCGAACTGCTCGATCAGCTCGGAGCCCAGATTCTGCGATAGTTCCGGCTTCAGCCGCGCGCCGATCGGGTCGACGAACTTGGGATCGCCGTCGGCGACATGATCGAGGCGGACGACGAACCAGGCGCCGTTGCCGGGCACGATCACGGCATGGCCCGGCGCCAGCAGGAACAGCGCGCGCAACGGCGGCGGCACCTGCTGCCCGGCCTGCGCGGCTTCGAGCTGGCTGGTCGCGACCGGCTGCGCGGGCTTGAGGCCCGCCGCGGCGAGCGTCGCCGCGAACGGCGCGCCCTTCTCGACCTTGTCGACGATCGCCTTGGCAGCGGCACGCGCCGCGGCATTGGCGCGGTCGGCGACGATGTCTGCGGTGACGCGCGGGCGCACCTGATCGAGCGGGATCGGCGCGCCGGGGACGACCGAGGCGAGCGAGAGCAGGGCATAATGATCGGGGCTGACCGTCTCCACGGTCGCCTGATCGTCGGGCGAGGCCATGAAGGCAGGCTTGAGCAGGCCCATGACGGTCGGGTCGGCCTTGAAATTGGCGTCCGACGGCGCGGCGCCGCTCGCGGTGACCGGCGGGGTCGAGACGACGGTCAGCTTGTTGGCCTTGGTCACCTCGTCGAAGGTCGATCCGCCGGAGATCGCGTCTTCCAGCTTCTGCGCCAGCGTCGAGAGCGCCTCGGTCTTCTTCTTCGCGGTCAGCGCGGTGACGATCTCGGGCTTGGCCTGGTCGAGCGTCTTGCCCGCGCTCTTCTCGATGCCGTCGACATGGACGATCTGGAAGCCGAGCGCCGACTTGATCGGGCCGACGGTGGCGCCGTTGGCAGCCGCGAACACCTGATCGGCGGCGGCGGCCGAGCTTGCGGTGGCGAAGACCGGCTTTGTCAGCTTGCCGAGCGTGATGTCGGTGGCGGCGAAACCCGCGTCCTTGGCGGCGGTGGCGAAGGGGGTGCCGCCGGCGACCTTGGCGGCGAACGCCTTGGCCTTGGCCTCGTCGGGCAGCACGACCTGGCTGAGCGTGCGGCTCTCGGCGGCGGCGTATTTCGCGCTGTCGGTCTTATATTGCGCGGCGATCTCGGCATCGGTCGGCGCGGGGATGGTGACCGTCGTCTCGTCGAGCGGGGCGTAGCGGATCACGCGGCGCTCCGGCAGCGAATAGGTGCCGATCCGCGCCTTGTACCAGGCGGCGACGTCGGCGGCCGAGGGTGCGGGGACGGCGGCCGGGTTGATCGGCACCGCGGCGACATCACCGAAGCGGCGCGCGACCATCAGCGCGGCATAGCTCTTCACCAGGCTCTGCGGCACGGCGATGCCTGCGGTCATCGGCACGAGCAGCTGGCGCCGCAGCAGATCGCCGCGGATGCCCGAACGCAGATCGGCGAGCGTGACGCGCTGCTGCGAGAGCACCGCGCTCATCGTCCGCTCGTCGAACACGCCGGTCGGGCCGAAGAAGGCCGGGATGGTCGCGATCTGGGCATCGACCAGCCGATCGCTGGCGACGAGGCCGTGCTGGCTTGCCCACACTTCGATCGACTTGGCTGTCGCCATCTGATCGACGATCGCGGTGATCCCACCGGCGGCGGCGAGGAGCTGCGCCATCGTGGCCTCGGGCTGCTGGCGCTTGGCTTCGTTGAGCTGGCCCTGGATGCGCCGCGCGACATCGGCCCCGGTCAGGCGCTGATCGCCGACCATCGCGACGACGTCGGGATCGCTCGCGCCGCCCAGCCCCGCGAGCTTGGGCGCGCTGACGCCGGTGACGAGGAAGGCGACGAGCACCAGACCCAGCAGGCCGAGGACGACCCAGGACCCAAGTGCACGGCGGAAGAAGGCAAGCATCGAATAACCCTGTTCTGGGAAGCGAACCGCCCATAAGGGCCGGGCGCGGTGGCAGCAAGCGGGTGGGCGTTGCGCTGGCAGAAGGGCGCGCTACACCCGAATGGAATTTGGGAAGGGACAGGAATGGCGTTGCGCAAGCTGGTCGCGGGCAATTGGAAGATGAACGGGGTGCGCGAATCCTTGAGCGAGCTCGAGATCATCAGCGCCGCCGCGAGCGCGCAGGACGGGCTCGATATCGCGCTCTGCCCGCCCTTCACGCTGATCGACGCGATGATCGCCCATTCGCATGGGCTGGCGGTCGGCGGGCAGGATTGCCATCAGGCGGTCAAGGGCGCCCACACCGGCTGCGTCTCCGCCGCGATGCTCGCCGATCTCGGCGCGCATTATGTGATCGTCGGGCATAGCGAGCGCCGCACCGATCAGGGCGAGAGCGACGAACTCGTCCGCGCCAAGGCCGAGGCGGGCATCGCCGCCGGCCTCACCGCCATCGTCTGCGTCGGCGAGACCGAGGCCGAGCGCGACGAGGGCCGCGCCGGCATCGTCGTCGGCGGCCAGCTCGAAGGATCGGTGCCGCCGGCGGGCACGGCCGCGACGCTCGTCGTCGCCTACGAACCGGTCTGGGCGATCGGCACCGGCCGCACGCCCTCGACCGAGGACGTCGCCCAGATGCACGCGCTGATCCGCGCCAAGCTGATCGAACTGCTGGGCGAGGAGGGCGCCGGGGTGCGCATCCTCTACGGCGGTTCGGTGAAGCCTGACAATGCGGCCGAGCTGATGGCGGTGCCGGATGTGGACGGCGCGCTGGTCGGCGGCGCGAGCCTGACGGCGGCGCAGTTCGTGCCGATCATCGAGGCGGCTGCGGGGGTCTGACACGGACATGCGCCTGATCGGAATGCTCGATTCGCCGTTCGTCCGCCGCGTCGCGGTGTCGATGAACCTGATGGGCCTGCCCTTCACCCACGAATCGATCTCGGTGTTCGGCGGCTATGATGCGTTCGCGGCGATCAACCCGCTGGTGAAGGCGCCGACGCTGGTGACCGACGACGGCACCGTGCTCGTCGATTCGGGCGTGATCCTCGACTATCTCGAGGTGCTGGTGCCCGAGCGGCGGCTGACCGCCTTCGCGCCGGAGGACCGTGTCGCCGCCTTCCGGCTGATCGGCCTCGGTATCGCGGCGTGCGAGAAGGCGGTGCAGCTCGTCTACGAACGCCAGCTCCGCCCGCCGTCGAACCAGTTGGCCAGCTGGGAGGAGCGGGTGATCGGCCAGCTGCGCCAATCGCTCGACGCGATCGAGGCGGCGCTGCCGAAGGACGGCACCGGCTGGACCTTCGGGCCCAATGCGCTGCAGCCCGACGTCAGCTGCGCGATCGCCTGGCGCTTCGTGATCGGCAAGCATCCTGGGCTTTTCGAGGCGTCCGACACTCCGGCGCTCGCCGCGCTGTCGGCCCGGGCGGAGGCGTCACCGGAATTTGCGGCTTCCCCCTACGACGAGAGCTGAGGCAACCGATCAACAGGAACATAAACAGAATAAATGTTGATTTTTAGGAAATAGTTTGAAATATGGTGGGTCCGATTCGCACTTTGCGGAGGACGTTCCATGGCTTTTTCGGCCGCTCTTTTTGGCTTTTCGATCCTGGCGCTGTGGTGCGTGGCGACGCATCGGCGCGGCGTCCGGCCGTGCGCTCAGGTGGGGCCGAGCGGAGTGCGGAAAAGGGCGATGGGTGCTTACAGGGCGTCAACACCGTCAACTTCCGCGCTGCGCAGAGAGGTCCCGGTGTCGAATATCCTCCCCCGCCAGGGGGAGGTGGGGCCGAAGGCCTCGGAGGGGGAGGATTCCAGATCTTATCGAGACCTTCGCTGCCCGCCCCCTCCGTCAGCTACGCTGCCACCTCCCCCTGGCGGGGGAGGATCGGGGAAACGTCGATGCGCGTCAGATCGCCTTTTCGTAGATCCGGTAGGTCTTGTTGATCTCGCTATCGATGGCCTTGGCGATCGAGTTCATCCCTTGATTGTCCTCGAGGATCCAGCCGATCTCGCTGCGGGTCGATCCGAACAGCTTCACCGCATCGGCGCGGACGCGTTCGATGATCATGAAGGCCAGCTGGCTGGCCATGCGGCTCGATTGCAGGCGCTTGACGACGCCCATCAGCGGCACGCGCATCGTCTTCACCTTGGGCTTGCCCGAGAAGCCGCCGTTGAGGCGCCACAGCAGCTTGATGAAGCCGAACGGGAACAGCTCTCCGTTCAGGTCGGCCTGAAGTTCGTTGAGGTCGGGCCAGGTCATGATGAAGGCGACGGGCACGCCGTCATATTCGGCGATGTAGACCAGCTCGTTAAAGATGATCGGCTTCATCTTCTTGCCGGCGAAGGCGATCTCGCTCTCGGTGAAGGGCACGAAGCCCCAATTGTCGCTCCACGCGTCGTTCAGGATCGACAGGATGATCGCCGCTTCCTTGGCGAAATGCTTCTTGTTGACCTTGCGGACGCGGATGCGATCGTTCTTCTCGCCGGCCTCGACGATGCGCTGGATCAGCGGGGGGAACTGCTTGGTGATGTCCAGCTGCCAGGTGTGGAGATCCTTGGCCTTGGTATAGCCGGCGGCCTCGACCCAGCCTTCGTAGCGCGGATCGTCATGCCCCATCATCACCGTCGGCGGCTGATCGTGGCCCTTGATTAGCAGGCCGGGTTCCTCCCAGATCGACATGCTGACCGGCGCGAGGACGCGGGACACGCCCTTCTCCTTCAGCCATGCTTCGGCCCGCTCGATCAGCAGATCGGCGATCTCCTGCGTCTCGGCATCGAGATAGCCCCAATTGCCCATGTCCGTGCCGCCGCCCTGGTCGCGCGCCATGCCCGTCCAGAGATGATCGATCGAGGCCGAGATGCGCCCGACGACCTTCCCGCCGCGCTCGGCCAGGAAAAGCTGCGCGACGGCATGTTCGAAGAAGGGATTCTTGCCCGGCGTGATCAGCCCATAGGCCTCGTCCTTCAGCGGCGGCACCCAGGCGGGATCGTTCGCATAGAGGCGGAAGGGCAGGTCGACGAAGGCCTTGCGGTCCGCCTTGGTGAGAACCGGGCGGAGGGTGATCCCGTCAGTCATGGGCGCGCCTTACTGGTTGCGGATGCGGGTCGAGGGGTGGCCGGTCGCGACGCCGCCGGACAGCTCCGCCACCTTCGGCCATTTCTCGGCGACCTCGTGCGTATAGCCGAGGTTGAAGACGGTCGGGCTCTTCTTCTGGTCGGCGACCTTGGGAAAATAGGTGCCGCCCAGCTTGTCCCACCAGAAATTGGTGATGCCGTAATTGCCGTTTTCGTTGTGGAAGTGATGCTGCATGTGGCGCTGCTTCATGTTGAGCAGCCACTTGTTCCTGGGCGTGTAGCTCAGATGCTGGATGCAGTGGCAGAATTCGTTGACCGCCGTCTGGATGCAGCCCGTGGCGAAGGCCGCCGCCGCACCGCCGACGCCGCCGATCGCATAGCCCACGGGAATCGTGATCACCGCCACCGTCGGCAGCGTGGTGTGGAGGCCGCCGAACAGCACCTCCAGATGATTGGGATCCTGATGGTGGTCGTAATGGATGCGCTTCCACGTCGCGGCAAGCGGCCCGATCTTGTACATCCAGTTGCTGTGCAGCACCCAGCGATGGAGCAAATACCAGGCGACCGGGAAGAGCAGCACCGCGACCGCGATGGCGGTGGCGGTGCGCGCGAGGCTCGCGGGCTCGTAGAGCCACACCGCCGCCGAGACGCCGGCACAGCCGAGATAGGCGATGATCGCCGGATATTGGAAATAGGCGATCACCAGCTCGCGCAACGTCATGCGATCCAGGTGATGCTTGCGGCTCCAGAAGCCGCCCTTCGAGGCCAAACTCGTCACGCTTATCCGATTCCTTGCCACGCCGCCGCCCGCGTCGAAACATGCCGGCGGCCCGATATGGTGCAATGCCATGGCGCCGCAATACGGCAGATTTACGACGTCTGCGCCTGCGGGCACGGGCTCGCCAGAACCGCCGCCGCCGTGTAGGCGAGGCAGGTGAGTGCGGCGCAGCAAAAGTCCCCGCCCGATCCGGTCGTCGTGCCGGTCGGCGCGAACGAGACCCGGCTCTGGGGGATGAGCAGCCGTGAGCGGCTTCGGCGAATCGCCTCAGCGCGCGGGCTGCGCGTCGCCGACGGGCAGGCGCCCGAGCCCGCCGGCGCCAGCCTGCGCATCGATCTCGGCTATGCCTTCGATCCCCTGTGGATGAGCTATTCGATCGCCCACCCCGGCGTTGCGATCACGCGCGGCGGCGTGCCGGTGATCGCGCATGTGCCCCAGGGCGGCACGCTCGCCGATCTCGATCGCGTCGCGCAAGAGGATAGCGAGATCGAGAATGCCGCGCTCCGCAAGCGCGAGCGACCCTTCATGGAGGCGCTGACGCCGGCGACCGTGCCCGCGATCGAGCGGGCGAGCTACACCGGCGCCTACAAGGGCGTCACCGACATCCTGACCAAATATCTCTGGCCGGAATGGGCCTTCCACCTGACCCGGCTGGCGGCGCGCTGGCGGCTGTCGCCGAACATGGTGACGGCGATCAGCGCCTTGTTCTGCGTGCTCGCGACCTGGGCCTTTTGGGTCGGCTTCTACTGGATCGGGCTCGCCTGCGGGCTGTTCATGATGGTGCTCGACACCGTCGACGGAAAGCTCGCGCGCTGCACGATCACGTCGAGCTGGTGGGGCAATATCTTCGACCACGGCATGGATCTGATCCACCCGCCCTTCTGGTGGTATGCCTGGGGGGCGGGGCTGGTGCCTTACGGCCGACCGCTGCCCGACGCCGCTTTCTGGTGGAGCATCGGCGCGATCGTCGGCGGTTATGTCGTGCAGCGGCTGATCGAGGGCGCGTTCATCGCCTGGTTCGGCATCCACATCCACGTCTGGCGGCGCTTCGACAGCTGGTTCCGGCTGATCACCGCGCGGCGCAACCCGAACATGCCGATCCTCGCCGCCTTCCTCGCGATCGGCCGGCCCGACTGGGGGCTGGAGGCGGTCGCGATCTGGACGATCGTCAGCCTCGGCGTCCACCTCGTCCAGCTCGTCCAGGCGGTCGTCCTGCGGGTACGGGGCCGCGAGATACGGAGCTGGCTCGGCTGATGGGGTGGACGGCGATCCTCCTCGCCGGCCAGCGCCCCGGCATCGATCCGCTGGCCGAAGCCTTCGGTGAACGCTGGAAGGCGCAGGTGAAGATCGGTGGCGAGGCGATGCTGAGCCGTGTCGCCAGAACCCTGCTCGCAGCACCCGGCATCGATTGCATCGTCGTGATGGCGCAGGATCCCGAGGCCCTCTTCACCGGCGACTGCGGCTGGCTCGCCAAGGAGCCGCGCATCGCCACCGCCGCCTCGTCGAGCGGCATCGCGACGAGCGTCGCCGCCGTCGCGGGCACCGATCGCGCGCCGTGGCCGGTGCTGGTCACCACAGCCGACCATCCCCTGCTCACCGTGCCGATGGTCGAGGCGGCCTGCGCGGGCCTCGGCGAGGCGGACGTCGGCGTCGGTGTCGTCGGCGCGACGGTGCTGCTGGCCGCCTACCCCGACAACCGCCGCACCTGGCTACCCTTCCGGGGCGAGCGCTGGACCGGCGCCAACCTCTTCGCGCTCGGCTCGCCCCGCGCCCGCGCCGCGCTCACCGCCTGGAGCGAGGTCGAGCGCGATCGCAAGAAGGCGCTGAAGCTGATCTGGCATTTCGGCCCGCTGCTGGCGATCGGCGCGATCACCCGGACGATCACGCTGGAGGGTGCGCTCGCCCGCGCCGGCCGGGCGCTGGGCTGCACCGTGAAACCGATCCCGCTGCCCTTCGCGGAGGCCGGGATCGACGTCGACAAGCCGAGCGACCACGCCCTCGCGGAAACGATCCTCGCGCGGCAATCCGGGTGAAACTTACCTTTTGTTAACCATGAGGCCCTAGGATCTTCCCTCCGCCCCCGGAACCCAGACATGCCCCTGACCCCCATCGATCTGCTCGAACTGAAGCACAGCTGGCCGATCTTCGAACGCGACCGGCGATTCGATCTCGGCATGGAATTCGATTTCGACTGGTCGGGCATCGATACGCTCGACCCGACGCTCGATAGCGAATGGCTGGCCGCGCAGGGGCTCGGCCTGTTCGAATGCGATCTCGCCGATGATTCGATCACCTGGTCGTCGGGCGTCTATGATCTCTTCGGATTGCCGCGCGGGGCGCCGATCACGCGGCCGGAAGCGGTCTCGCTCTATTCCGAACGCTCGCGCGGCATCC
>Ga0164294_10001585_pt1 | contig 21017 bp, 20 predicted proteins | sample GEODES005metaG_FD_111479 | JGI IMG/M metagenome (GOLD analysis project Ga0164294, IMG submission 111479) | Oligotrophic lake water microbial communities from Sparkling Lake, Wisconsin, USA - GEODES005 metaG | ecosystem: Environmental > Aquatic > Freshwater > Lake | place: USA: Sparkling Lake...
ATCCCGGTCGTCCCCGCGCAGCACTACACCTGTGGCGGCATCGTCGTGGACCTCGACGGGCGGACCGACCTGCCCGGCCTTTATGCGGCGGGCGAATGCACCCAATCGGGGCTGCATGGTGCCAACCGCCTCGCCTCCAACTCGCTGCTCGAATGCCTCGTGTTCGGCGAAGCCGCGGCGCGCGATATTCTCGCGCGGTGGGACGATTTGCCCGAGCCCCCGGCGATCCGCCCGTGGGACGAGAGCCGTGTCTCGGAAGCCGACGAGGACGTCGTCGTCCAGCACAATTGGCGCGAGATTCGCCGCTTCATGTGGGATTATGTCGGCATCGTGCGCACCACCAAGCGGCTGGAGCGCGCCAAGCACCGCGTCGACATGCTGAAGGGCGAGGTCGCCGATTATTACGGCAATTACCGCGTCACGGCCGACCTGATCGAACTGCGCAACCTCGTCGAGGTCGCCGACCTGATCGTGCGCTCCGCCCTCCACCGCCACGAGAGCCGCGGGCTGCACTACACGCTCGACTACCCCGAGACCTTGCCCGAGGCGGTCGACACGATCCTGGTGCCTTAGCCGGGCCGGATCGCCGCAAAGGCCCCGCCAGACACGATTTCGGGTGCGCCGGGGGTCAGGTTCCCGAAAACCGAATGACGGGCATTTGGGCGGACCCATAGCCCGTCAGATCGAATGTTCCGATCGGGGGTGCCTTACTGCCCCGCAGGCTTCGCCGTAGCGGCCGGTGCAGCGGGCACGACCGCGACGAGCTCGACCTTGAAGATCAGGAAGGCGTTGGCGGGCATCTCGCCCATCGGCTGCGGGCCATAGCCATATTCGGAGGGCACGTAGAAGGTCCAGGCATCGCCCGGCCGCATCATGGGCACCAGGATCTGCCACGCCGGGATCAGCCGTGCGAGCGGGAAGGTGACGGGCGCGTCGGACTTGTCGATCACCTTCCCTTCGGGAAGCGTCAGCGTGTAGTTGACGGTGACGCTGTCGCGGCGCTTGGGATGCTCGCCGTCGAGCGGCCCGCTCTTGTCGACCGTGTAGCTGAGCGCGGGCAGCTCGATATGCCCCATCATCGGATTGGACCGGGAAACGGCGACCGTGCGGTGCGGCGCCGACCAGCGCGAGGCCCTTCCGGACGACTTCCTGGAGCTTTTCGCGGAGCTCTTGTGGCTCGACTTGGAGCTGCTCTTGCCGTGGCTCTTGCTGGTGGATGCCGAATGATGCGCCTTGGTGGATTTCTTCTTGGCCGCATCGGCCGATCCCGCGACCGTCATCGCGATCAGCCCCGCCAGCAGCCACCCCGCCCGATAGCCCACCATCTCCGCTCCTCCCAACTCAAACGTCGGGTGCGGCTATAGCGGCGGCGGGCGGGGCGTCAAAACCGGGGCATTTTGGGATGGGGGCAATTCAGGCGCCCACGGCACGATCCCCATCACGGCCGAGGCGCCACGCAGCGATCGGATCGCTCCGGCGACGCTCGCGTATCGCAACCGCCACGGCCCGGCAGAGCGCCGCTGCGATACGGACATTCCTGTGAAGCCGGCCGCCGGGCTCCGTACCCGGATCGTCGCGCAGGATAGCAGCCGCGACGGCCGCGACCTGCGCGTCCACTTCGCTCCGCTGCGATCCCGAGCCCATCAGACGCGGCCGCTCAACACCAAGACCAGCAGCACGATGATCAGGATCGTGCCGAGGCCGACGGGCGCGAAACCCCAATTGGCGTTGTACGATCCGGCGCGCGGGAAAGAGCCGCCCAGCCACAGGATCAGCAGGACGATCAGGATAATGGTCAGCATCGTGTCTCTCCGCGATTCTCGATTGTTACGGATTGAGGACGCGCGCTGAAGCGAGAAGTTCCGGCGACGAAATGGGGAGGCAATTCCTCCCGTCACCCCGGACTTGTTCCGGGGTCCATCTATCGACCGCGAACCGCACCTAACGGCGGAAGCCCAAACCCTTCCGCGAGATCATCCCATCGTGGGTTCTCACGCTCGATCAGGTTGCGTTTCCAGTCCCGCGCGTAACGCTTGAGCTGCTTTTCACGCGCGATGGCGGCGTCCATCCTATCGATCATCTCGAAATAGACGAGACGCTTGACCCCATGGCGTTTGGTGAAGCTGTCGAACATGCCTTCGCGATGTTGAACGACACGCGCGAGCAGGTCGGACGTGATGCCCACGTAGAACGTGCCATACAGGCCGCTCGCCATGATATAGACGCACGGGTTGCGCTCCGGTCGCATCGGACGGTCAATTGCCGAGCGATGGACCCCGGCACAAGGCCGGGGTGACGGGGTAGGTGGGCAGCCTCAGCGCGGCTTGACGAACCTCAGCGTCATCCGATCGCTCTCGCCGATTGCCAGGTATTTCTCGCGATCCTGGTCCTTCAGCTGCAGCGTCGGCGGCAGCGTCCAGACGCCCTTGGGCCAGTCGGTCGTGTCCTTGGGATTGGCGTTAATCTCGCTCTTGCCGGCGAGCTTGAAGCCGGCGGCGGTGGCGAGGCGGATCACGGTCGCTTCGTGCAGATAGCCGCTGGTCGCCTCCAGTTCGGCGGGTCGCTTCGCGGGCAGGCGATGGTCTTCAACGCCGAGGATGCCGCCGGGCTTGAGCGCCTTGTAGGCCGCCTTGAAGAAGGCCGCGGCGATCTCCGGGCTGCCCTTGTCCTCGGGCATCAGCAGATTGTGGATGTTGCGGAAGGTGAGCAGGCGATCGAGCGATCCGTCAGGCGCCAGCGTCGCGGTCTGGGGATCGAAGGAGGTCACCTTGCGATCGCCTCCGCCCGCCTGCGAAGCGATCAGCTTCTGGCCGTTCTCGATCGCCTTCGCAGAGGTGCCGACGATCGCGACATAATGGCCCTTCTCGGCCAGCAGCGGCATCAGGATATGCGCGAACCAGCCGCCGGAGGGCTGATATTCGCCCACCGTCTGCCCCGGCGCGACGGTGAAGAAGGCCAGCGTCTCGGCCGGGTGGCGATATTTGTCGCGGGCGCGCTCGGCATCGGGGCGGGCCGGGTTGGCGACGGCCCTGGCGATGGCGGCGGGCACCGGCTGCGCGGCCTGCACGACGGCTGCACCGGTAAGCGCGAAAGCGGCGGCAAGCATCCTGATCGTCACGGCATCTCTCCTCGTTCGTTGCCCCGGATATGGCCGATCGACGGCTGCCATGAAAGGGAGGCTGTGCAGTGCCCGGCACGCTGCTACAAAGCGCCGCGATGCCCTCCAATCACCTCTATCTCGTCGACGGCTCCGGCTATATTTTCCGGGCCTATCACCAATTGCCGCCGCTCACGAACCGCCACGGGCTCAATGTCGGTGCGGTCTACGGCTATACGGCGATGCTGTGGAAGCTGGCCGATGCGCTGAACAAGGCGGACGGGCCGACGCATCTGGCCGTCGTGCTCGACAAGGGCAGCCACACCTTCCGCAACGACATGTACGATCAGTACAAGGCGCACCGGCCGCCGCCGCCTGAGGACCTGATCCCGCAATTCCCGCTGATCCGCGACGCCACGCGCGCCTTCTCGCTGCCGTGCATCGAGGAGGCCGGGTTCGAGGCCGACGACATCATCGCGACCTATACCTGCCGCGCGGTCGAAGCCGGGTGGAACGTCACCATCGTCTCGTCCGACAAGGACCTGGCCCAGCTGATCCAGCCGGGCCGCGTCGACATGCTCGATACGATGAAGAACGAGCGGCGCTCGGTTCAGTACGTGGTCGACAAGTTCGGGGTCGGGCCGGAGCGGCTGGGCGACGTGCTGGCGCTGATGGGCGACAGTGTCGACAATGTGCCGGGCGTGCCGGGGATCGGCCCCAAGACCGCGTCCAAGCTGATCAGCGAATATGGCGATCTCGAAGCCGTGCTGGCCGCCGTGCCGACGATGAAGCCGTCGAAGATGCGCGACAATCTGACCGAGCATGCCGAAATGGCACGGCTGTCGCGCAAGCTCGTCGCGCTCCACTGCGAGATGGAACCGCCGCAGGATCTCGACTCGCTGAAGCTCGACGGCATCCCGCCCGATCCGCTGAAAGCGTTCCTCGAGGATCAGGGCTTCAAGACCCTGCTCTCGCGTCTGACCGGCGTGCTGCCGATGGCGCGGCCGGCGAATTTGCAGGATGCGACCGCGCCCGCTGCGGTCGTCGAAGAGCAGACGGGCATGCGCGATCTGCCCGAACTGCCGCCGATCGATTGCTCGGCTTATACGACGATCCAGGACGAGGCCGCGCTCGATGCGATCATCGCCGAGGCTTATGAGAACCGCCTGATCGCAATCGATACCGAGACCGACGCACTCGACAGCGTCGCCTCAGGGCTCGTCGGCATCAGCCTGGCGACCGCGCCGGGCCGCGCCGCCTATGTGCCGGTCGGCCACACCTCCAGCGACGACATGTTCGGCGAGAAGCCGCCGCAACTGCCATTGGGCGTCGTCGTCGAGAAGCTGGCGCCCTTGCTGAGCGACCCGAGCGTCCTGAAGATCGGCCACAACATCAAATATGACATGAACGTGCTCAGCCGCCACGGCATGGTCATCGCGCCGCATGACGACAGCATGGTGATGTCGTTCGATCTCGACAGCGGCAAGATGCTGGGCGGGCACGGCATGGACGTCGCGGCGACCACCCACCTCGCCCACACCTGCACCAGCTTCAAGGACGTGACCGGCACCGGCAAGAAGCAGATCAGCTTCGCCCACGTGCCGCTCGACCGCGCCACGGCCTACGCCGCCGAGGATGCGGACGTGACGCTGCGGCTGTGGACGCGCCTCAAGCCCCGCCTGCCGCACGAGCGCGCGAGCAAGGTCTACGAACTCGTCGATCGTCCGCTGATCCCCGTCGTCGCCGCGATGGAGCGCGCCGGCATCAAGGTCGACCGCAACGTCCTCTCGCGCCTGTCCAGCCAGTTCACGCAGGAAATGGCGCGGCTGGAGGAGGAGATTTACGCTGCCGCCGGCCAGACCTTCACGATCGGATCGCCACAGCAACTCGGCCAGATATTGTTCGAGAAGCTCGGCCTGAAGGGCGGCAAGAAGGGCAAGTCGGGGCAATATTCCACCGACGTCACCGTGCTGGAAAAGCTGGCGGCCGAAGGCAATCCGGTCTGCCGTATGGTGCTCGACTGGCGGCAGGTCGCGAAGCTGAAGTCCACCTATACCGAGGCGCTGCAGGCGCAGATCAACCCGCACACCGGCCGCGTCCACACCAGTTACTCGCTGACCGGCGCGCAGACCGGGCGCCTGTCCTCGACGGACCCCAACCTCCAGAACATCCCGATCCGCACCGAGACCGGCCGCCAGATCCGCGATGCCTTCGTCGCCGAGCCCGGCAACGTCATCCTCGCCGCCGACTACAGCCAGATCGAACTGCGCTTGGCGGCTCACATGGCCGACGTGCCGGCGCTCCGCGAAGCCTTCGTGGCGGGCGAGGACATCCATGCCCGCACCGCGATGGAGTTGTTCGGAGAGGTCAACCGCGACACCCGCGGCCGCGCCAAGACGATCAACTTCGCGATCCTCTACGGCATCTCGCGCTGGGGCCTCGCCGGGCGGCTGGAGATCAGCGCCGACGAAGCGCAGGCGATGATCAACCGCTACATGGAGCGCTTCCCGGGCATCAGCGCCTACATCAACGAGACGATCGAGCAGGCGCGGAGCAAGGGCTTCACCGAGACGCTCTTCGGCCGCAAGACCTGGTTCCCGCAGATCACCAACAGCGTCCAGCACATCCGCCAGGGCGCCGAGCGCGCGGCGATCAACGCTCCGATCCAGGGCACCAGCGCCGACATCATCAAGCGCGCGATGGTACGGATGGGGCCTGCGCTGGCCGAGGCCGGGCTGCCGAACGTGAAGATGCTGCTGCAGGTCCACGACGAACTGGTGTTCGAACTGCCCGAGGGCGATGTCGAAGCCGCCAGGCCGGTGATCGAGCATGTCATGGCCAACGCCGCCGAACCGCTGGTGACGCTCAGCGTGCCGTTGGGAATCGAGATCGGCACCGGCCCGAGCTGGGGCGCGGCGCATTGAGCCATTCGGTATCGCACGCCCGTACTCCTGCGAACGCAGGAGCCCAGGGTTGTAGAGAACTCCGCTTGTGGCTCTGGGCTCCTGCGTTCGCAGGAGCACGGCGTGGCTGAACCCACCCCGCCGCAGGAAGGCCCCGGCGATATCGAGACGCTGGCGCAGGGTGGCCGCACGAACTTCTTCGGCTTCCTCCTCCGCCTCGCCGCGCGGCTGCCGTTCCTGTTCATCGCGGGGCGCTGGTACGGGGCCGATGCGCTCGGCCGCTTCGCCTACGCCACGATCATCGCCGAATTCGCAGGGCAACTCGCCACCGTCGGCCTCAAGCGCGGGCTCGCGCAGAAGCTGTCGACCAGCGAGCGGCCGCACGTCCACATCGTCTGGGATGCTTTGCTCGTCGCCTGGGTGATGTCGGCGATCGCCACGGCGATCCTGATCGCTTTCCCCTGGCTGATGTTCCCGAACAGCCCGATCAACGGCCGCGACCGGCTGCTCGCGCTCACCGTCTTCGCCTGGGCGGGGTCGGACATCGCGCTCGCAGCCCTCGCCTATCGCGGCGATATCGCGGCCACGGTGAAGGCGCGCTCGCTGATCGAGCCGTGGGCGATCAGCATCGCCGCCTTCGGCCTGGCCTGGTATTCGCTGCGGGACGGGCTGATCCTCGCCTACGGTGCCTCGGCCATCGCCGCCTTCGTGGCCTCGCTCTGGCCATTGTTCCGCAATTACGGCTGGCCTCGCGGCTGGAAGCCCGAGCCGATCCGCCTCTTCCGCCTTGCCGCGCGCAATCTGCCGCTGGCAGGTGCCGATGCGATCGAATGGGGCTCGCGCCGGCTCGATATCGCGATGCTGGGGCTGTTCTTCTCGCCCGCGATCGTCGGCATCTATTATGTCGCGCAGCAGGTCGCCTCGCTGCCGCAGAAGCTGAAGACCAGCTTCGATCCGATCCTGGGGCCCGTGATCACCCAGAACCTCGCCGAGGACAATCTGAAGGCCGTCGCCAAGCAGGTCCGCCAGGTCGGCTTCTGGATCATCGCCGCGCAGCTCGGCATCGCGCTGGCGCTGTCGATCCCCGGCGAAGCGGTGATGGGGTTGGTCGGCCCGAAGTTCGTCGGCGGCACCGGCGCGCTGGCGGTACTGCTCGCCGCCGAGGCCATCGCCGCGACCGCCGTCGTCAGCGAAGCCGCGCTGATCTACGTGGCGCCGTGGCGCAACCTCGCCATCTCCACCGCGATGATCCTGCTGCAGATGCTCTTCTCGGTGATCCTCGTCTATGCACTGCGCCCGCTGCTGCCGATCGCCGTCCACGCCGGGATCGTCGCGCCCCGCCCCGATCGCCGCGACGACGTCATCGCCGCCGCCGGCCCCGCCATCGCGCTGATGCTGGTGCTGGGCCTCGCCTCGATCGCCAAGGCTTCGCTGCTGTCCCGCCTGCTCGGCGCGCGCGTCAACGGCTGGCGCTGGCCGCTGATCTGGGCGTCGCTCGCCGGCGGAATCGTCGGCTGGGCGGTGATCCAGCTGCCGCACCGCTTCGAATGGGCCGAGCTGGCCTTCGGAGTGCCGCTGATCCTGGGTGCCTACGGAGCCGTGATCTGGTTCAAGGGTTTCAACCGCGACGATCGCGCGCTCTTCCGGTTCAAGGCCGCCGAAGCGAAAGGATAGACCATGCGCATTGCCTTCTCCTTCCTGGCCCTGCTGGCGGCCGCACCGCTCGCGGCACAATCGACGACGACGCCGTCCGATATCCAGGGGGCGTCGGCCGCGACGTCGGCCGCCGGCACGATCAGCCATACGCCGCCCGGCACGACAACTCCTGCGGCGACACCGGCAGCGCCCACCCCGCTCACCCCGCCCGGCCCCGGTATCGTCCGCGTCCGCATGACGACCAGCCAGGGCGCGATCCTGATCGATCTGGAGCAGGCCAAGGCGCCGCTGACCGTCGCCAACTTCCTCAAATATGTCGACGGCAAGCGCTTCGACGCCTCCACCGTCTACCGCGTCGTCAAGGCGGCGCCGGGCTTCGGCTTCATCCAGGGCGGCATCCAGAACGATCCCAAGAAGATCCTGCCCGCCGTCGCGCACGAACCGACGAGCAAGACCGGCCTCTCGCACCTCGACGGCACCATCTCGCTCCCGCGCAGCGCGCCGGGAACGGGGCATGGCGAATTCTTCATCGTGGTGGGCGACATCCCGTCGATGGATGCCGATCCCAAGCAGCCGGGCGACAATCTCGGCTATGCCGCCTTCGGCCATGTCGTGCAGGGCATGGAGATCGTCCGCCACGTGATGGAAGAGCCCGTCTCGGCGACCAAGGGCTTCGCCGGCATGAAGGGCCAGATGCTCGACGTGCCGGTCAAGATCCTGAGCGTACGTCGGGTTACCAACTAGCACCGATCCGTCCGTGCTGAGCTTGTCGAAGCACTGTCCTTCTCTCTTCCGGCGTTCGGTAAGAAGGGCAGCCCTTCGACAAGCTCAGGGCAAACGGGTCTTGAGGCTTGCGTGCTCTCGTCAGCCCACTTAACCCGCGCCGCTCGCAAGACATCAGACCAGGAGATTCGAACCCATGTCAGACCTCATCGCAGCCGATCAGCTGCGCCTTTTCATCGAGCGGATCGAGCGGCTCGAGGAAGAGAAGAAGGGCATGGCCGACGATATTCGCGACGTTTACAACGAAGCGAAGGGCCAGGGGTACGATACCAAGACGATGCGCGCGATCGTCCGCCTGCGGAAGATGGAAAAGCACGCCCGCGACGAGGCGGAGATGCTGCTCGATACCTACAAGGCAGCCCTCGGCCTAAGCTGATCGACGATACCGGGGGCGGGCGGCACCGATTGAAGCGACCGCCTGCCCGCGCTAGAGCGGCGCCTTTCCACCACAACAGACGAACGAGACGCGGGCAATGGCCGGCCATAGCAAATATAAGAACATCATGTACCGCAAGGGCGCGCAGGATAAGAAGCGCTCCTCGCTCTTCTCCAAGCTCAGCCGCGAGATCACCGTCGCGGCGCGCGCGGGGCTTCCCGATATCAACGCGAACGCCCGCCTCCGCTCGGCCGTGATCGCCGCGCGCAAGGAAGGAATGCCCAAGGACAATATCGAGCGATCGATCAACAAGGCCGCGGGCGGCGAAGGCGAGAATTACGAGGAAGTGCGCTATGAGGGCTTCGGCCCCGGCGGCGTCGCGCTGATCGTCGAGACGCTGACCGACAACCGCAACCGCACCGCCACCAACGTGCGCCTCGGCTTCTCCAAGAACGGCGGCAACCTCGGCGCGCCCGGTGCGGTCAGCCACGGCTTCGATCACCTGGGGCTGATCAGTTATCCGGCCGGTGCGGGCGATGCCGACAAGGTGTTCGAAGCCGCGCTGGAGGCCGGCGCCGACGATGTCGAATCGGGCGAGGACGGCCATTCGATCTGGACGAGCATCGAAGCGCTCCACGGCGTCGCCAAGGCACTCGAACCCGCGCTCGGCGAACCCGAGGGCATCAAGCTCGCCTGGCGCCCGCAAACGCAGGTCTCCGTCGACGAGGGCGATGCGGCGACGCTGATGAAGCTGATCGATGCGCTCGACGACGATGACGACGTCCAGACCGTCTGGGGCAATTACGACATCTCCGACGAGGTGATGGAGAAGCTGGGTTGACCTTCTACCCCTCTCCCCTTGGGGGAGAGGGAGGGACCCGCCGGCACAGCCGGTGGGAGGGTGAGGGCACGCCCTGGACCAAAGAATGATCCTTCTCGGCCTCGACCCCGGCCTCGGCACCACGGGCTGGGGTGTGATCGTGGCCGACGGTAATCGGCTGAGCCATATCGCCAACGGGCAAATCAAGACCGACAGCGCCATGCCCCTGCCCGCGCGGCTGTGCGTGCTGCACGACGCGCTCACCGATTTGCTGCTCACGCACCGCCCCGACGGCGCCGCGGTCGAGGAGGTGTTCGTCAACGCCAACCCGCAATCGACGCTGAAGCTGGGGCAGGCGCGCGGAGTCGTGCTGCTGGCGGCGGCGCGGAGCGGGATCGAAGTTGGCGAATATGCGGCGCGGCTGGTCAAGAAAGCGGTGGTCGGCACCGGCGGCGCGGAGAAGGCGCAGGTCCATGCGATGGTGTCGCGATTGTTGCCGGGTGTGAAGATCACCGGAGCGGATGCGGCGGATGCCTTGGCGGTTGCCATCACCCACGCCCATCACCTCGCGAGCGCGCGGCGTATTCCCACGACCCGTTCGCCCTGAGCTTGTCGAAGGGCTGTACTTACTTAAAGAAGGGCAGGGCTTCGACAGGCTCAGCCCAAACGGGAAGTGAGAGAGTTCATAAATGATCGCACGGCTCTCCGGCACCCTTCTCGAAACCTCGGCCGACGCGCTCGTGATCGATGTCGCGGGCGTCGGCTACCTGGCGCAGGCGTCGATGCGGACACTTTCCGTGATCGGGCCCATCGGCGGCACCGTTACCCTCTTCACCGAGATGCAGGTGCGCGAGGACGCGATTACCCTGTTCGGTTTCGGATCGGCGGCGGAGCGCGAGTGGTTCCGGCTGCTGACCGGCGTGCAGGGCGTCGGCGGCCGGGTCGCGCTCGCGATCCTCTCGGTGCTCGCGCCCGAGGAACTCGTCCGCGCCATCTCCAGCGGCGACAAGGCGATGATCGCGCGCGCCAACGGCGTCGGGCCCAAGCTCGCCCAGCGGATCGCGATGGAATTGAAGGACAAGACCGGCGGGCTCGCGCTCGGCCCGGCCGGTGCCGCTCCCGTGGCCACAAAGGGCGCCGCGGCCGACGCGCTCTCCGCGCTCGCCAACCTTGGCTATCGCCCCGGCGAGGCCGCCGCCGCCGTCGCCGCCGCCGATGAGGAGCTCGGCCCCGGCGCCTCGCTCGATGCGCTGATCCGCCTCGCGCTCCGCAAGGCCACCCGCGGCTGAACGGCCCGCCGCACCGGCGGAACGAAACCCCTGGCCAGCGCGTCTCCCGATCACGAGATCGACGGAGAGAGACGATGCGCAAGCGACTGACCCTGGCCCTGCTCCTGGCCGTTCCCACCATCGCGCTGGCCCAAGGGCATGAGCATGGCGGCGGCGGCGGCCATCCCGGCGGTGCTGGTGGAGGCGGCCCGCACATGGGCGGCGGCGGTGCCCCGCATATGGGCGGGGGTGGTGCTCCCCACATGGGTGGTGGAGGCGGTATGCCCCACATGGGAGGCGGCGCGCCGCATATGGGCGGTGGCGAGCATCGCGGGCCGCCCCCCGGCGCCGGCGCAGGCTTCGGTGGCGGCGAACGCCACGGCGGCGGCAACCATTTCGACGGCGGACGGCCGGGCGGATTCGATCGCCCCGGTGGCGGCGATCATCATGGCGGCCCGGGCTTCGCCAGCCGGAACCCCGGCGGCTTCAACGATCCGCAAAGGGCCCTCGCCGATCGCGGCGGAGCCGGCTTCCGTGGCGGCCGCGGCCTGCCGCCACCGCCGTCCGCCGGTGGATGGCATCGCGGCTGGTATGGCGGCCATGTCTCCGGCTTCCGCCCGATCCGCGCCGGAGCGTATCGCTATCCGAACGGCTGGGGCTATCGCCGCTGGGGGATCGGGCTGGTGCTGCCCTCCATCCTGTTCGGCTCGGCTTATTATTATTCGAGCTGGGACAGCTTCGGCGCCTATCCGCCCCCGCCGGGCGATCGCTGGGTCCGCTACGGGCCGGACCTGCTGCTGGTGAACATCCGCACCGGCCGGGTGGACGACGCGATCTACGGCGCGTTTTACTGATCCTGGCGCCGCCCGCCCCGCTCGACAGAAGCGGGAGCGGGCGGGTAAGCCGGGATGAATGGATGACGCCGACCGCCTGCTGACCCCGACGCGCACGCCCGAAGACGCGGATGCGGCGCTGCGCCCGAAAAGCCTCGACGATTTCGTCGGGCAGGAAGCGGCCCGGGCGAACCTTCGCGTCTTCATCAGCGCTGCCAAGGCACGCGGCGAGGCGCTCGATCACGTCCTCTTCTTCGGGCCACCCGGGCTCGGCAAGACGACGCTGGCCCAGATCATCGCCCGCGAACTCGGCGTCGGCTTCCGCGCCACATCCGGCCCGGTGATCGCCAAGGCCGGTGATCTCGCCGCCTTGCTCACCAATCTCGAGGAGGGCGACGTCCTCTTCATCGACGAGATCCACCGCCTCTCGCCCGCCGTCGAGGAAATCCTCTACCCCGCGATGGAGGATCGCGCGCTCGACATCATGATCGGCGAGGGCCCCTCGGCGCGCTCGGTCCGCATCGATCTGCCGCGCTTCACGCTCGTCGGCGCGACCACCCGCCAGGGCCTGCTGACGACGCCTTTGCGCGACCGTTTCGGCATCCCGGTGCGGCTCAATTTCTACACCGTCGACGAGCTGGAAAAGGTCGTCGGCCGCGCCGCCCGCCTGCTCGGCTTCGCGGTCGCGCCCGACGGCGCTGCCGAGATCGCCCGCCGCGCACGCGGCACGCCGCGGATCGCCGGGCGCCTGCTCCGCCGCGTCCGCGATTTCGCCCATGCCGCCGGGCATGAGGTGGTCGCCGCCAAGGACGCCGATGCCGCGCTCAACCGGCTGGAGGTCGATGCGCTCGGCCTCGATGCGATGGATCGCCGCTACCTCACCATGATCGCCGACATCTATCGCGGCGGCCCGGTCGGCGTGGAGACGCTCGCCGCAGGCCTCGGCGAACCGCGCGACACGATCGAGGAGGTGATCGAGCCCTATCTGATCCAGCTCGGCCTGCTCGCCCGCACCGCGCGCGGCCGCTGCCTCAACGGCCGCGCCTGGACGCACCTCGGCCTCGCGGCCCCGCCCGGCGCGCAGGAGAGCCTGTTCGGCAAGTGACGCGCGAACGCACCGGCTATGCGCTCGCGACGCTGGTCGTCCTCATCCTCGAAATCCTGATCGCCGCTTACGTTCACGACAGCTTCGTCCGCCCCCACCTCGGCGACAGTATCGCGGTCGTCCTCGTCTATCTCGCGCTGCGGACCACGACCCGCCTGCCCGTCCGGCCCGCGGCGATCATCGCCCTCCTGATCGCCTGCCTGATCGAGATCGGGCAGTGGTTCGACATTCTCGGTCGCACCGGTCTCGATCGCTTTCCCGTCGCGCGCATCGTACTCGGCACCGGCTTCGATCCCACCGATTTTCTCGCTTATGCCGGGGGAGCCGCTTTCGTCATGCTCGTCGAGGCGGCACGTTTCAGAAAAGTATCCGCTTAAATTCCCTTCGTGTAGGTCATTGACCTACAGCCGCAACAATCGCCGGTGTTAATGCGTAAAGCGTCGATGCGCGCTTTCCCCCACAGAGGGCGCGCATCGCACCCATCCTGTCGCTTAGCGTCCAGCCGCCCCCCGGTTCGCGAGGTTACCGCGTGACGTTGTTTCGCTTGCTGATCGTCGACGATCATCCCGTCGTGCTTGCCGGACTTCGGCTGCTGGTGGCCGGCGACTGCCGCTTCGAGCTGGCGGGCGAGGCGATGACGGCCGCCGACGCCCGAAACCAGGCGGACAAATTGCAGCCCGACCTCATCGTCGCCGATCTCGCGATGAGCGATGCCGATGGCGTCGCGCTGGTCGAGGATCTGGTCGCGATCGCCCCGCAGGCGGCGGTGCTGGTCTATTCCAGCCATGACGAGCAGACGTGGGCACCGCGCGCTCTCCGCGCCGGCGCGCGCGGCTTCGTCTCGAAAGCCCAGCCGCTCGATACCGTCGCGGTGGCGCTGACCAGCATCGTCGAGGGCGGCATCCACGTCAGCGATGCCGTGCAGAAGCTCCTCGTCGTCGATTTCGCCGACGGCAGCCCCAGCGACGAACCGGCGCAGCTCTCCGCGCGCGAACAGCAGGTGCTGCGCCTGATGGGCAGCGGTTATGGCTTGCAGGAACTCAGCCTTTCCCTAGGCTTGAGCGTGAAGACCGTCGGCACCTACCGCGAGCGGTTGAAGATCAAGCTGGGGCTGGAGAGCGTGCGCATGCTGGAACGCGTCGCCCATGAGCATGTCGCGAAATCGTCGCTGAGGCCGTGAGCCTGGCGTCCCTGCTCGGTCGATGGGACATCGATTCGGAAACCCAGGCATCGGTCTCGTTCGAACGCGCCATCGCGCTGGTCAATCTGCGGCGGATCGAGGTGGTCTGCCTGCTCGCCATCTTCACCGATGCGCTCAGCCTCGTCGCCGCGCCCAACCGCCTGCCCTTGCTCATCGTGATACCCGGTGCCGCGCTGTGCGCGGTCGCCTCACGCCAGACGCTGTGCTGGACCAGCCTGCGCGCGCAGCAAGCGGTGGTCGTGCTGTTCTTCACCGCCGCGCTTCTCTTTCGGATGGGCGGGTCCGCCGCGCAGAGCATCAACGGCTTCATGTCGGCGGGCTATCTGCTCGCGATGCTGACGATGACGATGCTGTTCGCGCTGCGCCCGTTGACGCTTGGGATCATCCTGTTCGGCCTGCTGCCGGTCTATGCGGCGGTCGTCACGTCGATGCCCTTCGCGGCGGCGTCGAAGACGAGCGCGATCCTCAACGCCGCCATCGTCGCGGGGATCGCGCTGGTCGCGGGCATCGTGATCTATTCGGCGCGGCGCAACGATTTCGTGCAGAAGCGCCTGATCCACGCCCAGAACGTCCAGCTGATCGAGCAGAATCACGAACTGGATCAATTGATGGCGATCACCGCGCACGATCTGCGCAGCCCGCTCTACGGCCTGCGCAACCTGCTCGATCTGGCGACGCGCCGCGCACCCGACGATCCCGCGCTCGCCTTCCGCGTGATGCGCGACGGCATCTTCAGCCTCGATGCGATGCTGGCGCTGGTGACCCGCCTGCTCGATGCCCACAGCGCCGAACATGCCGCATTGGCGGCGAAGGTGCACGAGGACGTGCGCGGGCACCTCCTCGCCGCCGCCCGCCGTATCGCACCCGCCGCCGAAGCCGCCTCGGTCGCGATCGCGATCGACGTGCCCGAGGCGCCGTTGGTGGCGCGCTTCGATCGCGGCGCGCTCGCCCAGATCCTCGACAACCTCCTCTCCAACGCCGTCCGCTTCAGCCCCTCCGGCGCCAAGGTGCGGCTGGCGGGCCGGGCGACGCCGGACGCCGTCGCGATCGAGATCGAGGACCACGGCCCCGGCTTCGATTCCGACGGGCGCGATCGCATGTTCAGCAAGTTCGGCCGCGTCGGCGCGGGCAGCGGCAAAGCGGGCACCGGCATGGGCCTGTTCATCGCCGCCACCTTCGCCGAACGCACCGGCGCGACGCTCGCCTTCCGCGATGCCGAACCGAACGGCGCGATCTTCACGCTAACCCTGCGCGAGCCCTGACACCGATGCGCCGCGACGGCGCAGCGCGGCCCCGACGAAACCGAAACCCAGAAGCATCATCGCCCAGCTCGCCGGCTCGGGCACGTCGGAGACCTCGGCCGCCAGGCTGTAGTTCGTGCCGCTGGCGGTGGAGACAGCGAAAGCGTCGCTCTGCTCCAGCCGCGACGTCGCCGTCATGAAGAAGGCCGATCCGCCGAATCCGCTCAGATAGGTGAAGGGGTTATATTGGCTGGCGACGGCCTCCATCCGGACATTGACGTCGAACGTGCTGCCGACCGTCACGTCCTTGGTGAAGGTGATCGCATTGAGGCCGAACGAGAGATCGCCCCACACCGCATAATCGCGGCTGGGATCGCCCGCATAGGTCCAGCCATCCACCGCGAAACCGCCCGTCGCGCCCGAACTCGTCGTGCTCCCAACGCCCATGCAGCCGCCGGTGACGAACTGGTTGGGCGTCGTCATGCAGCCGCCGCCGTAGCCATCGGGCCAGACCGTATCGATATGGCCGTAGGTCGGAATGTCGACCAGCGCGCGCATCGTGAGCCGCACCGTCGTGCCCGCCGCCAGCGTATCGCTCGTGACGGTGAACTGGTCGTGCCAATAGGTTTTGACGAGCTCGTCGAGCCGTACGATCGGCTCGCCATGCCCATCGCTCTCCGACGCGAGGAAGGTCGAGAGACTGAGCGAGCCGAAATCCGCTCGCCCCGATCCCTCCCGCGCCTCATACTGGCCGCGATAATAGCCCGAGCCGATCTCGCCCACGCCGCTGTTCGGCGTGTAGGCGTTCAGCCCCTGGTTGGCCGCGTTCGGGCCGCTGTCGTAGCCGACCATGTCGTTGAAACTGACGCCGACATGCGCCGCCTGCGCATGCGCAGACCCCGCTGCGATCAATGCCGCAACACCCAGGGCCGACAAAGCCCCCCGCCCGATGACCATCCGATCCTCCCTATTGTCGAAGGGAGGTTTCTATGTCGGCCCGGCGCAGCAGTCCTGAAGCCGGGCTAAAGCTGTTCTGAAGCTATTCTGAAGAACGCCCCCAAAGAAAAAGCCCGGCGGATCGCTCCGCCGGGCCTTCCTTCGCTGTTTCGTTCAGAGCCGGACGACGATCAGAACTTCGCCTTCAGGTTCACGAAAAAACGACGGCCGAGATAGTCATATCCGCTGTAAAGCGGCGCATTGCCGACGCGGCTGAGCACGCCCTGCGAGATCATCGGCGGGTTCCTGTCGAACAAGTTCTGCACGCCCACGGTCAGGCTGTAGCGCGCCGTATCGTACTGGATCGACGTGCTGTGCAGGAAGTAGTCCGGCGTCGCCAGCTGGTACGACGAGGTCGCAGCGATCTCGCCATAATAATCGTAGCTGCTGGTGTGCTGGATCCAATCCAGGCCGTAGCGGAACTTCAGCTTCTTCCACTGCAGCACCATCTCGCCCGTGCCCGTCCACTTCGGCGTGTTGAGCAGGCCGTTGTAGTCGATCAGCGGATCGGTCTGGAACAGCTTGTTCGACTGCTCGAGATAGTTGGTCAGCTGGCCGGACAGGCGCAGGCGGACACTGCCGAACTTGCGCGTGTAGCGGACGGTATAATCGATGCCGCGAACGATCTGGGTCGCCAGATTGATGTAGCTGTCGCTGACGGTCAGGGCGTTCGAGACCGGGTTACGCGCGATCAGGTTGCAATAGCCACCGCCGGTCCGGAACGACGGATTGTCGTAGCAGAGCTGGAGGATGGCACTGGCACCGGCACGCGAAACCTCGTTGTTCACCTTGATGCGATAATAATCGATCGCGATCGACAGGTCGCCATATTCGCCGAGGCGGGGCTCGATCACGCCGCCGATCGTCAGGTTCTTCGACGTTTCCGCCTTCAGGCCAGCGTTGGCGCCGCCCTGGGTCAGAACCTGCACGCTCGACGTCGCGTTGAAGCCGCTCGGCAGGCCTTCCGACGCGCAGTTGGTGCCGCGGATCGTGCCCGCGGTGTAGCTGTTGCACGGATCGATCGTCGAGCTCAGGAAGCCCGACGTCGCACCCACGAACTGCTCGAACAGGGCCGGGGCCCGGTACGAGGTGCCGTAGGTGCCGCGAACGGTGAACCACTTCACCGGCGCATAGCGACCGCTGAACTTGTAGGTCTCGTCCGAGCCGTAGGAACGATAGTTGGTGTAGCGGCCTGATGCGTTGACGGACAGCTCACGCGCACCCGGCAGGTCGGCCAGCAGCGGCGCCTCGAGCTCGCCATAGACCTCGAACGTATGATCCTTGCCGCGCGTGATCGCCGACGAGGTCAGGTTGTAGAGGTTGCTGTTCTGGCTATCGATGCCCGGCGTGTCGTTGATGCTGTCCGAGCGATATTCGATGCCGAGCGAGGCCGAGAGATTGCCGTAGGGCAGCTTGAAGATCGGACCATCGACGTTCAGGCTCGCGACGCTTTCGCGGAACTTGGTCGTCCCGGTGACGGGCACGAACACATAGTTGACCCACGCCTGCGGCAACTGGCCGCCGACGACCGCTGCGGTCAGCGCCGGAGCGGCGACGCAGCCGTTGGTCTGCACGCGGCAGTTGAAGCCGCCGGCACCGTTCGAAACGACGTCCAGGCTCTGCGCAAGGCGATCGGTCAGGAACGACTGGACGGTGTAGGTCGCGTCGGACCAGGTCTTCGCCGCGTAGAAATCGTAACGCCAGTCCTTGAAGAAGAAGTCACCGCGCAGGCCACCGGCCAGCTTGATGAAATCGACGCGCTGCGAGCTCTGGTCGTTGCCGAAGCCGATGAAGGCGCGAACGCCGACATTCTGGCCGTTCGACGTGTTGACCGGGCCGGAGAAAGTGCTGAACGCCAGGTTGGCGGGGATCAGCGGGCTGCCCTTGATGTAATCGAGCGACAGCTGGCGATAGCCGACCTGGGTCGACGAACGACGGTTGCCGAGCAGCTCGATATAGGGCTCGGCATGGCCGAGAATGTCGGTCTCGTAGCTCGCCTTGACGTAGCCGGTGTAGATCTTGACCGGCGAGATCAGCGACTTGTTCAGCATCCGCGGCTCGAACGTGTCGCGGATGTTGAGGTTGAAGCCGGTGATCGCGGTCGCGCCGACGCCTTCGTAACCGGCGACCGATCCGGTCGTGACGGCGGCGTTGGGACGCAGACGGTTGAACAGGGTCACGGTCGAGGGCACGCCGACGGCCGGACGCGCCGCCGTGTTGCTGGTGCCGATCGTGTTGATCGTGACGCCGTTCGAACCCGTGCCCGTGATCGGATAGCATTTCGGCTGGCCGGTGTTGGGATCGACATAATCAGCCGAGCCGAACGCACCGAAGCCCGCGCGGCGGTAATCGGTGTTGCAGCGCGTCCAGTCGCGATCGCCGAGCGTGAGGTCGTCACGCTGATAATATTCCAGCGAGCCCGCGAACTTCAGGCGGTCGTGGGTGAAGCCGAACACGGTCGAGAGGCGCGTGGACTTGCCGCCGCCATGCTCGGTCGGGTTGAGCTGCGCCTCGAAGACCAGCCCTTCGACCTTCTTCTCGGTGATGATGTTGACGACGCCGGCAACTGCGTCCGATCCGTAGACCGACGACGCACCGTCGCGCAGGATCTCGACGCGATCGACCATCGCGGTCGGCAGCACGTTGAGGTCGGCCGAACCGACCGAGCCACGCGAGCCGGCAGGCGCGATGCGGTGGCCGTCGAGCAGAACCAGCGTACGCGTCGGCCCGAGGCCGCGCAGGCTGAGCGTGTTGGCGCCCGGGCCGCCGTTGGTGACGAAGCCGCCGTAAGCGTTGTTGATCTGCGAGGAGCCGCCGGTGATAGCCGTGCCCTGCAGCAGGTCGGTGGTCGAGTTGAAGCCGGCGAGCAGTGCCTCGTCGCGCGTGTGGATTTCCACCGGCGAGGACGAGGTGAACGTCGTTTGACGGATACGCGATCCGGTGACCACGATCGCCTGGCTTTCATCGGCGACTTCGGCGGTCGGCGTCGGCTTCAGGCTGTCGTTGACAGGAGCCTTGGCATTCCCGGACGGCAGTTCCCCCACCTGGGCCATGGCCGGAACAGCCACGAAAGACGAAGCAAGCAAAGTAGACGCCAGCAAGCTGGCGCGACACAAAACGCGCATCTAGCAGATTCCCCTAATCCGGCCCCTCCCCCGAGGCGCCGATGGAACCTGTCTAATAGATGAATGAAATCGCGCGCAACGGGTGACGTGTCATACAGGTGTAACAGGACTGACATGTTGCGATGCGGCAACAGTTTTCGCTACCGGGAAGCCCGAAAATCCGCCAGTTTCCGGCATTCAGACCATGCCGCAAGGGCCATATCGGCTTGGCAAAAGGGCATTTTTGGCCAGCGACGCTGCGCGTTCCGCCCCGAAAACGAAAAAGCCCGGCGGATCGCTCCGCCGGGCCTTCGTCGTTGGTTTCTGCCGTCGCTTAGCGGCGATCGCCCATGAAGCGCAGCAGGAAGAGGAACATGTTGATGAAGGTGACGTACAGCTGCAGCGCCCCCATCACCGCGGCCTTGCCGGCGTAAGCCGTCCCGCGCACCATGTAATAGGTGTTCTTGATCTCCTGCGTGCGGAACGCGGCGAGGCCCGCGAAGATCAGCACGCCGAGGATGCTGATCGCCAGGTCCAGGCCCGTCGACTTCAGGAACATGTTGATCAGCATCGCGATCAGGATGCCGAAAACGCCCATGATCAGGAAGGTGCCGAACGGCGCGAGATCGCGCTTCGTGGTGTAGCCGTAGAGGCTCAAGCCCGCGAAGGCGGCGGCGGTCGCGAAGAAGGTCTGCGCGATCGACGTGCCGGTATAGACCAGGAAGATAGTCGACAGCGACAGGCCGAGCAGGACGGTGTAGCCCCAGAACAGCGCCTTCGTCGTCGCCTCGCTCAGGCGCTCGAAGCCGAAGCTCATCACCAGCGCGATGCCGAGCGGAGCGAACATCACAACCAGGCCGAGCCCGCTCGGGCTCCCCCGTTCGTTGAACAGCAGGCTCATGTAGGGGCTGCGGGCAAACAGCAGCGCGACGACGCCGGGCAGCAGCACGCCCGAAGCCGTGCAGTTGTAGCCCGACAGCATGTAGGATCGCAGGCCCTCGTCGCGCGAGACCGCGCGCGTGCCGGCGACCTGCGGTGCGCCCGCATTCGCCCAAGGGTCAGACCAGTTGGCCATCTTAGAAACGCTCCTTCCGCGCCGGGATCGACGCTGCTGCCAATATCGGCGGAGCGCCCTCCCATTTCAAGCGAAAGCGACGTATCGTTTTGTTGCTGAACGGCGGCTTGCTTTCGCGTGCGTCACGAAGGCGCACGGCGGACGATCACGGGGAGGCCGGATGCACCGATTGTTCGTCGCGATCCGCCCGCCTGCCGAGGTTCGGGCGCGGTTGCTGATGCTGACGGCCGGTGTCGCGGGCGCACGCTGGCAGAGCGATGCGCAGCTTCACCTGACCCTCGCTTTCATCGGCGAGGTGGACACGCACCGGGCCGACGACATCGCCGCGACGTTGGATAGCGTACGCGCGGCACCGATCGCGATCGAGATGGAGGGCGTCGGCAGCTTCGGGCCGGAGGGCCGGCCGAACAGCCTCTGGGTCGGGGTGAAGCTCAGCGAACCGCTCGATCGCCTGCGCCTCGCGATCGAGCGCCGCCTGGCCGCCGCCGGGGCCCCGCCCGAACATCGCGCCTTCCGCCCGCACATCACCGTCGCGCGCCTGTCGCGGTCGGCCGGGCCG
>Ga0164294_10001586_pt1 | contig 21006 bp, 22 predicted proteins | sample GEODES005metaG_FD_111479 | JGI IMG/M metagenome (GOLD analysis project Ga0164294, IMG submission 111479) | Oligotrophic lake water microbial communities from Sparkling Lake, Wisconsin, USA - GEODES005 metaG | ecosystem: Environmental > Aquatic > Freshwater > Lake | place: USA: Sparkling Lake...
ACGTAAAACTTCAGACCGCCTTCAATCGAGCCGGCCCGGGAAATACATTCTTGCAAGACCTTAACGCCCACTCGCAGGTTGGTGACAGGGTCAAAAGCCGCCATGCGTCCACCGAAGTGTGCATATTTGTCGTGGTGAATACCTGTCATGACCTGCATCAGGCCTTGGGCGCCGACGGGGCTTTGGGCGAAGGGGTTAAAACCGGATTCGATCGCCATGATGGCCAGTATCAGGGTCGGGTCGAGCTTAGACTTTTCACCGATTTCAAAGGCGTGGGCCACCAAAGCGCTCAGCGGCTCGGGCGCGACTGCGTATTTTTTACTCAACCAGTAGGCCACCGCCGCTTGTTTGCTGGGTAAATCCTTGGGGTTGGCGGCCGTGGCGCGGTCTACTGCACCCGGTTCGGTGAAGCCGATGCTGGCTTCCTGGCGTGCCAAAAGCAGAGCCATCAAGCGTAGCTCGCCGGCTTCGCGCAGGTCTGGGCGGGCTGTCAGGGTGATCATCACAAACACCAGCGCCAGGCCGAGCATGGCAAAACCGTTGTGGCTGATTTGGAGGAAGCCGGCTGCAATATCGTTCAAAACATTGCGGCTGCTGCTGCGGAAGTCTGCCATGCATTGGTGCAGGCTTGAATTCAAAGTACTTGTCATGTAACTCCTTTCGTCGCTTCCAGCTTGCAGCGCTTAAGCTGGCCAGCTGGTGGGCATGAGTTTTTTTAGCGTGAGCTTTCGTGAAGTTCGGGGCGGGGCGGCAATGTGTGGGCCGGTCGTTTTGAAACGGGGCGGCTTGGAATCAATCAAATCACAAGCCGTTGAATGCCTTAGAGCCATTGCTCCAAGGGCGTGGGGGCACTATATATAGTGCTTGCGCCTTTGACAAGCGCTACAGGTAGTGTTTAGCCCCTAATTGGGAATTAAACCGCCTGATTTGCGCACCAAAAAAGTGCATCGGGTTCAAGGCCTGGCCAGTTCGGGTAGTCCCTGATGGTTTTGCAGACCTATATAAATTTTAAAAGCCGTGGTAATAGCCTGTCAAGAATATCAATTGTATTTGATATTCTTTTTCACGCGTCTTGGGGCTGCTGCATTTGTTTTGGTGGCAATGCTTAAAAACCGGCGAAAATAACGCCTTTGCATTTTTATCCTGCAGTTGCCCGGGCGTTATGCCTGAGCCCGCTGATGGTTACAAAGTGGCCGTTGAAGCCTTGGTTATGACTTTCGAGGCTGATTTTTCGCAGATGCGTCAATCTGCATACTTTTTCTTTCTATCTAGCTAGCCAACATGTCCAATTCCGCCAAAGTCGACCCCGCGAACAAAACATCCCATGCCAGGGGGGCCGACGCTCGTCCCATGGACGCTTTGACCGGCGGTGCCCTGACGGCGGCCACTTCGGGTGAGCGGGTCAGTCTTATTCGGGAATGGTTGGCCCAAAACCCTAGTGCAGAGCAGATGTCGGAGGTATTCAAAGACCTGGCCAACCGGGACAAGGGTGCTGCCAAGCTGGTGAAAGAAAAATTAGACGACATCAAGCGCGCCAAAGGGCAGGAGGCTGTCGCCGCCGAGTGGGCTGACAAAGCTAAGGCGCTGCTGGCCTTGCCAAAACTTAATCTGGCCGATGCCTTGGCCTGGCAGCGTGATGCTGCCAAAGCCGGGGCGCCACTGTCGCGTGAGCCGCTGGCGGGGCTGAAAGTGCAGCTGGCTGAGCGCGTCAAGACCATCGAGGACCTGCAGCACCGTGCTCAGGTTCAGCGAGAGGCTGCTGTACTCATTACACAACGCACTGAAGTGCTGTCCACCAAGCCCTGGCGAGACGCGCAGGCGATATGGGATGCCTTGCGCGCTGACGTTGCGCACTGGCAGTCCCAGGCCTCAGAACTGACACAGGACCCGGTCTGGGCCAGTGTGGACGCCAAGTTTTTGCCTCTGATTGAGAATTCGCGCGCCCAGCTGCTCGCCGTCTGGGAGGCTTTTCAAGCCGCTTTGGCGATGGCGGTCGCGGCCTCTGAAGATGCCGGCGCGCCTTTGCCGGCCGTGCCGGTGTGGGCCGACGAATTGCGCAGCGCCCGCGGCCTGCCCGCTGAAGCGGGCGCTGCCGCCGGTGACAAACCGGCCCGCGCACCCAAGGTCAAGCTGGACCCGGCAGTCTTGGCCGAACTCCGCGCCAAGGCCACCGAGGCCGTGCAGACTGCGCTGACCAAGTTCGAAGCCGAAGTCGCCGAAGGTCACGGCAAGGCCACCCCCAAGGCCGCCGCCGACTTACGAGCCGCTCTCAAAGTTCATGTGCGTCATATTCCAAACACGCTGGAAACAGCCGCCCATGCGGCTCTGACGGTTGCCGGAGAGCTCGAAGGCTGGCAGCGCTGGCGCGCCGATCAGATCCGAGAAGACCTGGTCGAAAAAGCCGAAGCGCTGCTGGCCAAGCCGCTGGGCGGGCGCAAGCAGCAAGAAGCGCTGCGCGCCATGCGCGAGCAGTGGAAAACCAGCGACCAGGGCGGCACGCCCAACCACGCGCTGTGGAAACGCTTTGACGACGCCTGCAACGAAGCCCACAAAGTGGTCGAGGCCTGGCTGGAAAAAACCAAGGAACAGACTGAGGCCACCAAAGCCCAGCGCCGCGTGCTGATTGACGAGGTGCTGGCCTGGGCCGAAGCCCACAAGGGCAACACCGACTGGAAGCTCCATATCCGCAGCCTCAACGGCTTTGTGAGCAAATGGCGCGAAGCTGGCCATTTGAGCGAAAAAGCCTTTGCCGAGATCCAGCCCCAGTGGAAAGCCGCCATGGACGCCGCCGATGCACCGCTGACCGCCGCCCGCAACGACAGCCTGGCGCGCCGCCGCGCCATGATTGAAGAGGCGCAAGCCTTGGGCGCCGAGCCGCAATTGCGCATTGATGCCGTCAAGGCCGTGCAGCAACGCTGGCAGGCCGAAGCCCAGCTGGTGCCTGTCGAGCGCAAGCAAGAGCAAAAGCTCTGGGACGCTTTTCGCAAGCCGATTGACGATGCTTTCCAGCGCAAATCTGCCGAGCGTGAAAAAGCCGCCGGTGCGCTGGGCGAGTTTGACCGCATGGTGCTCGAAGCCTCCAAGGCCGTGGCGCAAGCCACTGCCAGTGGCGACGCGCAAAAAATCCACGCTGCTGCCAAAGCCCTGGAAGCCGTGGTGCGCGGCCAGGTGCCGGTGGCAGCCGCTGCCGCCCCGGTGAGCGCGACGGTCGCTTCAGCCGAAGCCGCCCCGGAGCTTGCTCCGTCCGCCGCTGACCAGGCTGCCGCACCCGTTGCTCAAGCCGACAGCGCTACTGAAGCTGTCTCTGAAACCGCACCCGAAGCCGCTGCTGCAAGTGAAGAAGTCGCACCCCTCGCAGAAGTCGTGGCCGAAGAATCCGCCGCCGAAGCTGAGCCTGCCCCGGCACCCGCGCCGGCCAAACCCGCGCCCAAGCCCGTGGTCGCCATGCGCGGCGACGACCGCCCCGGCATGCGCAAGGCCGAGCCCGCACCTCTTGGGCGCGGTGGCAAGTTCGGTGACCGCAAAGACGCGCGCCCCGGCAGCAAGCCTGATGCGCGCCCGCGCACCGGCATGGAAAACAAGTTTGAACCGCGCCGTGACGAGCGCCCGGAGCGCGGCGGTCGCAGCGAGCGCCCCGCTTTTGAAGAGCGAGGCCCGCGTCTGGGAGATGCCGCTTTCCGCGCTCAGCGTGAAGCCTTCGAGATTGCCAACCTGGCGCTGAAAAAACTCCACGAGCAAGCCCATGGCGAAGTGCTCACCCATATGCTGTCAGCCTGGGAAAAGCGCGACCCTGCGCAATTGCCCTCGGCGCAAGACTTGGGCAAGCCCGTTCCGGCGGCCACCCGTACGCGTTGGGCGCAAGCTTTGTCGGCGCCAGCCAAGGGCGACTCTGCCGAAGCCTTGCTGCGCCTGGAGATTGCTACCGAGTTACCTACGCCGGCCGAGCACATTAGCGCGCGCCGCATGTTGCAGCTGCAACTGCTCACCCGCCGCAACGCGCCTGCGCCGCATGAAACCACGGCTGACGACATGGCCCAGGTGTTTGGCAGTGCCTTTGACGCCGCGCAAAGCCGGCGTGTGCAAAACATTCTCAAGGCCTTGCTCAAGCGCTGAGCTGCACAGGCGGTTTTGCTCAAGTCTCTGGCTTGAAAAAACCGTTGAGCAGCGGGACCAGCTCTGGAAAACTTTCTGCAAAACGCCCGGGGTTGACGAAATAAGCCTCGCTGGCCACCGCAAAAAACTCCGCCGGTGCGCTGGCGGCATAAGCGTCCAGCCAAGGCGCTGGCCCTCCGAAGCGCTCGGCCATGCTCACTTGTGTGCAAAACCTGGCGTAACTCTCTTGCATGGTGCTTTGCCAGCGCTGGCGCAGCGCGCGCGTGGGCAGGGGCGGGCAACCATCGGCCTGGCCATTGCGCATGTCGAGCTTGTGTACGAACTCGTGAATCACCACGTTGTAGCCTTCGGGCGCTGACTCGCCCGCTGCAGCCACGTCGGCCCAACTCAGCGTGACCGGCCCCATCTCCATGGCCTCGCCGCTCAGCTCTTCGGTGTAGCGGTGCACCACGCCAGCCTCGTCGGTCACTTCGCGGCGCGCCAGCATGGCGCCGGGGTGCACCACAATGCCCTTGAAATCGTCGTACCAATGCAGCCCCAGGTGCAGCACCGGCAGGCAGGCCTGCGCTGCAATTGCCACGGCCATCGCATCATTCACTTGCAAGCCATGCGCACCGGAAAACTCCTTGTCGGCCAGAAACTCACCGGTCATGGCGCGCAGGCGGCTTGCCAGTGCCGGCGGCTGGGCGGGTAAAAAAGCAAAGTCCTGCAAGGTACTTTGCCAGAGTGCATCCGGAATGGGCACACCGCGCGCGCCGGCAGGACGCAGTGCCTGAGGCAGCCAGCCGAACAAGCGCTTGAGCACGGCGCGCCGCTTAAACAGGCAGCGCCAGCCGCTGCAGCCCGGTGGCACTCAGTCGCAGCACCTCGGCCCGCGGCGGATGGGCGGCTGCATCCCAGTCGCTGAGCACCACGCGCTGCAAGCCCTGGCCCAGATCGTGGGTGCCCGGGCGGTGTGTATGACCGTGAATCAGCGTTTGTGCACCGGCAGCCTGCAACCATTGGATGGCGGCAGCGCTGTCGACCTCGGCGTAGGCGGCACCCTCTTTGTGGCGCGCCTGACTTTGCGCCCGCAGCGCCAGGGCAATGGCTTGACGCTCTGCCAGCGGGCGCGCCAAAAAAGCTTGCTGCCAGGGAGCTTGCTGCACTTGCTGCCTGAACGCCAGGTACTCGGTATCGGCTAGGCACAGCGCGTCACCGTGCGACAGTAAGCAGTTTTGTCCGGCAAACTGCAGCACAGTCGGGTCTGCCAGCAAAGTGGCATGACAGCGTTTCATCAGGGCTTGGCCAACCAGAAAATCGCGGTTGCCATGCATGAAAAAAAGTGCGAGGCGCTCTCCGGCGGCGCTCATTTCGTCTGCGCAAAGTGCTTCAAAGCGCCGATTAAGTCCGCCATCGTCATCGATCACATCGTCACCAACCCAGACTTCAAACACATCGCCAAGCATGAAGACGGCGTCAGCCGGTGTGCTTTTCAGGTAGCGTGAAAAGGCGTCAAAGTTGGCGGGCTCTTGCGCGCGCAGATGCAAGTCGGAAATAAAGTCCACCACGGCCCATGAAGCAGGCGCTTGCAGCATGGCCATGGTGGGCACTTTCATGGGCGGGGCCGTTGCTGCACAGCAGGGCGCGTGCCCTGGCAACGCAGCCTTGTTTTCAGGCCAGCAAGACGGCTTTTTCGATGATCACATCGACCAGTGGCACGTCTTCATGAAGGCCCTTGCGGCCGGTTTTGCAGGCGGAAATTTTGTCCACAATCTCGGTGCCGGCAATTACTTTGGCAAACACCGCGTAACCCCAGCCCGAGCTTGTCGGAGCGGAATGGTCCAGAAAGTCATTGTCAGAGACATTGATAAAAAACTGCGAGCTGGCCGAGTGGGGTTGGTTGGTGCGCGCCATGGCTACCGTGTAGTGCAGATTTTTCAGGCCGTTGTTGGCTTCGTTTTCGATCTCGCCATGGGTGGGCTTTTGCTTCATGCCTACAGCAAAGCCACCGCCTTGAACCATGAAGTCAGCAATCACCCGGTGAAAAACGGTGTTGTCGTAATGGCCCGTGCTGACATAGCTCAGGAAATTGGCCACTGACTTGGGCGCTTTGTCCTGCTCGAGTTCAAGTGTGATCACGCCGTGCGAGGCAATGTGGAGTTCAACTTTGGGGTTCGTCATGGGCGTGCTCATTTGTTCAGTGAAGCGCTGATTATAAGAACGGGCGTCTTGGGCACGTCGCTGGGGAAGGGGCCGCCCGCGCCGGTGGGCACCGACTTGATTTTGTTGACCACCTCCATGCCGCTGACGACTTTGCCAAAGACGGTGTAGCCGAACAATTGCGCTGCGTTGAGCAGTTGGGCGCGTGGCGTGTTTTCATAGACCCGGCCCTGGTACTCTAAGCGCGGCACCGGGTCACCCGGCGGTATCGGCGTCGGGTTGAGGAAGTCGTTGTCTTTGACGTTGATGAAAAACTGCGCCGTGGCGGATTGCGGGTCGTTGGTGCGGGCCATGGCCAGGGTGCCCACGGTATTTTTGTCACCGCCTTTGGCCAGCGCTTCGCGACCCTCGTGCGGCACGGGGGCACGTGTGGGCTTTTGCTGGTAGCGCGTATCAAAGCCGCCGCCTTGCACCATGAAGTTGCTGATCACCCGGTGAAACACCGTGCCGTCGTAGTGCTTGTCATTGACGTACTGCAAAAAATTGGCAACTGTCTTGGGTGCTTTGTCTGGATAGACCTCCACCACAAACTCACCTTCGCTGGTGACAAACTTCACGTGCGGCGCAGTCTGACTTTGCGCTAAAGCAGCGCCACTGGCCGCCAAAAGGGCCAGCGCCATCACGGCGGGCCAGAGCCGGGGTATTTGTTTGGATAAGCGGGGCAAAGTCAAAAGCGCGGGGGCAGGGTGCAAGGCCATGGAAAACCTCAAGGTTTGGCAGCGGGGCTGGCCGGCGTCACCGGGCTGCTGCTTGCCGGGGTGGTATTGGTCAGAGGCTGGCGGTTGGGCTGGCTTCTGGCTGGCGGCGGGCTCAGCAGATTGCTTATGAGCGAAAGTTTGTTGGGAACGCTGGCATTGCGGGGCTCATGTTGCAAGGCTTTGGCGTACGACTGGCTGGCCAGCTGCAACAGCACATCGCCCAGGTTTTCGTGGGCAGCGGCATAACTGGGATTGGTGCGAATCGCCATTTCCAGGGCAATGCGCGCTTTGTCCAAATCACCTAGCCCGGCGAACAGCACCGCCAGGTTGTTGTAGGGCTCGGGCAGCTCCGGATAATCCTGGTTGAGTTGACGAAAAATCGCCATGGCTTCGGCGCTTTGACCCATGTCGTTATGAATGACACCTTTGATGAAGCGCATCTGCGGGTCGCGTGGCTTGCCGGCCAGGTATGCATCGGCCTTGGCCAGTGCTTCGCCGAGTTTGCGCGCAGTCACTAATCGGTTGACGTCGCTGTAGTCGTCCGCATGAGCCCCTGTCGGGATGGCGGTGACCACCAACGCCGCACACAAACTCAGTAGCGCGGCCATTTTTTGCATGATGTTCAAGGGGCTTGGCAGGGTGTGCATGTTGGCTTGTGGCGATGTTCGCTTGTTGAGGTCTGAGCCGGGCTTCCTGGCGTGGCGGTTTGCCGGCTCGCCTATACTGAAAAAAGATTGTAGCGGGAGGGTATAGTCATCCCTCGCTTAAATCTTTCACCGGTGTCTTTTTCCCACTCATGAGCCTTCGCATTTACAACACGCTCTCAAGGGAGATCGAGCCGTTTTCGCCGCTGGTGCCCGGTCATGTGCGCATGTACGTTTGCGGCATGACGATCTATGACTTTTGCCACATTGGTCACGCCCGCATGATGATGGCTTTTGACGTGGTTCAGCGCTGGCTTAAAGCCAGTGGTTTGAAAGTCACCTATGTTCGCAACATCACCGACATTGACGACAAGATCATCCGCAGATCGTTAGAGCGCGGCATTTCCATACGCGCGTTGACTGACGAAATGATCACCGCCATGCACCAGGACATTGGCGCGCTGGGTATCGAGACGCCCACCGTTGAGCCGCGCGCCACCGACTACGTGCCGCAGATGCTGCAAATCATCAACACACTGGAGCAAAAAGGTCTGGCCTACCGCGCCAGCAGCGGTGATGTCAATTACGCCGTGCGCAAGTTCCCGGGCTACGGAAAGCTCTCTGGCAAGTCGCTCGACGATTTGCGCGCCGGCGAGCGGGTGGCTGTGCTCGACGGCAAACAGGACCCGCTGGACTTCGTGCTCTGGAAAGCCGCCAAAGACAATGAGCCGACAGACGCCAAATGGCCTAGCCAATATGGTCAGGGACGGCCCGGATGGCACATTGAATGCTCGGCCATGAGCTGTGCCACCCTTGGCGAGAGTTTTGACATTCACGGCGGCGGGGCTGACCTGCAGTTCCCGCACCACGAAAATGAAATCGCCCAAAGCGAAGGCGCTAACGGCAAACCGCTGGCCCGTTTTTGGGTGCACAACGGCTTTGTGCGGGTGGATAACGAAAAAATGTCCAAAAGCCTGGGCAATTTTTTCACCATCCGCGAAGTGCTGGCGCAGTACGACCCCGAAACGGTGCGGTTTTTTATACTGCGCGCGCATTACCGCAGCGCGCTGAACTACAGCGACGCCCATCTGGACGATGCCCGCAGCTCGCTCAAGCGCTTGTACACCGCGCTCAGTCTGGTGGCTCCGGCGAATGTCAACATTGACTGGAGCGAGCCCTATGCAGCGCGCTTTAAAGCCGCTATGGACGAAGACTTTGGCACGCCCGAAGCCATTGCCGTGCTTTTTGAATTGTCCGCTGAAGTCAACCGCCACCAATCTGCCCAGTTGGCCGGCTTGCTCAAAGCGCTGGGCGCTTGCCTGGGCTTGTTGCAAGGCTCGCCGGCGGCTTTTTTAAAGGCCGGTGCTGCGCTTGACGACGCCAGCATTGCCGGCCTGATCGCCGAGCGTGCGGCTGCCAAGCTCGCCAAAGATTTTGCCGGCGCTGACCGCATCCGCCAGGATCTGCTTGCGCAAGGCATCGTGCTCAAAGACTCACCCGCCGGCACCACCTGGGAGGCCAAGTCATGAAAACGCCCGCCAAAATCGGCCCGGCCACCGTGCAGCTGGTGCAAGCCCAGACGCCTGCAATCAGCCTGCCTGCCTACTGGGATGAAGCCTGCAAGTATCTCGTCAAAAAAGACCGTGTAATGAAGCGTCTGATACCGCAATTCGGCGCAGTCGGCCTGCAGTCCCGCGGTGACGCCTTTGTTACGCTGGCGCGCAGCATCGTCGGCCAGCAGATTTCGGTGAAAGCAGCGCAAAGCGTTTGGAGCCGTTTTGAAGTGCTGCCCAAAAAAATGATCCCGGCCAATGTGCTCAAGCTCAAGGTCGATGACATGCGCGCAGCCGGACTGAGCGCGCGCAAGGTTGAATACCTGGTGGACCTGGCCCTTAATTTTGACGGTGGTGCAGTGCACGTCAAAAACTGGGAGACCATGGACGACGAGGCCATCATTGCCGAGTTGATCGCTATTCGCGGCATCGGCCGCTGGACAGCCGAGATGTTCCTTATTTTTCACCTGATGCGCCCGAACGTGCTGCCGCTGGACGATGTCGGGCTGATCAACGGCATCAGCAAGAGTTATTTTTCCGGCGAATCCGTCAGTCGCAGTGATGCGCGCGAAGTCGCCGGTGCCTGGGCGCCTTACTGTACCGTGGCAACTTGGTATATTTGGCGCTCGCTCGACCCTGTGCCGGTGGCTTACTGAGCCTTGCCAGCGCTAACTTCGTACGATCTGATTGAATCCCTGAGCAACCAAGTTTCAATGCCATGGCCAAAAAAACCTTCCTCGATTTTGAGCAACCCATCGCAGACCTGGAGAGCAAGATCGAGGAGCTGCGTTATGTGCAGACCGAGTCGGCCGTTGATATCTCCGATGAGATCGACCAGCTTGCCAAGAAAAGTCAGCAACTGACCAAAGACATTTACAGCGACCTCACGCCCTGGCAGATCACCAAGATCGCCCGTCACGCCGAGCGGCCCTACACGCTGGACTACATCAGCGAAATATTCACCGACTTTGTCGAGCTGCACGGCGACAGGCATTTTGCAGATGACCTGAGCATCGTGGGGGGCCTGGCGCGTTTTAACGGCACAGCCTGCATGGTGCTGGGTCACCAAAAAGGGCGCGACACCAAAGAGCGCGGCCTGCGCAACTTCGGCATGAGCAAGCCCGAAGGCTACCGAAAGGCCTTGCGCCTGATGAAAACCGCAGAAAAATTCAAGCTGCCGGTGTTTACCTTCGTGGACACACCGGGCGCTTACCCCGGCATTGACGCCGAGGAGCGCGGTCAGTCTGAGGCGATAGGCCGCAATATTTTTGAAATGGCGCAACTCGAGGTGCCCATCATCACCACCATCATCGGCGAAGGCGGCTCCGGCGGCGCGCTGGCCATTTCGGTGGCGGATCAGGTGGTCATGCTGCAGTACTCCATTTACTCTGTGATCAGCCCTGAAGGCTGCGCCTCTATTTTGTGGAAAACCTCTGACAAAGCCGAAGTAGCTGCCGACGCCCTCGGCATCACAGCCCACCGGCTCAAAGCCATGGGGCTGATCGACAAGATCGTTAACGAACCCGTGGGCGGCGCGCACCGTGACCACAAGCAGATGGCCGCTTTCCTCAAGCGTGCTCTCAATGACGCCTTCCGCCAGGTCAGCGACCTGAAGGTCAAGGAACTGCTGGACCGCCGCTACGAACGCCTGCAAAGTTATGGCCGGTTCACCGACACCAAAGCCGAAGCCAGTTAAGGCTCAAGCCCCGGGCGCTACCAACCCGGCGCTAGCGGCTTTGGCAGAATTTTCTGCTCCCCTTTCCTGGCCGCTGGCCATCGCCTACAGCGGCGGCGCCGACTCCACCGCTTTGCTGCTGGCTGCTTGCGCTTGGCGGCCGGGGCAGGTCAGTGCCATTCATGTTCACCACGGTCTGCAGGCCGCAGCCGATAGCTTTGCCGCGCATTGCAGCGCTGTGTGCGCCGGCTTGGGCGTGCCCTTGCATACCGCCAGGGTCGACGCCCGGCACCAAAGCGGCCAGAGCCCGGAAGACGCTGCCCGCAATGCCCGCTACAGCGCGCTGGCCGATGGCGCCCGGGCGCTGGGCGTGCAGTCTGTGCTGCTCGGTCAGCATGCAGACGACCAGGTCGAGACCTTGCTGCTGGCCCTCAGCCGCGGTGCGGGTCTGGCGGGCCTGGCGGCCATGCCCGCGACTTTTGAGCGCGCTGGTGTGTTGTTTGCACGGCCTTTGTTGGAGGTGCCAGCCCTTAGTCTGCGTGCATGGTTGCTGGAGCAAGGCCACGCCTTTATAGAAGACCCCAGCAACACGGACGAACGCTACACACGCAACCTGATTCGCGCCCGCTTGCTGCCGGCTCTGCATGAGGCTTTTCCGGCATTCCGCTCTACCTTTGCGCGGAGTGCCGCCCACGCCGCGCAGGCGCAAAGCCTGCTGGACGAAGTGGCTGCGCAAGACCTGGCGCTGACCGGCCAACCCCCAGCCATCGCCGCGCTGCAAGTCATGTCCAGGTCACGCCAGGCCAATGTGCTGCGCCACTGGCTGCGCATGTCGCACGGCGTCACACCCAGCACAGCGCAACTTGAGCAACTGCTAGAGCAAATTGCCGCTTGCACCACCCGCGGCCACCGCATCCACCTCAAGGTGGCCACGGGCCATGTGCAGCGGGTCCAAGGGCACTTGCAGTGGGATGGCCCCATATAATTAGTGGCTTTGCAGACTGGGCCAGCGCTTGAGTCGCGTGCTCTACCGGCCGCGCCTCTGTTACCGGGCTGGTCGACCGGCCTCAATTGGCCAACTATTTTTTGACTGATTTTTTTCAATGGCTTTGATCGTTCACAAATACGGCGGCACGTCGATGGGCTCGCCCGAGCGCATCCGCAACGTGGCCAAGCGCGTGGCCAAATGGGCCCGCGCCGGCCACCAGATGGTGGTGGTGCCCAGCGCCATGAGCGGCGAAACCAACCGCCTGCTCGGCCTGGCCAAAGAACTCGCACCCGCCGGCCAAGACCAGGCCTACAACCGTGAGCTTGACGCCCTGGCCGCCACCGGCGAGCAGGCTTCCAGCGCCTTGCTGGCCATCGCGCTGCAAGCCGAGGGAATGCCGGCTGTCAGCTACGCCGGCTGGCAAGTCACCATCAAGACCAACAGCGCCTACACCAAGGCCCGCATTGAGTCGATTGACGACGAGCGCGTGCGCGCCGACCTCCATGCCGGCAAGGTGGTCATCATCACCGGCTTTCAAGGCGTAGACGGCGGCGGCAATATCACCACACTCGGCCGTGGCGGCTCAGACACCTCGGCCGTCGCCATTGCCGCCGCGCTCAAGGCGCATGAATGCCTGATCTACACCGACGTCGATGGTGTTTACACCACAGACCCGCGCGTTGTGCCCGAAGCGCGCCGCCTGCAGACCGTCAGCTTTGAAGAAATGCTCGAGATGGCTTCGCTCGGCTCCAAGGTGCTGCAAATCCGCTCGGTTGAATTTGCCGGCAAGTACAAAGTGCCGCTGCGCGTGCTGTCAAGCTTTACCGAATGGGACATCGACATCAACGAGGAAGCCAAGTCCGGCACCCTGATCAGTTTTGAGGAAGACGAAAAAATGGAACAAGCCATCGTGTCGGGCATCGCGTTCAACCGCGACGAAGCCAAAATCTCCGTGCTCGGCGTGCCCGACACCCCGGGCATTGCCTATCAAATTCTGGGCGCCGTGGCCGATGCCAACATCGAAGTCGATGTGATCATCCAGAACATCAGCAAAGAAGGCAAAACCGACTTCAGCTTCACCGTTCACCGCAACGACTTTGCCAAAGCCATGGACCTGCTCAAGGCCAAGGTTTTGCCCAAACTGGGCGCACATGAAGTCATCGGCGACGCCAAGATCTGCAAGGTCAGCATTGTCGGTATCGGCATGCGCAGCCACGTGGGCGTGGCCAGCAAAATGTTCCGCGTGCTCAGCGAAGAGGGCATCAACATTCAGATGATCTCCACCAGCGAGATCAAGACTTCGGTGGTGATTGATGAAAAGTACATGGAACTGGCCGTGCGCGCCCTGCACAAAGCCTTCGACCTGGACCAGCCCGCCTGAGTCAGGCCGCAAAGTCGTGACATAATTCGGGCAGATATCAGGAAACGTGACCGAGTGGCCGAAGGTGCTCCCCTGCTAAGGGAGTATGGGGTGTAGAGCCTCATCGAGGGTTCGAATCCCTCCGTTTCCGCCAATAATGCAAGTTAACAAAGGCCCTTCGGGGCCTTTGTTGTTGGTTCCGCACAATTTTCTCCAAACGCTTGCGAAACGGAGTTGGAGTTCTTGCTTGGCCAGGTGGTAGCTTGGTGCGGCTTCGCTCCATGAGGGTATGGTGTATTAGGTCAGGTAAAGCCAGACCAACAGGCGCAGCAAGCGGCTGGTCTACATGTTCCGGAACGCGCTAGATTCGATGCCGAACGGTGGTGGCCAGAGCCTCATCAATCATTCTCAGCAGCAACTTGCTGGTGACCCCAATGTCGTCGTATGAGCAAGCCTGAAGGTGGGGGCGTACGATTTATAAATCAGGCCATCGACACGGACTCAAGTCGTTTCATCTGACTCAGTTCATCGTGCAGTCTGGCCTCCGCTTGCCACAGGTCAAACTTGGTCTGCATATCCAGCCAGAGTTGTGCGCCATTGCCAAGCAGCGTTCCCAGACGCAGCGCCATCTCGGCTGACACGCCGCTGCGTTCGGCCAGCACCGAGTGCAAGGTCTGGCGGGAAACGCCCAAGCTACGGGCGAAGGCGCTGACGGACATGCCCGGCAAGCTGGGTAACACATCTTCCCGAAGGACGGCTCCGGGATGGGTCGGTACGCGTTTACGCATCATTCACTCCTAGTGATAATTCTCAAAATCAAGCTTGATGGCGTTCTCACCCTGCCATTCAAAGGTGATGCACCACGGACCGTTGACATGCACGCTGTAGCGCTTTGGTTTGCCCTGTAGTCCATGAAAATCAAAACCTGGAACATTCAAAGCCTCTGGCGTCTTGGCAATGTCAATGGCATCGAGCCGACGAAGCGCCCGCTCAGCCAGGGCCTTTTGCAGCTTAGCGCTGGTGCCTTTCTCAAAAAGCTCCTGAAGACCTTTGTGCTTGAACGACTCAATCATGTTTAAAGTGTAAAGGATTTCTTTACACCTAGAAAGAAGGTTGTTCACCTGTCCGTCCTGTGCTCTTTAAAACCAGCAACCTGCGACCCCCACCGTACCCCCACCCGCCAATGCACCAGATCAGCATGCCTACAGTCTTAAAGCACGCTTGTCAGGACGTTGTCCGGACGCTATGATGAAGCGAATCTTCAATTACAGGGTCGCTATGACCGCAATCATTCATCCCAAATCTGAGCGTATCGATGTGCGTGCCAGCACGCCTGTGAAGCAATTGCTTCAGGAAGCGGCTCGGGTGGCGCATAAAAATGTGAGCGAGTTTCTGCTGGACGCAGGTATCAACGCTGCAAATCAAACCTTGGCTGACCGCACCCGTTTTGAAATGAGCGAGGAGAAGTGGCTGGCGTTTCAGGCGGCGTTGGATCAGCCCGTGAGCGCCAAGCCCAAGCTCAAGAAGCTTTTGTCTGAGCCGGGGCTGCTTGGTTGAGTTCGCAAGCTTATGAGCCGGTTCGAAAACTGGCCGCATCGGACGCCGTTGAGTCCTTTGATTGTGGCCAGAGCGCACTGAACCAGTTTTTGCAGCGCTTTGCGCTGGTCAACCAAAAATCCAACAGCGCGCAAACCTACGTGAGCTGCCATTCCGGCGCAGTCCTTGGTTTCTACAGCTTGGCGTTTGGCAGCGTTGAGCCATCCAATGCGGCACTGCGTGTGACCAAAGGCATTGCACAACACCCCGTGCCGGTGATGATTTTGGCCCGGCTTGCCGTGGACCTTCAGCACCAAGGCGCAGGGCTTGGCAAAGCATTGCTCAAAGATGCGCTGCTGCGCACTGCACAGGCGGCGGACATTGCCGGTATTCGTGCCCTGCTGGTGCATGCCAAGGACGATCCTGCCAGGCATTGGTACCTCCATTGGGAGTTTAAACCCAGCCCATCTGATCCGTTTCACCTGTTCCTTTTGATGAAGGACATCAAGGCCATGGTGGGCAAAGCCTGAGTTGAGCAGGACAGCAAGTGCTAGATTTGTTTGCCCATCTGATGATTCGTCATCAAAGGACATCCAATGCCGACCATCATCTAAGTCCAGTTGCAGCCGGGTCGTAGCAGGCCAGTAAAGTGGCTGGCGCCTCTGGCACTTGCAGCGCCAGGTGCTGGCGGATGCGTGGGCCGGCTTGCCATGGCGCCGTGCTGCCGCTCCACACAGCGCGCTCCGGTATGCGTATGCCCTTGGGGTCGACCTTTAGCACGACAACAGCGGGGTTGAGCTGCGCAAAGGCCAGCTCTGCCAGCAGCCAGTCGCCTTGCTGCAGCAATCTGACAAGCTTGGCATTGCGCGAGTCGGGCGGGCTGTACTCCGCTATGAGGCTCAATACCTGTCCGGCAACCGGGCTGGTATGGCTCAGTTGCTGCACCGCGCTGCAATCACGCCAGAGTTGGTTGTTGTGATCCGATAACCAGCCGATGACGTCGTGCTTTTTTTCTTGCCACACGACAAAGTTGCGGCCGTCCTGCGCTTCAATATCCACATGCGCGTTGATCACGCCAAGTGTGGTCAGCACAAGCAAAGTAGCAGCAACGTGACGTTTCAAGTCCTGTCCGGCGTGTTGCGGCTTGTCTCTTGAGGCGTGGGGGAAGTCGCCGGTTGAACATTTTTGCCACTGGGGCTGGGGCTTTCGGCCAAAGGCACGTGGGACATTTTTTCGCCATCCCATTGCTGACCACACCAGCAGAGGCCTTCGGCGTTAATGATGCAGGTGCCGCTTCCGCAGCAGCGAGAGTCTTCTGTCATAGGTAGTGGGGGAGGCTAAGCCAATGAGCTACAACCCATAAGCGGCGCCGGTCAATCTCTTAAGCGCTGTGGCCTTTGATGTAGGTCTCTAAAAAGCCGATTTGCTGACCCATCTGGCGAATGCTGTCCTTGACGACATCACCAATCGATATCACGCCGACGACCCGCCCCGCTTCTACGACGGGCAGGTGGCGAAAATTGCGTGAGGCCATCAAGCCCGTGCATGCCTCAATGGGGTCCTGAAGCTTGACCGTGATCGGGTCGACCGTCATGACATCTTTGACCAGCACTTGCTTGGCATCCAGGCCAGGTAAGAGCACCTTGATGGCGCAGTCGCCCTGGGTGAGGATGCCCAGCAACTTGTCGTCTTTGATGACCAGGATCGCCCGCACTCTTTTGTCGCGCATCAGTTGCAGGGCAACAACCACTTTTTCATCGGGCCCGACGCTGATGGTGACGACAGGTTGCGGCTTTTGAGCTAAGCAAGTTTTAACGGTGGTCATGGGGATGCCTGATGGAAATACTGTTGTTTATGAATTTCTTTGGATGCGCTTGGAATGAACGCAGGCCTTGCCTGAATTTTAAAAATAGCCCTAAGTCAGTCTTGATTGCGCAAATTGCTGATCACCCAGCAGGCCACCGCAATCAGCAAAATAGAACCACTTTCGTATAAAAGTATAGACGGGTCCCCGTCCTTGCCCTGGAGGATGATGAGACGGCTCAAGGCCGTCATGGCAATGAACAAAGGAATGGTGATTGGAATCTTGTGACTGCTATAAAACGCGCCAAGCATGCCCAAAACTTCGGCATAGATGAACATCAGCAGCAGATCTTTCAGCGCAACGCTGCGCTGCTCGATCAGCAACATGACTTCTTGCACCATGGCGCCGACCGTAAAAAGAGCGATAGTGACCAGAAAACACTTTTCAGTCACGTCAATAATGCGTTTGATCAACATCGAACACTCCTGCCTATGTGGTTTGAATTCAATGTTACCAAACGCAAATATCGGCTTTCAATTGCCGGCTCCTTATGAACGCCTGTTTTGCCGAGCCCCAAGTAAAAACGCGCCTTGTGGCGCGTTTTTTAATTTTCTACAAAACCCTCAAAAAACTTTTAGACTCTGCGCTGCTTATCCCGCACCAAGGCCAGGCAATGTGAGCGGTTGCCGACGATTTTGTCGCAGGGGTAGGAGTTGCCCGTTGAAACGGCTTGGCAAAAAAACTTGCCGTTACTGGACGACATGCTGTCACAGAGCTTGATTTCTTTTTTGCTCGAAGCCATGCAGATAACCTGCTGGTCTTTGTTCGCAAATTTCTCGCAGCCCCCGTCTTGAGCTTGACTCAGCGAAGGCGCGAGCAAAGTCAATGCGAAAAATATGTTGAAAAATGAAAAACGCATAACTCAACCTTTTGAAAGTTGAGTAATGCTATGAATCCGGGCTTTAAGGCGTTTTAATTGTTTGCAAACCGTAATGATTTGTTACAGCTTTGTAATCTAGTCAGTCGCCGCAGGGAAGGGTGCACTCGAATGTCACCCAACTTTCTTCTTCGACATGCATTTTCAGAGTGCCGCCGTGAGCACTGACAATTTCCCGGCACAAACTCAAGCCCAGGCCAGAGCCAGAAACTTGGGTGAATTCCTGTTTGTCGGTTTCGCGGAACCTGTAAAAGCGCTCAAAAATACGATCGTCCAGGCCCGATGTTGACAAATGCGTGGTGTTGCTGAGGCTGAAGACGAGCTTGTTCTCGCTGATTCGCGCTTTGAATTGAACCTGACCCTGGGGCCGGTTGTACTTCACGGCATTGCCAAACAAATTGCTGGTGAGCTGCCAGATGAGTTCGTTGTCGCCCTCGAATGTGATGCCGCTGGGCATGTCCATTGAAAAAGTCAGGTCCTGATGCTGAGCTTTGAGGTCATCAACCATCTCACCGACCATGTCGTTGAGCTGAATGGGCTGAATCTCCAGACTCACCCGCCCGGCATCGGCTTGTGAAAGCACCAGCAACTTGTTTGAAATTGAAATGAGCCGCTCAACTTCTTCAGCCACCAGCGACAGCTGAATTTGCAACTCTGATCTGTCGGGAGCCTGGTTCACCAGCCGGTGCAGGTAGCCCCGGATGATGGTCAGGGGTGTGCGCAGTTCGTGGGCAGCATCGCTTGAAAACCGGGCTGCCAGCGCGTAGTTCCCCCTTAAACGGTCAATCAGTGCATTGAAGTAGCCAATGAAACCGGCAAATTCATGGTAATGGTTTTCAGGGGAGATGTGCGCGCTGGGGTTCTTGATATCAATGGTTGCAAAAGCTTGTTGCAGCGTTTGAACAGGTTTCAGCGCAGCTCTCGTCAACACAATCGTGACCAACACAATGAAGCCCAGCAGCATGGGCCAAAGGTTGCGCAAGATGCCGTCGCGAGTTTGCAAGATACCTTCGGCTGATCTGGTCAAAACATTTTTGTCAACGGCCACATAGAACTGGCCCTGCGGATGTGGCGTTCGCAGAATGCGCCAGTCCTGCGCGTCGGCCTTGAGATCGGCCATTTCAAAGGGCTGAGCCGTGCTTTGGCCATCCAACGGTGTCCACACGGGGGCTGCGGCTGTCAGCTTAAGGGCCAAAGCTTGTGCAGCGTCTGTGCCTGCAGGATTTTTATCTGCCCAGACCAGCATTTCACCAGGCCGTAGATCGTCCAGAGATTTTTCCAGATAGCTTTTAATCTGCGCGGTATTGAGCGGGCCCGGGGCGGCCTGCAGTTCACGCGCCGCGTGGCGGGCCAGCACTTCGCTGAAGTGACCATGCAAGGGCTCAAACGCCGAGTTGGCCACCAGCAGCCTCGAGGCACCGCTGAAGGCCACAACGCACAGCGCCACAGCCAGAAAAACATGTATTCGAAAAGAACGGCGCATGGTGTTTAAGGATTGTTGAGCCGGTAGCCTACGCCCCGGATAGCCTCAATGGGAAAAACCTCAAGTGAATTCGGGTCGGCGTTGGACAGCTTTTTGCGCAGCCTCTGAATGCAGACGTCCACCACGTTGGTGCCGGGGTCGAAATCCACATTCCAGACTTGCTTGAGAATTTGCTGCCTGGAAAAAATCTGACCCGGCGACAGCAACAGGCACTCCAGCAACACGTACTCTCGTTGAGTCAACACACTGCTGCGCATACCCCATTGGGCCACCCGGCTAAATCGATCGAGTGTGATGCCGCTTTGCGCAATGGTGCTGGCATCGCTGCCCAATTTTCTGGCGATCAGTATTTTGACGCGGACAAGCAGCTCCTCAATAAAGAAGGGCTTGACTAAAAAGTCGTCTGCACCGAGCTCAAATCCGCTCAGCCGGTCTGCCAGGTCGGTTTTGGCTGTCAGCAGGATCACCGGCGTGCTCAGACCCTTGCGTCGTATTTCAGTCAAGATCTGAAACCCGTCCATCATGGGCAGGGCCACATCCAGCACAAGGGCATCGAAATTTTTGATCAGCGCGGTGTTCAGTCCTCTGAAACCATCAATTTCGTGATGAACCACGAAACCGGCAGATTCGAAGCCCGTGACAATGAAGTCAGCGATGCGTTGTTCATCTTCAATAAGCAGGATATTCATGCGGATATTCTGCCTTGGAGCGCCTGCGACCGATTAGCGACTGTCGAGTTTGCCGGTCTGCAGGTTTTTGAACGTGAGCGCGGAGGTCGCAGTGTTGGTGTCTACCCGGCGGGCACCGTCAAAGCGACGGTTCCAGTAGGCGGCACCCAAGCTTTCGATGCGTACTTCGGCGCCCGGCTTGGGTGAGTGAATGAACTTGCCATCGCCCACATAAATGCCAACATGGCTGTAGGCGCGGTGCATGGTGTTGAAAAACACCAGATCGCCGGGTACCAGTTCTTTTTTGTCGATGCGCTGCGTGTCAGCGGCTTGTTGTTCGGCTTTGCGGGGAAGCACCAGTCCGACGGTCTGCTCAAATATGGCTTTGACAAAGCCGCTGCAGTCAAAACCGGTTTCAAACGTGCCGCCCCCGCGCTGGTAGGGCACCCCCAGAAATCCCATGGCGTGAACCACCAGCTCAGAGGCTTTGTTCGTAACGCTTTGGCTGGCCTGCGACATTTGCGAAAGCAGGCCTTTGTTGGCCAGCCAGTTGTCAAGTTCGTCGACGGCGGGTGCTGCTTGCGCCGGGGCGCCCATCATCAGGGTTGACGCCATCAAAACGGCCAACAATGAAGGTGCAGAAAAGGGCGGGGTCGAACAAAAGCGCATCGCGAGAGCTTACTGAGCTGAGTGCTTGCCGTCAAGCACAGTGCCCGGGCCGGGTGCCCATTGAATGTGGCCTTTAAAATAAGTACTTTCCAATCCAATCCGTGAGCCTCGTGTCTGACAGCTTCAAAGTTTTTGCCCAGTACCTGTTGCCCAAGCAAGCACTCACGGCTTTTGCCGGCTGGGTGGCTTCGCGCCAGCGCGGCCGCGTCACCACCGCGCTGATCCGCTGGTTCGTCGGCAAGTACCAGGTCAACATGGCCGAAGCGGCCAACCCGGACATCGGCAGCTATTTGAGCTTCAACGATTTTTTCACCCGCGCCCTGCGGCCCGGTGTGCGGCCTTTGGCTGATGCCACGCTGATCTGCCCGGTGGACGGTGCCATCAGCCAGTACGGCAATATCGAGGGTGAGCAGATTTTCCAGGCCAAGGGACACCAGTACTCGACCACCGCGCTGGTCGGTGGCGATTCCGCACTGGCCGCGCAGTTTCACGGCGGCAGTTTTGCCACCCTTTATCTCAGTCCGCGGGACTACCACCGCATTCACATGCCCTGCGATGGCCGCTTGCTGCAAATGGTCTATGTGCCTGGCGATTTGTTTTCGGTGAACCCGGTCACCGCGCGTGGCGTGCCCGGCCTGTTTGCGCGCAATGAGCGTGTGGTCTGTGTGTTTGAAAC
>Ga0164294_10001587_pt1 | contig 21006 bp, 17 predicted proteins | sample GEODES005metaG_FD_111479 | JGI IMG/M metagenome (GOLD analysis project Ga0164294, IMG submission 111479) | Oligotrophic lake water microbial communities from Sparkling Lake, Wisconsin, USA - GEODES005 metaG | ecosystem: Environmental > Aquatic > Freshwater > Lake | place: USA: Sparkling Lake...
CCTGCGCCCGCGCCGCCGCCGCCTTCGCCGGCGCCTCCGCCGGGCGGCGCGCTGCCGGGAGCGCCAGGCTGTTGGGTGGGCGCCGGGCAGCCGGCGGCGAGGGTGAGGAGGAGCAGGGCCAGAGAGCTACGCATGACAGGGCCTCGGGGAGCGAAGGGAGTCAGGCGGCGGAGACGGTGCAGGCTGCGCCGTCGAGCGCCGGGGTGAGGAGGAAGGGGTCCACGGCGTCGGCGCCGATCAGATCGCTGCCGACGGCGTCGCGGCCGAGGCGAAGGTCGACGGTGTCGGGCCGCAGGGTGGGATCGAGATCGACCACCGCCCGCAGGCTGCCGGTGCTGGTGCGCACCCGCGCGGTGGAGCCGTCGGCGAGGCCGCAGCTTGGGTGCAGGCGGGCCCGGCTCGTGGCCGGCAGGCGGCCGCCCAGGCGCCCGATCGAGCGGCTGGTGCGCAGGCGGAGCTGGCCCGCGGCCAGGGCGGCCGGCGGCTGCAGGTTGCGCAGCAGCCCTTCGATCTCGGCGGGCAGCAGGTGAATCTTCTCGTCTTCGGTGGTCACCCGCCAGAGCGCCCGATTGGACTCGCCGCGCGTGACGCGGTGGGGCGGGGCTTCCAGGGACTCCAAGGTGAGCTCCTGGGCCCACTCCAGCAGCCCGCCGGCCCAGCCGCGCAGGTCGGCCGTGGCCATCTGGCGGGCCACCAGGGCCACATGGGCGCCGTAGGCCCCGCCGCGAAATCCGGGCTTGACCTGCTCGAAGATGGCGGCCAGCACGTCTTCTTCGGGGCGTGACTCGCCGGCCGGGGCAAGGAGGGCGGGCAGGGCGTGCAGGCTCTGGCGCGGGGCGATCGCCGCGTCGAGGAGCTGCACGTCGGCGCGCTCCCAGGCCGAGGGCAGGGGCAGCACATAGTGGGCCCGCGCCGTGGTCTCGTCCTCATGGTCGGTCAAGGCCACCAGCAGCTCGAGCTGCTCGAAGGCGAGGCCGGCGCGCTGCACCGCGCCGAGGCGGGCCACCGGGTCGCCGCGCAGGCTGATCAGCGCCTTGACCTGGCCTTCGCCGGGCTCCAGCACCTCGGGGAGGAGGGCGGCGGCGGAGGCCTGCAGGAGCAGGTTCGGCTGGCCGGCGCTGCGGCTGCGGGGGGCCTTGGCGCTGGGCAGCAGGGCGTAGAGGAGATGGGGATCGATCAGGGCTTCGTGATCGTACAGGCCGCCGGGCCGCAGGGTGTTGGCGGTGACCGAGTGCAGGGCCAGCCAGGCCCAGGCCCCCAGGCTGGCATGGGCGTTCTGCAGCGCCGAGGGGCCGAGCCAGATCACCGACATGGCCGATCGCGACAGCTTGAGCGCGATGCCCGAGAGTTGGGGCGCCTCGACGCCGCAGATCTCCGCGCAGCGCTCCAGGGGCCAGGGGCCCAAGGCGGCGCCGAGCGCCTCCCAACCGCGGGTGTAGTCGTCGACGAACTGCACGTCGCGCTGGTTTCCGCGCACGATGGCCGAGAGCAGGCCCAGCAGGAAGAAGGGCTCGGTGCCGGGCCGGATGGCGACGTGCTGGTCCATTTCGGCGGCGAAGGCTGTGCGCTGCGGATCGGCCACCACCACCTTGGTGCCCTTGGTCTTGCGGCTGTGACGGAGCTGGGCCTCGTGCACCATGCCGCCGACGCCGGGGCCCCAGCCGGTGGCCTGGGGATCGCCGCCGACCAGCACGACGTAGTGGGCGCGGCCGAGGTCGGGGAGCAGGCGCACGGGGTGGCCCAGGGCGGCCTCAGCGGCGCCGATCTGGGGGCCGGCGCCCAGGCTCTGCTCGCCAAAGAGGTTGGGGGTGCCCAGCCCCACGCCCACCGCGAGGGCCCGCAGCAGGCCCAGGTTGTGGCGCTCGGCGGCGGCGCCCAGGTAGAGCCCGAGTGCCGAGGGGCCCGACTCCTTGCGGATCTTCTTCAGCGCGACGGCGATCTCGGCGATGGCCGTGTCGTAGGCGATCGGCACCAGGGCGCCGTTCTGCCGCTTCATCGCCTGGGTGATGCGCGGCCGCCCGCCGCCAAGCGCGTCTTTGCGCGCATCTTCGCAGAGGTAGCCCTCCGAATTGGGGTCGCTCGGGTCGCCCTTGAGGCTGGAGATCGTGCCGTCGCGCAGCTCGGCGAGCAGCCCGCAGGAGCCTTCGCAGAGGCGGCAGAGGGTCGTGTGGCTGCTCATGGGGCGGTCTCCAAGGGGGAGGGTCTCATCCCAGGCTCCGCGCCAGGGCGCGCAGCTTGAGGCTCGACCGGGGCAGGAGGTGGGCTTGGCGCGCCAGGGCCCGGACGGCCCGCGGCTCGCGGAGGGTGGGGATCAAGCGTTCGATGAAGGCGTCGAGATCGGGGCCCCAGGTCGCGGCCAGCCAGGCCACGATCGGCGGCGGGGGCTCGGCGCAGAGCAGGCTCTGGGTGAGCGTGCGCAGCTCGACCTCGGCGCCGACCTGGGCGAGGCTGGAGACCGGCTCGATGCGGCCGCTGTGCTGGCCCGCCGCCACGAGGCCGCTGCGCAGGCCGGCCTTGGCGTAGAGCGCGCAGAAGGCGCCGAAGGCGGGGCGGTCGACCAGGGCGGCGAGGTGCAGGGCGCCTGCGTTTCGGCCCTCCAGGCGCCCCGACAGCTCCACCAGCCAGACCGCCTCGGGGTGGCGGGCGATCGCCACCTCCAGCACGTCGAGGGGGCTGCCCCCGGCGAGGTCGCCCAGGCGCCGGTAGAGGGACTTGGGCGCGATGGCGGCCTCGAGGATCTCGATCACCGCGAGCGAAGCGGCCAGCAGCCGGGGATGGGCCACGGCGCGCGGCCCCACCAGGAGCTCGGCCAGGGCCACCCGATCGCGGCTGGCGATCAGGCGGACGGCCTCGATCACCGGCTGATCCTGCTCGGCCGCCTTCCAAAGGGCCTCGCGCAGAGCAGGCAGGCCGGCGCGCAGGTCGAGCTCGGCCAGGGCGGCCGGATCGAGGGGGTGGCTCATCCCCGCACCCCCGTCCGGGCCCGCAGCTCGGCGAGGGTGGGCGCGGTCGCGGGCAGGTGGGCCGGCGCGCCGACGATGCAGTGGGGCGCTCGCTCCAGGTTGAGCACCCCCGGCGTGCGGCTCGGCCGTCCAGCCGGGCAAAGCAAGGGGTGCGGCACCTCGACGAGGGGCATCAGGGCGCGCTCATCGCTGGCCCACACCATCGACAGCCCCACGCCCGCCACGCAGGCGCCGCCTGGGTCCTCGCTCAGCAGCAGCAGGCACAGATCACCGCCAGCGGCCGGCCCGAGCGACTCGCCAGGCATCAGCGCCAGCAGCTCCCAGGTGGCGCGGAGCAGGGCGAAGCGATCGGGGCTCACGGGCTGCAGGCTGCGCAGGGCGTGGGCGAGCAGGCCCGAGACCTCGAAGGCGCGCTCCAGGCCGGCCTCGGCGCCAACCCGCCCGGCGATCGACAGGGCCGCCGGGCCCGCCGAGATCGCGCAGCGAAACTGTCCCACAAAGGGCGTGGGGCCGGGATCACCGAGGAGGAGGGCGCGTGGGGTCATCGGTCGTCGAAGCGGGAGGGAGAGATCCCCGCTGGGGCGGGGCGACCAGGGGAGCGGGCGGGCCCGATCAGACGTAGATCTCCCGATCGATCAGGGTGGCGATGCCCTGCCCGAAGCCGATGCACATGGTCGACAGGCCAAAGCGCTGATCGCGGCGCTCCAGGGCGTGGAGCAGGGTGGTCATCAGACGACAGCCGCTGGCGCCCAGCGGGTGGCCGAGCGCGATGGCGCCGCCGTGCACGTTGGTCTTGTCGAAGTCAAAGCCGAGCTCGCCGCCACAGCCCAGGGCCACCGAGGCGAAGGCCTCGTTGATCTCCACCAGATCGATGTCGCGCATCTTCATCTGCACGCGAGCGAGGGCCTTTTGGGTGGCCGGCACCGGCGCCGTCAGCATGATCGTGGGATCGCAGCCGGCGGTGGCCATCGAGAGGATGCGGGCCCGCGGCTTGAGGCCGTACTGCTTGACCGCCGCGGCGCTGGCCAGGAGCACGGCGCTGGCGCCATCGCTGATCTGCGAGGCGCTGCCCGCGGTGATCACGCCGTCGTCCTGGAAGGCCGGCTTGAGCTTGGCCAAGCGCTCCAGCGTGGTGTCGCGGCGGATGCCCTCGTCGCGGCGCATCGTCACGGTGCCGTCGGGGGTGGAGACGGTGACGGGGCAGATCTCGGCGTCGAAGGCGCCAGCGTCCTGGGCGGCGGCGGCGCGCTGGTGGCTCTGCAGCGAGTAGGCGTCGAGTGCGGCGCGGTCGAGCCCGTAGCGCTTCGCGACCAGCTCGGCGCTGATGCCCTGGGGCACGATGGTGTAGCGCCAGGCCATCTCGGGGCTGGGGGTCACCATCTCGCCTTCGTAGAACATGTCGGCACCCATGCGGATCCGGCTCATGTTCTCCACGCCGGCCGCGATGACGATGTCTTGAAAGCCGCTGGCCACGCCCATCGCCGCGAAGTTGAGCGCCTGCTGCGAAGAGCCGCACATGCGGTTGACGCTGACGCCGGTGACGTCGATGGGCAGCCCAGCGATGAGGGCGGCGTTGCGCGCGATGTTGAGGCCCTGCTCGCCCACCTGGGTGACACAGCCCATCACCACGTCTTCGATCAGGTTGGGGTCGATGCCGGTGCGCTCGACCAGGGCCCGCAGCGGGGCGGCGGCGAGCTGATCGGCCCGCAGGTGGGAGAGGGTGCCGCCCTTGCGGCCCATCGGGGTGCGCACCGCGTCGATGATGAAGGCTTCGTGGTAGGCGGACATGGGCTCTCCGGCTGAGGCGTCGCGTGCAGGCTTACCGTGGCGCCCCCAGAACCGCCAATGGCCCCCAATCTGCCGCCTAGAGGGCCTCAAAGACGCCGCAGGTGAGCATCTCGGCGCCATGGTAGGGGTTGGCGATGCCGTCCTTGCGCTGGAACCAGCGCGCCGACTTCATCGGGCAGTAGGTCACCACCACCTTTTCGTCGCCGCCGCCCGCGTTGGCCTTGAGCAGCTCGCGCATCGGCTTGAAGGTGGCGTTGAGGGCCGCGCGCAGGGCGGCGATGTCGCCAGGCGGCAGGGCGCCAACGCCGTCGATCGCCGCCTTGAGCGGGGCGGCGGCGCTGGCCTGGGCGGCCTCCAGCGCGGGCAGGGTGGTGACCAGGGCGCTCCAGGCGGCGCTCCCCTCGGCGGCCTTGTCGGAGGCCAGCGCCTCGCCGAGGTTGACGTAGGCGTCGACGGTGGCCTTGGCGGCGGGATCGGCGCAGCAGGAGACGGCGAGGCCGCCAAAGGTGAGGTCGGGGGCCGGGGTGGCGTGGCCGCCGGTGACCACCGGCACGGCGGCGGGCGCGGTGGGGGCCTCACCGCAGGCGAGGAGGGTGGCCAGAGCGGCCAGCGCGACAAAGCGGGACATGCGGTTGACTCCGAACAGGCGGCCCGCCTAACCCCGAGGCGGCACCGCTGGCGGCGGTTGCCCCCTGGCCACGCACACAGTAAGGGGCGGACTCAGAAGGCATCGGAGGTTTGTCATGGGCGGCCACGGCGAGAATGGGCAGAAAGGCGTCACCCCCGGCATGATCGGGCGCACCGCCATGTGGGTTGTGGGCGGCGCCTGCGCTGGCGCGGGGATCCTCACCGCGATCTCCACCCGCTCCTTCGGCGTTCCCGGCGGCAAGGACGTCGCCGAGACCATCAGCACGCTCGGCTACGACGGCGTCAACGACCTCGTCATCGCCGACACCGGCTACATCGCGATCGGGCTCATCCTCTCGGGCGTGGCCATCCTCGCGGCGGCCAACGTGGGCGCCTGGAAGGAGACGGGCGGCTACTAGCCCCCAGCCCGCATGGGGGGTCGCGCACTACCATCCCCAGGCCCTCGACGCCGCCGCGGTCCGCGGCTCGATCCCGAGGCGCTTGGCGCGGATCTACGCGACTTCCTGGTGCTGCTCGAAGCGGCCCTGCTCGACCTTGCGGGGGGCGAGGGCGCGCCGCCGGGCTTTGACCCCCGCGTCTTTTTGGCGCCTGGCCTGCCACGGGTGCGACCCCTGCTGGTGGTGCTGAGCGCCCGCGCGGCGGTGGCGGCCTCGGAGGCCGGCCAGATTGGCCACGCCCAGACCCAACAGGTCGCGGTGGCCGCGGAGCTGCTGCATGTGGCCATTCGCCTGCACGACGCCGCCCTCGGTCGCCGGGGCGGTCGGCGCCGTCGGGCCGCGCGGAGGCTGATCGGCGGGGCGGTGGGCCTGCTCGGCGGCAACTACCTGACCCTGCGGGCGATGGAGCTGGTGCGCCACGGGCCCACGCCCGAGCTCCTCGGCGATCTGCTCGACGCCCTGCGGGAGATCGGCGAGGGCCACGGCACCGCCCAGCGGGTGCGCGAGCGCGACGCCAGCCCCGCCGAGGTGCTGGCCCTGGCGGAGAGCCACACCGGCGCGGTGTTTTCCTTCGCCTGTCGGGCCGGCGCCCGCCTCTCCGGGGCCGATCGGTCGGCCATCCTGGCCTTGGGGCGCTACGGCCGGCACACCGGCGTGGCCTGGCACCTCGCCGAGGACATCGCCTTTCTCGACGTCAACGCCGGCGAAGACCCGGCGACCATCGAGGAGCGCGCGATGGAGGGCCGGCCCAGCTTTGTGGTCAGCCTCGCCGCCGCCCGCGACCCAGCGGTGGGGCAGCTCTGGCGCCTGCTGGGCCACGATCCGCAGCCCGAGCAGGCCCTGGACCTCGCCCAGCGCCTGCGGGCCGCCGGGGCCTTCGCCGAGGGGCGGGCCCGGGTGGCCCAGGAGAGTTGGGCCGCCCAGCAGGCCCTGGCCATCTTGGAGCCCTCGGCCCCGCGTGACGCCCTGCGGGCCATCGCCGCTGGGCTCGCCCGCGGCGGCAAGGCCGGCGATCAGGGGCAGCTGTAGCCGCCCTCTTCGTAGGGGCTCACCGAGAAGGAGGCGACATAGGTGTAGAGCCGGTACCAGGCCCCAAGCCCGGTGTCGGTGCCCTCGGGGGCCACCACGCGCAGGTGGAAGGTCTCCGCGCCCAGGATCAGGTTCTCCAGGCGGGCATTGGGGCTCGTGCCGGCGCTGCCGGTGGTGGTGCCCACCAAGGCGCCGCTGCCGTCGTAGACCTCGATGACCGGGGCCAGGGTGGAGCCCCACAGGGCGCCGTTGGCGCAGACCACGAGGTAGCCCTCTTCGTAGGGGGCCTCGACCTCGAACCAGTCCTCATCGCCGTCTTCGCCGATGTCACCCTCGGCGCGGCCGACGGAGTAGGGCTTGCCGCTGCTGTTCTCGTAGGCCTCCATCGGCAGCGCGGTGGCGTCCGTGGCGCTGTTGTTGGCCTCCGCCTCCAGGGCGAAGGCGATGGAGTCGGGCCGGGCGATGAAGTGCAAGAAGACCCAGTGGTTGGGCCCGCCCGCGCCGGCGACGTCGGAGATCTCGACGCCATAGGTGCCGGCCTCCAAGCGGGGGGCCATGGCGTACTCCGAGGGGCCCACGTCGCTCTTGGCGCTGCGCACCCCGCCGCCGTCGGTGAGGACCACCCGGGCGCTGGCGTCGCTGCCTTCGAGGTTCTGGTTGCCGTCGAGGTAGAGCACTGTGCCCGGCACCTGAAAGTCGAGGCTGACGTGGGCGACGTCGCCGGGCTCTTCGAGGAGGAAGCCGAGGCTCACCCAGGTGCGCTCGCTGCCCAGGGTGACGTACCAGCCGGGCTCCTCGGCGCTGTCGGGCTCGGTCACGGCCGGCTCCCACTCCTCCAGGAGCAGGGTGTAGCTGTAGGCGCTGCCGCCGTCGGCCACGCCGTCGCTGTAGTAGGTCCCGTCGTCCTCCACCGAGATGATGTAGTCGCCGGCCTCGGGCAGGTAGGCGAAGGCCACGGAGTCCACGCCGCCCACGCCGGTCTCGGTGGCGAAGGCGTCAGCGACGGTCACCACCTTGCCATTGGGCTTTCGCACCACCACGACGGTGTTGTAGAAGTCCTCGTCTTCGGGCTCTTCGGGGGTGGTGGTGGTGATCTTGATGAACTCTCCGCCGTCTGCCGCCACCAGGAAGTAGTCCACGTCTTCGGCCGGGTTGAGGTAGCCCTCGGCCGGGTCCTCCCAGAGCAAGGCCTCGGCTTCTTCAATGCTGTTGTTGCGATCCCCGGGCACGCAGACCTTGTCGACGCAGATGTCGGTGCTGGGGCAGTTGTCGTCGGTCTCGCAGGCGCCGTCGCTGCCTCCGTCGTCGCCGCCGCTGCCGTCGCCGAGTCCGTCGGACCCTTCGCTGCCGTCGCCCTCGTCGATGGGGGTGTCTTTGCCGCAGCCAGCCAGCAGCCCCGGGGCGAAGAGCAGTCCAAGACAGAAAGGTGCAAGATGGCGGAAGGTGCGCATCGCGGGCCTCTTCTGGGTGAAGGGAAGGGGAGGGAATCGGCGCCCTGTGCTTGACCCGGGGCGCTTCGGGCGTATCATGCGCCGCCTTTCGGGAGCCAACCCATGAGACGCCGCGCGTTGACGGGCATCCAGCCCAGCGGGACCCCCCACATCGGAAATTACCTGGGCGCCATCCGGCCTGGGCTCGCCATGCAGGAGAGCCACGACTGCTTCTTCTTCATCGCCAGCTACCACTCGCTCACCAGCCAGCGCGATCCAGTTGCGCTTCGCGAACAGATCCGCGTGGTAGCCGCCTCCTGGCTGGCGCTGGGGCTCGATCCCGAGCGCACCGTCCTGTGGGCCCAGCACGACGTGCCGGAGGTCACCGAGCTCACCTGGGTGCTCTCGACGATCACGTCGAAGGGATTGCTCGACAAGGGCCACGCGTTCAAGGACGCGGCGTCAAAAGGCAACGCCGATGTTGTCAACGTCGGTCTCTTCCTGTACCCCGTGCTCATGGCGGCCGATATCCTCGCGTTCAACTCCCATGTGGTGCCGGTCGGGCAAGACCAGAAGCAGCACCTGGAGATGACCCGCGACATCGCGGAGCGGTTCAACCGCCTCTACGGAGACACCCTGCAGGTGCCCGACCCCCTCATTCAAGAGGAGGTGGCGACCGTAGTGGGGCTGGACGGCCAGAAGATGTCGAAGAGCCGCGGCAATGGCATCGAGATCTGGCTGCCCCCCAAGCAGCTCCGCAAAAAGGTGATGGCGATTGCAACCGACTCCACCCCGATGGAGGAGCCCAAGGATCCGACGACCTGCACGGTCTTCAAGCTGTACTCCCTCTTTGCCGCACCCGAAGACACCCTTGCGCTGGCAGAACGCTACCGCGGCGGCAATTTCGGGTATGGTCATGCCAAGCAGGCGCTCTTTGAGGTCTTGGACGCGCACTTCGCGGAGCCCCGCGAGCGCTACGAGGCCATCCTGGCGCACCCGAGCCGCATCGATGAGGTCCTCGACGCTGGCGCCCTGCGCGCCCGCGCCGTCGCCCGGGAGACCCTCTCTCAGGTGCGCGACCGCGTCGGCCTCGGTCGGATGCGGCGGGCCTAAGCCCGCTTTGGTCGCCGCTTCCGCCGCTGTTCCCGCCTGCGCAACACGCCTTTGACATTCCTGTAACGAGCGCGCCACGGACCCCGATTGACACCCAACCCCGCACGCGCTTTAATCCGTAGCCTCTCGACTCGCCCCCTTCAAGGGACGTAGCCGAAGACTTTTGCAGCAAGAAGGGTGCCCGGTTTTTCGGGCCCCTTCTCTGGTTGGGTGTGACGGCTGGGCCTCAGGCCCGGTCGCAATCTTTCCGCCCCCGCACGCTTCCCGCCCTGGGCGGCCTGTCCTCCAGAAGAAATTCTGGCAGGTGGAGAACCTGTATGTGGCCAGATCCCTCCAAGAACAACGCTGAGCTGTCGCCCGAAGCCATCCTGGCCCAGGTGCCAACCCTCCTTTCCCTCGCGCAGCTCCGCTCCTTTCACGGCGCCGACGGCCCTTCGGAGCGCCTGAGCGCCGAAGAGGAGAAGTCGATGGCCCGGCAGATCCGCAAGGCCGAGCAGGCCGCGCGCGAGGCCGTGGCCGGCATCAACGAGGCCGACCACATCCTGATGCGGCGCCCCGATCGGGCCGAGCGCACCCGCGCCGGCGCGGTCGATCGCCTCGAAGAAGCGGTCAAGGCCGTCGCCCGGGCCGCCCGCAAGGATCTCGAGCTCAAGCTCTACGCCCGGCAGGCTGCCCAGGCCTGGGCCGAGGCCGAGAACCTGCGCTGGCGCCTCGCCATGTCCGGTCGTCGCATCGCCCACGGCGAGGCCCGCAAGCTGGCGGGCCCCTTCATGGACGAAGAAGACCTCGTGCAGGAGGGCTACATCGGCCTGCTGCGCGCCGCCAAGCGCTTCGATCCCGACCGCGGCATCCGCTTCTCCACCTACGCCCGCTGGTGGGTGCGCGCCCAGATGACCCGCGCCATCGACCACACCGGCCGCCCGGTGCGCCTGCCCGGCTGCGCGGTTGAACAGACCCGCAACCTGCGCAAGGCGATGAAGCGCTTTGAGAGCGTGGGCATCGAGTACACCACCGCCGACCTCGCCGAAGAGGTGGGCATCGACAAGGAGCGCGCCGAGCTGCTGCTCAGCCAGGGCAACACCATCTCGCTCGAGCAGCCGGTCGACGATGGGCCCCGCCCGCGCCCCCTCGATCGGTTCCTCTCCGACGAGGACGCGCCCCAGCCCGACGTCGAGGCCATCAGCACCCAGGAGCTGTCGCGCATGGACGACAGCTTCCACAGCCTGCTCTCGGAGCGCCAGCGCTTCGTGCTGACCCGCCGCTACGGCCTCGACGATGGCGAGTTCCGCACCCTGTCCGAGGTGGGCAAGGAGATGGGCCTCTCCCGCGAGCGCGTCCGCCAGATCGAGCGCGAGGCCCTCACCCGCCTGCGCGATCAGAGCGGTATCCGCGGCCCGGTGGTGGCCAAGGATCGCGTGGCCGCCCTGCCCGGGCTCGTCGTCAACGCCTGACCCCTGGAGGCCCCGCTTCGGCGGGGCCTCGCCGTTGGGCCTCAGCCGCGGACGGCCTCCATCACGCGCAGGGCGTTTTCGCCGTAGCAGGCGAAGATCTCGTCGGCGGTCCAGCCCTTCTTCAGCAGGGCCTCGGTGAGAATGGGCATCTTGTCGGCGCTGTTGAGGTCGGCCGGGTAGGTGGCGAAGCCTTCCCAGTCGGTGCCGATGGCGGCGTGGGCCACGCCGACGGTCTTCTTGATGTGGTCGAGGTGGGCCACCACCGCGTCGACGCCGCCGCGGCCGAGGAAGGGCGCCACGAAGATGACGCCCACCACGCCGCCGGTGTCGGCGATGGCGCGAAGCTGTGCGTCGTCGATGTTGCGCGGGCTCGGGTGCACCGCGCTCATCGCCGTGTGCGAGCAGATCACCGGGGCCTGGGCCCGCTTGCAGGTCTCCAGCACGCCGGGCTTGTTGACGTGGGCCACATCGACCATCACGCGGTGGGCGCGGCAGGCGTCGACGAGGTCGCGGCCGAAGTTGGTGAGGCCTTCGGTCTCCGACTGGCCCCAGCCCACCATCGGCCGGCAGGCGGCGTTCTTGGAGAAGTGCACCAGCCCGACGTAGCCGAGGCCCCGCTCGGCGAAGCCAGGCAGCGGATCGAGGCTGCCGTTGAGGCCGTGGGCCCCCTCCAGGCCGGCGAAGACGGCGATCTTGCCGGCCTTGCGGGCCGCCCGCACCTCGGCGGCGGTGTGAACGCGCACCAGGGCCTCGGGCGCCCGGGCGATCTCGGCCTCCATGCGGTCGAGATCGCTGGAGATCGCGGCGGGGCCGCTCTCACCGCGCAGGGGGTTGGTGACCACCCCCAGGGCGAGGCAGCCCCAGTTGCCGGCGACCAGCCGAGGCAGGTCGCAGTGGCCCATCAGGGGCGCGCCAGGCAGCGGGTTGGGCGCGTGGGCCTTTCGCCAGTCCCAGCCGAGGAAGTAGCTGGTGAGCAGCAGATCGCAGTGCAGATCCACCAGCAGGGCGGCAGCGTGGACCTCTGCGGCTTCGCGGGAAAGGCCGCTCATGGCAGGGGCCGCAGGACGCTGGCGAACATCGGCACGCCGTCGTGATCGCGAGGGAAGGCCGGCCGCTGGAGCTGACCCAGGGCCACCACGCGGGGCGCGAGGCTGTAGATCCGCTGCCAGCCGGCGTCGAAGTGGCCGCGATTGGGGTCTTCGGTGCCGATCGAGGAGAGGGATGCGCTCCAGGGGGCCAGGGCCCGGCCGACCTCCTCGGGCCCCGAGACCGGGTGCAGGGCGGCGAGGCGGGGCAGGCCGATCGGCGTGAAGTGTGAGGCAGGGAGCACCGATACGGCGCAGCCCGCCCCGGAGAAGAAGGCCCCGCGGGCCCGGGCGAGGCCCTCCCGGCGCCGCCACTCCGGGCCCAGACTCGGGTCCAGGGCGCCGCGCGGAAAGTAGGCCTCCATCGAGCTCATCTGGCTGAGCAGCGCTTCGGCTAGGGGGCCCGGGTCGCCCAGCACAAACCAGGCGACCGGCGCCATGCAGCCGCGGGTGTCGTAGAGCGCCGTGTCCCAGGCCAGGGCCTGGGCCAGCAGCGGGTTGGCCGAGACCAGGCCCACGCTGAAGCGATGGCCAAAGAGCAGGTGGCGCGCCCCCGGGGTCGCCCGCGCGACGGCCTCGACCCCGGCGTCGCCGCCGAAGGCCACCACCACCTCGGGGTCGCCGAGGTCGCGATGGGTGAAGACCTCGACCGGCAGGCCCTCCTCAGCGAGGGCGGCTCCAAAGGCGAGGCAGAGCTGCGGCGCCTCGGCCGGCGCCTTCACCCGCAGGCGGATGCCGGCCGCCGCGTAGAGGGCCATCCACTCCAAGGGGGCCGTGAAGACGCCGCTGGCCGTCACCAGCAGCAGATCGGCCGGGCGGTCGCCGCGGGCCTGCAGGGCGGCGGCGAGGCCTTCGGGGCGGATGAGATCGAGGGCCACGCCCAGGCAGTGATCGGCGTGGGCCGGGCTGAGGCCTTCGCCCAGATCGGCCCCGCCACGGCGCCGCAAGCGGGTGATCGCCCGCATCACGGCGGCGATGCGCGCCGGATCGCCCTCGTCGGCGGGCAGGGTCGCCCGCGCGCGCAGGATCGGGGCGTGAAGCGGCGTCGGGGGCGGCAGGCGGCGGGCCCAGAGCTCCTCGACGGTGAGGGAGCAGCCCCGCGGCTCCATCTCGCCCAGGCGGCCGTGCAGGACCACCGATCCATCGGGCAGGACCTCGCCGCGGTCGCGGGTCTCCACGGCCAGCACATGCCAGCGGTTGGCGAGGTCGTAGAAGCGCAGCACGCCCACGGGCGCGTCTTCGCCGGTCCAGGGGTCGACGGCCCGCACCCGCAGCCAGGGCGGCGGCACGAAGGGTTCGCCCAGGCGGGCGCTCCAGAGCTGGCTGGACAGCTCGGTCATGCCGTACTCACCGACGAGGCGCGCCCCCGGGAAGGCCTCGGCCAGGGCCTCGGCCATCTGGCCCTCGGGGATGCTGCGCAGCCGCCCCTTGTAGCCGCCCGTCACCATCAGCACCGAGCCCGCCGGCAGGGGGATCGGCCCGGTCATGCCCTCCAGCAGCTCGGCCAGGGCGAAGGCGGTGGCCGGCACGAAGAGGGGCTCGGTGGCGCTCGACAGGGCCGCGAGGGCCCCGGCGACGTCGAGGCCGCGGGCCGGATCGAAGCAGGGCCGCAGCGCGGGGGCGAAGCGCCGACACATGTGGCCCAGCGAGGAGTCAGGCGCGGTGGAGACGAGGCTCACGCCCTGGCGCGGCAAGGCGCCGAGCACCGCCAGCGCGTGCATCTCGGCGCCGAGATCGTACAGCTCGCTGTCTTTGGCCCGCACCACGCCGCGCGGCCCGGTGGTGCCGCTGGTGCGGAAGATCACCCCCGTTTCTTCGATCGGGAAGGAGCACAGCGGCAGGTCGCGGAAGAGGGCCACCGGCACCGCCGGGATCTCCTCCCAGCGCTGGGGGCGGACCCCGGCGCAGAAGGCGGCGTAGTCGGGGTTGTGGGCGATCTGCTCGTCAAAGAGGGCCAGGGCCAGGGCGCCAAAGTCACCCTCCCCCTGGGTGAGGAAGCGGCGCAGCGCCTCGGTCATGACAGCCCCGCGTCGAGGGCAGCGAGGAGGCCGGCGATCTGTCTCGGATGCAAACAGAGCGGCGGCAAGATGGCCAGGACCTCGCCGCCGGTGGCGGCCTCGCCGCAGGGCAGGGCGATGTAGCCCTGCTGCATCAAGGCGCGGCTGGCCCGCAGGGGGTCTGGCAATTCCAGGGCCAGCATCATCCCCACCCCGCGCCAGCGCAGGCCGCGGGCCTCAAATCCGGCGATCAGGGCCGCGCTGGCCGCAGCCCCCTTCGGGAGCATCGATGGGAGCGCCTCCATCGCCGCCAAGGCCATCGCGCAGCCGACCGGGTGACCGAGGAAGGTCTGGGTGTGCAGGGCCGGGCCGCGGCTGGCCCCCCAGGCGTCCATGATCACCTCGCTGCCGACGCAGGCGGAGATCGGCGAGCCATTGGCCATGCTCTTGCCCAGACAGAGTAGATCGGGCACCACCCCCTCGGTCTGAAAACGGAAGGGGGCGCCGGTGCGGCCGAAGCCGGTGTAGATCTCGTCGAAGATCACCACCGCGCCGGCCTCGTGGGCCGCTTGCACGAGGCTGCCGAGCCAGCCGCGAGGGGGCACCCGCACCCCGCCGCGCCCCTGGATGGGCTCGACGAGGACCGCGCCCACATCGCGCAGATCGGGGAGGGGCCCGCCAAAGGGCGCCCAGGAGACATGGGGCCCCAACTGGCCCTCGAAGGGGGCCCGAAAGAGGCCCGAGGCGTAGCGGGTGGCGGCCAGGGCCCCGTAGGAGAGCCCGTGGTAGCCGCCCTCAAAGGCGAGGACCCGGTCGCGGCCAGTGGCCATCCGCGCCGTCTTCACCGCCGCCTCCACCGCGTCGGAGCCGCTGGAGCCGAGGATCACCCGGTCGAGGCCGGTGGCCGCGGTCAGGGCTTCGAGCAGGCGAATGCGCGACGGATCGGGGAAGGCGTCGCCCATCGCGTGCAGCAGCGTGCGGGCTTGTTCTCGGGCGGCCCGCACCACGGCAGGGTGGCTGTGGCCCAGGCTGGCCACACCAAAGCCGCTGGTGAGGTCGACAAAGATGTTGCCATCGACGTCTTCGACGTTCGCACCCCGGGCGCGGGCCCAGACGATCGGGTCGTCTTTGGCGGTGCCGAGGACCGCGGCCCGGCGGGCCCGGCGGGCGGTGATGGCTGGACACTCGCGGAGGGCCAGTCGGTCGACCCAGGCCTCGGACTGAGGTCCGGGCACGCGGGTTCGCAAGAGGGGGAGGGTGTCGCCACGCATGGCGAGCGCATATTCCGGCCGGCGGCCTTCATCCCGGCGGCGATTTGGGCTGGCGGGTCAATGTTCCTGGCGACCCGCAGGCAGAATCGGCGATGATGCAGGCCCGCCGCCTCACCCGAAGGACCCATGACCCCCGACCGCCCCGCTGAGCGGCACACGCTGGTGCTGAACGCAGGCTATGAGCCGCTCTGCGTGGTCCCCTGGCAGCGCGCGGTCTCCCTGTGGGCCCGCGAGCGGGTGGAGATCATCGAGGTGTACGAGGATGTCACGCTCCGTTCGGGCAGCCGCCGCTGGGAGCTCCCTGCCGTGGTGCGCTTGACCTCCCATGTGCCCTGGCGCGACCCCGGGCCGCCGCTGACCCGGCGCCTGATCCTGGTGCGCGACGGCAACCGCTGCCAATACTGTGGCCGCCTCGGCGATGCGCGCGAATTGACCCTCGATCACGTCATCCCCCGGCGTCAGGGCGGCCAGAGCCGCTGGGAGAACCTCGTGGCGGCCTGCCTGCGCTGCAACCACGAAAAGGGCGCCCGCACCCCGGCCCAGGCCGGCCTTCGCCTGCTGAGCCAGCCCCGGCGCCCCAACTGGCCGCCGGGCAGCCCCCAACGCGAGGGCCTGATCGGTCAGCGCGCCCCGGCCCAGTGGGCCCCCTACCTGCGAGGCGGCCGTGTGGGTTGAGCTGCGGCGCGGCGAGCACAGCCAGCGCCTGACCTACGAGGACTTCGAGCAGCGCGTGAAGGCCGGCGAGGTGGGCCCCGACGTGCTCCTGCGCTTTGCGCCGGTGACGGGTGAGTCCTTCGTGCCGGCCAGCAGCCTCGCGCTCTACCGCTCGCTGGCCGATCCGGGGGGCATCGCCTTTCGCAAGAGGCTCAACTCGGCGGGCCTGCCGGTGGTGACCGCCGCCCTGGCCGGGGTGCAGCTCCGTCTGTATCTGTCCAGTTTCGACCCCCAGTGGGAGGCCCGCTACAACGAGCACTTTATCAATTGGGGGCCCGGCCTCTTTGAAGGCGGCGAGATATGGCGGCTTGTGACCTATGGCCTGCTGCACATGAACGCCGGGCACCTGCTGCTCAACCTCTGTTTTGTGGTCTACACGAGCTGGAACCTGGAGCGGGCCCTGGGGAGGGTCAACGTCCTGCTGCTGTACTTCGGCGCGGTGATCTCGGGCGGACTGCTCAGCGTCTGGATGGTGCCCGATCGCAGCAGCCTCGGCGCCAGCGGCGGCGCCTTCGGCCTCATCGCCGCAAGCATCGCGCTCGGCTGGAAGCGCTGGGACGACCTGCCGCTGCGGGCGCGCAAGTCTTTTGGCTGGGCCCTGGTGCCCTACGCCGCGCTCTCGCTCATCTCCGGCATCCAGTCCGAGGGGGTCGACAACTGGTGCCACCTCGGCGGGCTGCTCGGCGGACTGTTGATGATGACGGTCCTCGACGCCGACCTCCAGCCCGCCCGCCGGCGGGCCAACGCCCTGGCGCAGGTCGGCGTTGGCGCTGTGTTGATGGGGCTCCTCGCCCTGCCCGCCCTGGCGGGCACCCGCTTTGTGCCGCTCAGCGCCCCCAGCGAGGGGCTCCTTCAGGTCCCCCACCCCACCACCTGGGGCACCGGCTGGACCCTGAGCGGCGATCGGGGCTTTCGCAGCCCGCTGGGCGCGGCCTCGGTCGCCACCTCGGTGAGCGAGCTGCCCCAGCCCGCCTCGCTGGAGGAGGCCGTCGCACCGCTGCTGGCCCGCCTGGGCGAGGCCGGCACCGTGGAGTCGGTGGAGCGCGCGCCCATCACCCGCGACGGCTGGCCCGGCGAGCGGCTCCTGGTGCGCTTCATCCGCGAGGAGCGCCCCTTTGTCGGCACCTTCGAGGTCTTCGCCCGGGGCGCCTACACCCTGTCGATCCAGTTCATCCACGAGGCCGAGGCCGAGGGCCGCTACGCGCCGCTCCGCGAGCGCATCTTCGCCGCGGCCCACATCGAGGAGCCCGCCGCCCTGGTGGCCGCCGAGGCCGCCGTCGCCGCCAACCCCCGCTCCTTCCAGCCGCGGGCCGAGTTGGGCCGTCAGCGCCGGCTCACGGGCGATCTGCCCGGCGCCATCGCCGCCTACGAAGAGGCCCTGGCCATCGCCCCCGACGAGCCCAGCGTCTGGGTGGGGCTGCTGGCCTGCCGGATGGCTGAGGGAGGCCCGGAGGCCCGGGCCCTGGCCACGCGAGCCCTGGAGCGCTTTCCCGACGATCCCAGCGTGATCCTCGCCGGGGTCGAGCTCTACGAGGCCCTGGGCGACGCCACCGCCGCCACCGCCGCCCTCGACCAGGCCTGGGCCCGCCTGCCCGGCGACCGCGTCCTGCGCCGCGCCCGCCTGCGTCGGGGGCTGTCGGTGGAGTTGGGCCCCTAACGAGGGGCGGGTGGGTTGCCGCGGTGGGGCGGCGGAGCCGGACGGCTGCGCTCCGGCGCCGGATTGGAGGGCGGAGGCCCGCCGCCGGGGCCCCCCATCGAGGGTGGGCGCCGCGCCGCGTCTTCCGGGAATTCCTGCGCCAGCCTGCCCGCCTCGGCGGCGGCGCAGCGGGCCAGGAAGTCGCGGGTGGCCTGGAGCCCGGTCTCGGCGGCGCCGGGCTGCTCCAGGCGGGCGGCGATGAGCGAGACCACGCCGGCCCGATTGGGGGCGGCCCAGTCCTGGTTGTGCAGGGGCAGGGTGTCGGCCCAGAGCTGGCGGGCCAGATCGAGGCGCCCGGCCCGCGCGAGCTGGCGCACACCGGCGTTTCGCAGGGCCTTGATGCTGTAGAAGCGGCTGCCATGGCCCATCGCCTCGACCTCGGCGATGAGGGCCCGCAGGCGCGAGACCACCTTTACCGGATCGCTGGCCAGGGCGGCGTTGAGCTGGGCCGCCTCGGCCTCCAGCCGATCCCGCCACTGGACATTGTCGAGGCCCAGGCGCTCCAGGCTGCCGATGGCCTTGGGCCCCGGCCAGCCGGCCACGTCGATCAGGCTGTCGCCGGTCACGAGGTTGCCCAGCTCCTCCACGGTGAACAGAGGGGCCTCGCCGGGATCAGTCAGCGCAGCGCCCAGGAGGCTCGGCCAGAGGAGCGCCGGCCCAGAGAGGGCAGGGGCGGCGCCGATGAGGGCGTCGCTGGGGGGCGCCTTCTGGGCAAGAGCGGCCGCGGCCCGGGCCAGGAGGGCCCGCTGGCGGCGCGGCTCGGCGGCGGTGAAGTAGCCCCAGGGATCGTCGAGGCGGAGGGGGTCGCGACTGTCCAGGTAGGCCTGAATCAGCCGCACCCGGAGCGCATGCCGGGCGGAGAAGTCGGTCCAGGCGTCGAGGTCGAAGTCTGGCGGGGCAAAGGCGGCCAGCTCGTCCAAGAGGGCCGTGGCGCCAGCGCCATCGCCGGCCTGGGCCAGAGCAAGGTAGCGGGACCGCAGCCGGCGGAGGCCCTCGGGGGCGGCCGGGGGCGCCTCGCCATGGCTGAGGGCGCCGAGCAGGGCGGCGTTGGACTGGGCGTCCTGGCGGAGCAGCCCGATGATCTCCTGGGCGGGCCCCTCGGCGGAGATGCCGATCTGGGCGAGCTCCCCGTCCAGCTCGGTCCAAAGTCGGGCCGCCTCGGCGTAGGCGCCCTCGGCGGCCTTATGCCGGGCGGCGTCTCCCAGGGCCACGGCGAGGTGCTGGGCGGCGCGCATCTCCACGTCATCCCAACTGGCCTCGCCATACCAGTGGACATCGCCCACAAAGCCGCCGGCGTCCCAATTCCAGATCGGGTTCTCGGCGGGCAGGGGCGGGTTCTTGGCGCCACCGGTCGATCCCACCGGCGGGGCGGGCGGCGGGGGCTCGACGGGAGCCGGCGCCGGCGGCGCGCCCGAACAGGCCAGCATCCAACACAGAGCGAAGGCGCGCAGCTTCACAGCATCCCCTCGCGGGCGAGGCAGGCCTGGACGGCCTCGGCGACGACCCGGTGGCCGGCCCGCGTCCAGTGACCGTCATAGGTGAGGTACATCGCCTCGCCCTGGGACTGGGCGGCGGCCAGCGGCGTGGACAGATCACAGCCGGCGATGCCCTGGCGGGCCAGGGCGGCGAGGATGGCTTGCCCGGGCCCGTCGAGGTCCACCTCGTTGAGGTTGAGGCCGACCACGCCAAAGGTGCTGGGCACCCGGCTGCGATCGATCACAAAGGCCGGCGGCGCCACGGCCACCATCAGGTGGTCGCCCCGGGCCCGCGTCTCGTTGGCGAGGCGCTGCAGGGCGCCCTCGGACTGGTTGGCGAGGCGCTCCAGCCCGTTGCGGCCCATCCGGGTGAAGATCTCCAGCTCGTGCCGCCAGCGCTGAAGCGAAGGGTCTGTGCCGGCTGTGAGGGCCTGGGCCCGCGCCCAGACGCGGTAGTGGGCGAACAGAAAGCTGTTGCGCAGCAACAGACCTTGGGGGAAGGGCAGGGGAGGCGGCCCCATCAGGCGCCCGGCCGGCTTGCTCATCGCCTCTTGCTGGATCTGCGGCCAGCGCGCGTTGTCGTGCAGGTCGTTGCCCAGAAAGAAGGTCAGCAGCGCGCCGCGGGAGCCCACCGCCTCGTCGAGCAGGCCGTAGCGCAGGGCGGCGCCGGGGGTGGAGTAGCCGTCCACGCCGGCGTTCCAGAAGATCTGCCCGGTGGCGGCGCTCAACTGTCCACAGAAGCTGTCTTCTTCGGCGACCTGCACCGACATCGTGAAGGAGTCGCCGATCGCCAGCCAGGCCGGCACCCCCGCGACGGTGAGCGGATCGGGCCCGCGCAGGCCAAGCGCGTTGATGCGCAGGTCGACCGCGTAGCCGGGGCTGCGCACCGTGGCCGAGAAGCCCGGCGTGGGCACCAGCCCCAGGACCCGGTCGGAGGTGTACAGACCAAAGGGGCTGGCATCGGGGGCGTTGAAGAGCAGATCGGCGTTGCCGGCCGGCTGCACGAGGCGCGCGCCGAGCTCTGATAGCAGCAGCCCGACGAAGAGGCCCATCAGCACAAGGCCGAGGCGGGGGAGGAGGCGCTTCATCGGGCGCACCGAAAGCCGCTGGACTTGCGGCGGAGCTCAGGCAGGAATTCATTGCGCTCGCCGCCGGGATTGAAGGCGAGGTCGAAGAAGTAGGCGCCGCCGCGCACGGCGATGTAGAGCCCCGGCATCGGCGCCCGCACGGCGCTTTTGGGCTCCTGGCCGTCGCTCTGGTACTGGCTCCAGGCGTCGACCCGCAGGTCGCTGGTGAATTCCCAGGCGTTGCCAAAAGCGTCGTCGAGGCCGTAGGGGCCGCGGCCCGACGGAAAGGCGCCCACCGGCGAGGTGTACAGATAGCCGTCGGAGTCGTCGAAGTTGGGCTGGTCCATCTTGCCGTGGTTGAGCCGGGCGCCGTCGTAGTCGGCCCCCCAGGGAAAGACCCGCCCCTCGCTCGCCGGGCCCAGGGCGGCGAGCTGCCACTCGGCCTCGCTCGGCAGGCGCTTGCCGGCCCAGAGACAGTACTCCTCGGCGTCGTAGTAGTTCACCAGCACCACCGGATGGTCTTCGGTGCCTGGGGGTGGGTTTGTCTCGGTCCAGTTCCAGCCCTGCTCGTCGGCCCAGGACTCCATCACATAGGGCGGCTTGTAGCCGGTGGCGTCGAGGAAGCTCTTGAACTGGGCCCGGGTGACCTCGGTGCGGTCCATCCAGAAGGCCGCCACCTGCACGCGCTTGCGCTCCACCTGCTGGCCGCCAAAGCTCTGATAGGGCTGGGGGTTGGCCGGCACTGGCGTCTGTCCAGGTTGGGCGCCGATCGGCGGCGGGCCCCCCGCCTGTCGCTCGGCGCCGCCGGCGGCGTGATCGGCCGGCCGCGGCGCGCCTCGATC
>Ga0164294_10001588_pt1 | contig 20995 bp, 13 predicted proteins | sample GEODES005metaG_FD_111479 | JGI IMG/M metagenome (GOLD analysis project Ga0164294, IMG submission 111479) | Oligotrophic lake water microbial communities from Sparkling Lake, Wisconsin, USA - GEODES005 metaG | ecosystem: Environmental > Aquatic > Freshwater > Lake | place: USA: Sparkling Lake...
AGCGATTTGAACGACCTCTACCGTCGCATCATCAACCGGAACAACCGGCTCAAGAAGCTCGTTGACCTGAATGCCCCCGAGGTGATCATCCGCAATGAAAAGCGGATGCTGCAGCAGTCGGTCGATGCCCTTTTCGACAACAACCGCTGCAAGCGGCCGGTGCTGGCATCCAGCAACCGGCCCCTGAAGAGCCTCACCGACATGATCAAGGGCAAGCAGGGACGGTTCCGTGAGAACCTGCTTGGCAAGCGCGTCGACTATTCCGCGCGGAGCGTGATCGTGGTCGGGCCGAATCTTCGACTGCATCAGTGCGGCCTGCCGAAAAAGATCGCTCTCGAACTGTACCAGCCGTTCATCATTCGACGGCTGAAGGAACTCGGTCATGCCGACACGATCAAGAGCGCCAAAAAGATGCTCGAGCGGAAGGACGCCGAGGTGTGGGACATCCTCGAAGAGGTCATTCGCAACCATCCCGTGTTGCTCAATCGCGCCCCCACGCTCCATCGCATGGGCATCCAGGCATTCGAGCCGATGCTCGTCGAGGGAAATGCGATCAAGCTGCATCCGCTGGTCTGCAAGGGCTTCAACGCCGACTTCGACGGCGACCAGATGGCCGTTCATCTGCCGCTATCTATCGAGGCGCAGGTGGAAGCCCACACGCTGATGCTCTCCACCAACAACATCTTCAGCCCGGCGAACGGTGCACCGATCATCAGTCCGTCTCAGGACGTGGTGATGGGTTGCTACTACCTCACGATGTTGCTCCCTGGCCGCAAGGGAGAGGGAATGGTCTTCAAGAACGTCGAGGAGGTGGAACTGGCGCACTCGCTCGGCAAAGTTGACACCCATGCAAAGATCCGGGTCAAGCTCACGGCCGGTCGTTGCTTGAAGACCGACGTCGAGGCGCTCGGCAAGCCCGGAGCCGTGATTGAAACCACCGTCGGTCGTGTTCTGTTCAACTCGATCCTGCCCGAGGGAATGCTGTTCTACAACATCCCGATGCGGTCGAGCGAGCTGGCCCGCGTGATCTCTGACTGCTACCAGGCGCTGGGCCGCCGCAAGACGATTGACCTGCTCGACAACATGAACCGCGTCGGATTCAGTTGGAGCACGCGGAGCGGATTGTCTTTTGCGACCGATGACCTGATCACTCCCGCCAACAAGGGACGGATCATCGGCTCCGCGGAGAAGGACGTCATGAAGATCATGAAGCTCTATCAGCGAGGCGTGATCACGGACGGCGAGCGTTACAACCAGGTGCTCGACGCCTGGACGCATGCACGCGAGCAGATCACCAAGGAAATGATGGACGAACTCGAGCAGGACACCGACGCGCGTGACACGCGGTATGCCGGCTACGTGAATCCGATTTTCCTGATGGCCCACTCCGGCGCCCGAGGTGGCGTGGAGCAGATCCGGCAGCTCGCCGGAATGCGTGGCTTGATGGCCAAGCCGTCGGGCAAAATCATCGAGACTCCGATCAAGGCCAACTTCCGTGAGGGCCTGACGGTGCTCGAATATTTCAGCTCGACGCACGGTGCCCGCAAGGGTCTCGCCGACACGGCTCTCAAGACGGCCGACTCGGGGTATCTGACCCGAAAACTCGCTGATGTGGCGCAGAACGTCGTCGTGACGATGCATGATTGCGGCACGACGCAGGGAATCGACAAGACCGTTATCTACCGCGGTGAAAAGGTGGAAGTGAGTCTGGCCGACAGCATCCGTGGCCGCACCAGTAGGGCGAACATCGTGAACCCGATCACGGACGAAGTGGTCGTGCACGAGGACGAACTGATCACGCGGCACATGGCGAGGCAGATCGAGGAACTGGGACTGGAGAAGATTCAGGTCCGTAGTGCGCTCACCTGCGAAGCCTCGCTGGGCGTCTGTCGGCTCTGCTACGGCATGGATCTTTCGACCGGTTCCATGGTCGAGGAAGGAATGGCGGTCGGTATCATCGCCGCGCAGAGCATCGGCGAACCGGGCACCCAGTTGACGATGCGGACATTCCACATTGGTGGCGTCGGTCAGCGGGCGATCGAGGAGAACGAAAGCCGGTCCAAGCGAGCGGGCACCGTGAAGTTCACCCGTCTGCGGACCGTACAAAACGAGCAGGGTGAGCAGATCGTGCTCGCTCGGAATGGTGAAATAGCAGTGATCGATCCGAAGGGCCGCGAACTGGAAAAGTTTGAAATTCCGGCTGGTGCGATCCTCAAGGTGGCGGACAACGAGGAAGTGAAGCCTGGCACGGTTCTCGTGCAGTGGGACCCGCACTCGATCCCGATTCTTTCCGAGGTGGCGGGCAAAGTCCGTTATGAAGATGTCATCGAGGGTGAGACGCTCCGCGTTGAAAAGGACCCCAGCGGTCACTTGCGACGAATGGTGATGGAGCACAAGGGGGTGTACCACCCGCAGGTCGTCCTCGAGGACGAATCGGGTAAGATCCTCGACTTCTATTACCTGCCCGAGAAGGCCTACATCGAAGTCTCGCAGGGCGAGAAGGTGGCGGCTGGTCACGTGCTTGCAAAGACGCCCCGCGAGGCGTCGGGAACCCAGGACATCACGGGCGGTCTGCCGCGGGTCACGGAGATTTTCGAGGCTCGCAAGCCGAAAGACCCGGCCATCATGGCCGAGATTGACGGCAAGGTCGAACTGCTTGGCGAGAAGCGTCGCGGCAAGCGGACAATCGTTGTCAAGAATGAGAGCGGCGTCGAGCGCGAACACCTCGTCACCCACGGCAAGCATCTTCGCGTTCATGCCGGTGACATCATCAAGGCGGGCGAAGCCCTGGTGGACGGGCCGCTGGTACCACACGACATTCTCCGCATCTCCGGAGAAGAAGAGGTGCAGCGGTATTTGGTCCGTGAAATCCAGAATGTCTACCGCAGTCAGCGGGTCGACATCGACGACAAGCACATCGAGATCATCGTGTCGCAGATGCTCAGGAAGGTGAAGATCGAGACCGTCGGGGATACCGACCTTCTTCCCGGGAGCGTGCTGGACAAGTTCGAGTTCAAGCAGGCCAATGACAAGATCGGCAGCGGTCTACGGATCACCGACAAGGGCGACAGTGAGTTTGCGGTTGGAAGTGTTGTGCCCAAGGACGTGCTGGCCCAGGCCAACGCGCAGATCGAGGTATTGGGTGGTACACCAGCGAAGGGAACGAAGCCGAAGCCTGCCACATCCAGCACGCAGTTGCTCGGCATCACCAAGGCCAGCGTCCAGAGTTCCAGTTTTATTTCCGCCGCGAGTTTCCAGGAAACAACGAAGGTGCTCACCGAGGCTGCACTGGCGGGCAAGGTGGACAACCTGGTGGGGCTCAAGGAAAATGTCATTCTGGGCCACCTCATCCCAGCAGGTACGGGATTCAACACGTTTCAGTCAGCCGAGGTGCGTGTTCGCCCCGAGGCCCTCGATGCCCTTCGAATCGATCGCGACAACGTGTTGACCAGGCAGTTTCCGCTGTTGGAGGCCGCCCCTGTGGCCGGCGACGTCGGCGGTGAGACCGGTGGCATGCCAGGCAATGGCTCCTCGACAGACCTGTAGAAATGCTGGGAAACGGCTGTAGCGGGTAGAGTAGTGCTTGGGGCGTCCTCGGCATGGCGCCACCTGGCGCAGTCGTTTCAGTTCGTGCCGAAGCGCGTGGATCGGACCCGATGACGGCCTCGGACAACTGGATGGCGTGCGTTGGCCGTCATACGCCCGTAGGTCGCGTTGCCGCGAGAATACTGCGGGAACGGTTCGACACCGCCTGGGCCGAACTTCAGGCTGTCTGCACGATGCCCGACTGTGCGGAGCATGTCCATCAGTTGCGTGTGGCAACGCGTCGTACTTTGGCCGCCATCGACGCTTTTCACGGCCTGATTCCGGCGAAACGCCGCCACTGGTTCGAAAAGGAACTCCGCCGATTGCGGAGGGCCGCTGGCGAGGCTCGCGATCTTGACGTGCTCACCGACCGCCTTGCCAAGAACGATTCGCTCAGGTCACGAAAACGGCTGATTGCTCTCCTCGCACAACGGCGACGCGAATCCCAAGTCCCCATTCACGCACAACTCAAAAAGCTCAAGCACGCTGACTGGTCATCCCGCGTGGATCGGTTGATTGAAGACATATACGACCGGCGACGTCGGACCGGCTTTCGGTCCTTTGCACGACGGCGATTCAAACCGATGGTGACCACGTTTTGCGATACAGCCGATGGTGCCCTTCGCGATACAAAGGCGATCCACAAACTCCGTATCGAGGGTAAGAAACTCCGCTACGCGATGGAGATATTTGTCCCAGTATTGCCCTCCAAAGTCCGCGTCCGATGCCAAAAGTCACTGGAGCGACTCCAGAAAACGCTTGGCGAATGTACCGATCATGCGTCTGCCGCCGATCGTTTCGCTCGCTGGTCCCGCAGTACCGACGCCGGTCCCAATCGGGACATGCTCATCGCGTTGGGTGACGACGAGAACGAGCAGGCCGACTCGGCCCGTAAGGCCTTTTGCAAGTGGTGGAATCCCGGCCGCCGCCGCTCGCTCCGCCGACGCCTCCAACGCACCCTTCGCCGTTCCGCATGAAACGATCATCACCACGCGTCGCCGATGCTCGCGGTCCAAAGCGATTTCACTGGGAACTGCCCGTGAAGATTGTGATCGGACTGGCCGCAGCCGCATTTCTCGCGGTACTGGCCGCACGAGTTCTCGACCGCGGGGGCAGCACGCCTCAGACCAAGGCAGGTGGATTTCTGCAGACCAAGGTGGCGTCGGAGTCGCCTCTGCAGGCACCGCCAGCGGCCATGGTCTGGATTCCCGGCGGTGAGTTCTCGATGGGCTGTGCCGATCCCCGCAGCCAGCCGTTTGGCGGACCTGACCCGATGCGCGACGCTCGTCCCATTCATCGTGTCCACGTGGACGGATTCTGGATGGATCGCACCGAAGTGACGAACGCCCGCTTCGCCGAATTCGTGGCGGCAACGGGGTACGTCACGGTGGCGGAACGACCGCCCAGGCAAGAGGACTTCCCTGGGGCCCCGCCGGAAAGCCTCGTGCCCGGCGGGCTTGTCTTCACGCCGCCGGAAGGCCCAGTGCCGCTGAACAATCATTACGTGTGGTGGAACTACGTGCCTGGCGCCGACTGGCGGCATCCTACGGGCCCCGACAGTTCGATCACGGGTCTCGATGATGATCCGGTCGTGCAGATCGCCCACGACGATGCTGTCGCCTTTGCGGAGTGGTCCGGCCAGCGGCTCCCGACCGAAGCCGAGTGGGAATTCGCCGCTCGTGGTGGCCTCACTGGCAGCGTCTACCCCTGGGGCAATGAGTTTCATCCGGGCGGCCGATTCATGGCCAATACCTGGCAGGGCAGGTTTCCGCTGGAAAACACCGTCGCTGACGGTTTCGCAGCAGTTGCACCGGTCGGCGTTTTTCCCGCCAACGCCTACGGACTCCACGACATGTCCGGAAATGTCTGGGAATGGTGCTCCGATTGGTATCGGCACGACACCTATGCCACGGCGCACGCGACGGGCAACACGGAGCGGAATCCGCCCGGTCCGCGGGACAGTTTCGATCCCCTGGAACCGCACGAAAAGAAACGGGTGCTTCGGGGCGGTTCGTTTCTCTGCACCGAGCAATACTGCGCCCGCTATATCGTGGGCACCCGCGGCAAGGGTGAGCCGTCGAGCGGCTGTAACCATATCGGCTTCCGGTGCGCGAAGTCACGCTAGAACACGTCTCGCATGCGTCGAGCGGGCCAGGGCGGCCTCACCGCTTCATCAGTTTCCGAAGCTCTGCGAGAGTTCTCGTGTTGGCAACATCACCTGCTTCGAGGCCGGCTCGGCGGGCCTGGAGCACACCGCACCGCATCACATCGAGGCCCTGCGTCGAGTGGGCATCGGTGGAAATCACGATTTTCACCCCCGCCTTCTTCGCAGCCGCCGCATGGTGCTCGTTGAGATCGAGCCGCCATGGATTGGCATTGATCTCCAGGAACGTGCCCGTCCGTTGTGCCGCGGCGATCACCGCCTCGATGTCGACGTCGTAGGGAGGGCGACGGTTGAGCAGCCGGCCGGTGGGATGGCCGATCACGCTCACATGCGGGTTCTCGATCGCTTCGATGATTCGGGCTGTGATCCGGTCCCGCGGTTGGTTTTGTCCGTAGTGGAGGCTGGCTACCACCCAGTCGGCTTGCGCAAGCACGTCATCGGGTAGGTCGAGTCCTCCTTTCTCCAGGATGTCGACCTCGATGCCTTTGAGCACCACGATCGGCGGGCGGCCATCTTCGGCCAACGACTCGTTGAGTCGATCGATCTGTTCCCACTGCGTCAAGAGCCGACGGGCGTCGAGTCCCCGGGCCATGGTCACTCGCTGACCATGGTCGGTGATCGCGATATAGTGGAGACCACGGCTGATCGCCACGCGGACCATCTCTGCAAGCGTGTCCTCGCCGTCGGTGGCGGTGGTGTGCATGTGGAGATCGCCGCAGATATCGCCCAACTCGACCAAGTGCGGCAGTTCGCCATGAGCCGACGCGGCGAGTTCGTCGCGGCCCTCACGGAGTTCAGGCGCAACCCACGACAGTCCAGCCGCCTTGTAGACGTCCTGTTCAGTGGCGCCCGCAACACACGAACCCTTGGCGGACTTCGTGTCGTCCGTGGGCTCCGAAGTGAGTTCGTACACGCCATATTCGTTGATGGTCAGTCCCCGCTCCCGCGCCAGGGATCGCAGCCCCACATTGTGTTCCTTCGAGCCCGTGAAATACTGCAAGGCGGCACCGAATGAGCGGTGGTCGACGACCCGCAGATCAATCTGGACACCCTGCGGACCCCGAACGCTGGTCTTGGTGTCTCCGCGCAGCAGAACCGCCGAGGTCTCCTTCCAGCCGCAGAGACGGTCCATGACGGCGGTCGGTTCGCCGCTCTCCACGACGAGATCGAGATCGCCCACCGTTTCCCGCCCCCGGCGCCAACTACCGGCTCCCTCGATCTGTCGAACCTCGGGACATCCACGCATCCAGCCGAGCAAGTCCTGCATGATTGCGTCGGCCTCCTGCCACAGCAACCGGGTGTGATCAGGGTTTTTCGCAAAGCCGATGTTGCCGAGGATCGCCGACTGGGTCTTCGCGCCAAACCCCTTGACGGCTGCAACCCGTCCCTCACGGCACGCTGTTTCGAGCGACTCGAACGAGTCGATGCCCAACGCATCGACCAACAGTTTCACCTTTTTTGGGCCGAGTCCGGGGATCCTCATCAGGTCGAACACCACCGACGGCACTGATTTCCGCAACTCCGCCAGCAGCGGGAGTTCGGCCGTGTCGAGCAGGGTGCCGATCTTGTCTGCCAAGTCGGCTCCGATCCCTTCGAGATCGGTCAGGGAACGCTTCGGATCGGCCCGCACGGTGGCCACGGATTCGACCAAGCCGTCGATCGTACGGGCAGCGTTGCGGTAGGCCCGCACACGGAACACGTTGCCCCCCTGATACTCGAGCAGATCGGCAACCTGCTCGAACGTGGCGGCGATGTCGGCGTTCGTCACGGCGAGCCTCTGGACGTCGACCTCGGGGGCAGCAACGCGATTCGATCAGTTCAGGATCTGGCGACGTCGCACGAGGTCACTTTTTCGGTATCGTAGCAAGCCCGCTTACTCTTGCACGCGGCCGGGAAGGGCGGCGGTCGGATAGCCCGACGGCCGTGCCAACTGAGAAGGGTACCTTCCGGCAGCAGGCTGCCATGAGGTGGTGTGGCCCGTCGGCTCCAACAGTTTCGGAAAGGCACCGGTCGTCGCACTGGGGCCACCGCCCGGTAGTACCGGCATCCCGTTGCTACCGCTCGTGCTCGTGCTGCCGCCTGCGCCATTGGTCACTCCGTTGCCCTGCCCGCCCAAGGGGGCAAGCGACGGCGGCGGCGTGGTGGTGGCAGGGCCTCGATACGGCTGCATCGGCGGTGCGATACCTGGGTTGGAGGGGATTGTGGACTGTGCGGCGGCGGTCGGGCCTGCACCGCCCTGAGTCGGCGTACGCTGGAGTTCCGGGATCGGCTTCAGCGAGGGCGTGGGAGAGAGCGTGGGCGGCGCCGTCGGCTGCGGCTGGACTGCCGCGGGAGCAGGGGCAGCATAGGTGCCTCCCTGCGGCACGATGGGCTGTTGGAAGGTGGGCTGCTGGTAGACCGGTTGCTGCGATCCCTGCTGCGGCACCATGGCGGGGGCCATCGCCGGGGCGGCGATATTCTGAGGCATACCGGGCTGAATCAGTTGTTGCGACACATCCGTCCCAGCCGACCCCCAGGCCTGTGGTGGTGCTTGAACGGTCGACGCGAACGGACTCGCGGAAGTGCTGGCGGACGCGGGTGCCATGATGGGCGCCGTCGCCGCTCCCGGCGCCGCATAAGCGCCGGCACCTGTGTACCCCGGTTGCATCTGCACATACTTGGTCGAGTACACGGCCCGGTACTGGGTGACCGGCACGTTGACCGGCTGCTGCACGTATTGCGTCACCTGCTCCATGCACTCACGTGGGCATCCGGTGTAGGGATCAATTTCGGTGGACGGCTTATAGCTGGTGACGGGCACGCACTGATACTGAGTTTTGTAGGTCGTTTCCGGCACGTAGCTCACCTGCTGAACCGGCACGACGACGGGCGGCGGAGGCGCGGGGATCGGTGCCGCAATTGGGGCCACGAATGGGGCCACGACCGGCGCGGGAATGGGGGCGGGAATGGGGGCGACGGCGTAGGCCGTGGGCGGTTTGCGGCAGCCCGCGAAGAGGTCTGTCAGGCAGCACTGGGCCTCGCAGGCAGTCGGTGCCATGCCTGCTGCACTGCTTGCCAACAGCATGACGAACAAAGAACGACGGATTCTCATCACAGACTCCTGAGGCTCGGTGGGCCGACCGGCCGGTTTCGCCGGCTCGATCACCATCATCCCTAGCCTAGGTTGCGCTCTGGTGCGCCTCGGTAGGAAAATCCGTCCGCGTGTTCATGAATTATGCTGCGGGGGCCGGCATGACCGGTACGGTCGACAGGACCGTCACCACTCAGGCCCTGAATCGGGGAAGTGACGGCCTCGAACCGGTCATACAGTTCGTACAGCGACTCACGGAGATTGCCACCGTGATTCGCGAACGCTTCGCGAATGTCGGCCACACGGATGAGGCTTCCGAACCAGACCCCGTGATTGGGTAGGCTTTCGACAATGGAGTGCAGCAAGACGGGGGTCGTGGTGCACCTCGCCAGCACTGGAAAACCGACTGCGCGGTGCGACGTTACGAGCAGGCGGCGGCCCGTCGCACGGGCCACCATCCGCAACAGACCGCCGACGAGCCAGCCGGTGCATTCCCAGCTGTCGATGCAGATGGTGTCGTCGGGGCCAGCTTGCCGGATCGCCATCCAGACCATCGGCGCATCGGCATAGGAATGCAGTCGAACCCGTGGTGCTCGTCTGCCGTGCTGTTCGAGAGCAGCAGCAAGATGCGTCAGCAGCGTCGACTTTCCGCTGCCGTGCGGACCAACGATGGCTGCCGTGCCTCCCAGACGTTGAAGCCGATCGAGCAGCGCCCCCACATCGACTGGCCTTCCTGCAGCATCGAGCGGCGCTATGCTGCCGGGGCGCGTGTACCGCGTTGAAAACGGATTCGACACCATTGTTGGCATCGGTCAGGCCCTTGCGACAGGCATGCGGGCGGGAGGGATCTGGCCCACGTCGAACACGTGCTCCGACACAAAGTCCCTCGAGCCGTCGAAGAAAAGTCGCACTCGAACGCACCAGCGGACCTTGACGATGACTCCCTCATAGGAGAGCGGGCTCTGGGGCAGCGGTGTGGAGAATGCGCCGGTGATTGCCGTTGGCGGCATCATGGTCCGGTCGGTGATACGCTGGAAAAAATGCACCCCAAGGTCCTCCTCGCCCTTGCCCTCGGTGTACCAGAGCACGGAGTGCTCGATCGCACGGATGTGTTCGCCGTCGCACCCCTCGATCCGGTAGCGGACGGCAAGTTGATCACGGGGTTCATGCTGCCGGTGCGGCCTATCGAACTGCAACTCGATACGTGGCTTGGAGGGCTCCCGGTCCAACGCACTGGTCATGGCGATACCTCCTCTGACGCCGTTCTGACGCGGACCACGGCTGGCGGCGATGCCGATTCGGGCGACGCGAAGCCACGCGGAAACACCACGACGGGAAAGGTACGACAAAACTCCGGCCACCGCTCTGGAGAGCCACGGACGACGAGTCGCCAGCGTACGGCATTGTGTGCTGACGTGAAGGAATGCATGGCATCCGCCGGTAGATCGACAATGGCCCTCGTCTCAAATCGGGAATGAGGCGCCGCGCCCACGTCATGGAACGCAGCCACCGGCTGATTCCAGACGACCAGCTGCTCGGTACGGGTATCGGTTCCCTGCCGAAACGTCGCCTGCTCCTCGAGTTCGAGCGACAGCGTGAGCGTCTGAAATGTTCCGGTACCACCCTGGGCGAGGAACACGTCATAACGGCCGCCGGGAAGGAGTGGGTGGTCCGAAATCTCGAGTTGTGTCGGACCGACTGCCGTCGCAAACACCAGACTCCTGATGAACAGCGTGACGCCGGCAATGCCCACGCCCACGAAAGGCACCAGCAACGCAAACAGCCACCAGTCGATTCTGCCCCCCAGCAGGTCGAGGCCCGCGCCGACTGCCAGCACGACCACGACGGCGTTCCAGAGCAGGGCAAATAACCCAAACCCCACGAGCGTCCAACTCTCGGGACTTTCAATGGGGAGCCTATACCGCAGGACGGTGCCAGGCGAATTGACCAGATCATCGCATGCGGGCACGGCGGGATAGCCGGGCGCCGCCAACGTGGGTTGGGCTAGAGGATCGAGGAGTTCGGTGATCCCGGCAGAAGCTGCCCGATGCTCTTCAGATTTTCCCCATGCCCTCAGTGCCCGCACCAAGCCTGTGCCACCGATGAGCACAAGGGCGCCGGGTAGAAGGAGTGACAGCAGCCACAGCCACCAGTTGTAGCCGCGCTGGAGCACCACCGTCTTTGGTGCTTCGGGGTCGTACCAGCAGACGGTCTCGTCGCCGAGCGTCCATCCGGCCAACCGCCGTAACGCCACCTCGCGGTCGGAGGTCGTTGTGGCGGTAGGGCCTTGGCTCCACGATTCATGCACGACACCGTTGGCTGAATACCGCACCAGCAGGCAGGGACGCCAGTGCGTGATTACCGTCGCCGGCGGATCGGCCATGGTCGTTTTGGCCAGGCCCTTGGCCAGAATCGTGCCGGTCGTTTCACGGAACTCGTGGTTGATTCGCCACTCGGGCGCCGCCACTCCCGAAACGAGCAAGCCTCCGAAGCAGAGCCCCGCCAGCAGGAGCGTGGCATGGAAGACGCCATCACCGACGACTCCCCATTCGCGGGAACCCGTCCGCCTATGCCCTCGCTTTTTGGCATAAAATCGTGGCAGCCTCACGGTCCATCTCCTGCGGGTAGACAATGCACTGTCTCCCTACGTCAGTCGCGATGCAGCCTGCACCACCGACGCCGCCCGCCTCGAAAACGACACGTACTCCTGTCGCGCATCAAGCTTGGCTGCAGGCCTCTTCGTGCGCCTCGGTCCCGCGTCGCTGGTCTTCGGCACCAGTGTCGACCATACCACGGAGTGACCGTGGCCCTTCGACGCCTGCGGGAACGGCAGGGCTGGTGCGGTAGAACCCAATTTTTTCAAGGGAGCGATAGACCTCCTCCAGCGTCTTTTCGCCAAAGTTTGAAATCGAGAGCAGGTCGGCACGGGTGCAGTTGAGCAGGTCATGGACCGTGAAGATCCCTTTTTCCTCAAGGCAGTTAGTGGTACGGACAGACAGGCCGATCTCGGCCGTACTCATTTCGAGCTTCTCCGCCATTTCGTCCGACTGCGTGAGGTTCTTGTAAGGTACGCGGGGCATGGGGTCCCTCCCGTGCGAGATGAATTGCGTGATCAGCGGGCAACCGCGCCCGAGAACATGGCCCACCGAATATACTCCAAATGTTCAAAAACTGCCTACCATCGCGCCGCTTGACCCCTCGGTGAGCGGGCCTTTGTCCTCGGCCTCCACCTCACGTGAAAATCCCGTGCCTGCCCCTTCCTCAGCACGATCGTTCGACGCATTGAATCCGTCGCAACAACGCGCAGCCACGCACGTCGAGGGCCCGCTGCTCGTGCTAGCAGGCCCTGGTAGCGGCAAAACACGCGTTGTAACGCATCGGATTGCGCATCTGATCTCGGCTGGGGTTCCGGCAGAGCAGATCGTGGCGTTGTCATTCACCAACAAGGCGGCCGACGAAATGCGGCGCCGCGTCTCTGAACTTGTTGGCCCTCAGCCGGTGGAGATGGGCACGTTTCACCGATTTGCCGCCCGCCTGCTCCGGAGGAATGCCCGCCTGGCCGGGCTGACGAGCGACTATTCGATTCTCGATCCCGATGATGCAGGCTCCCTGCTCAAGCGGGCCGCCAAAAAACTTGGGCTGTCGTTGACCCACACTCCGATCGACCGTGTGGCGGGCGTGATCAGCCGGGCCAAGAATGAACTGACCACCCCCGAGTCGTTCGAGCCCCGCTGGGGGCGACCGGTGGATGAGGTCGCCAAGCGGGTCTGGCCGGTCTATCAGCAGATGATGCTGGAGGCAAACTCGGTCGATTTCGACGATCTGCTCGGGCATATCGCCCGCATGCTGATGGACAACCCCGAACTCCGTCGGATGCTCGACGCGCGGCACCGGTGGATTCTTGTCGACGAATACCAAGACACAAACGCGGTGCAGTATTGCATCGTGCGAGGACTCTCGATCGACCACCCGAATCTCGCGGTGACCGGCGACCCGGATCAGGCGATCTATGGCTGGCGAGGCGCGAGCATCCGCAACATTCTCGAGTTCGAGCGTGATTATCCCACGGCTTCGGTCGTCAAACTCGAGCACAACTACCGCAGCACGTCCAATATTCTCGGAACGGCCGATCGGCTCATTGCCCATAACAGCCGTCGCAAGCCAAAGCGACTGATCACAGATGCTCCCCCGGGCTCACCGGTGCGGATCGTGCTGGATGCCTCCAGCCACGACGAAGCGGATCGCATTGCGGATGAAATCGCCGGCGCGCTGGCGAGCGGTTCCCGCACCCCAAAGGACTTCGCGATTCTCTTTCGAACCAACGCCCTGTCGCGGTCGTTGGAAGTGGCCCTCCGTGGCCGTGGCGTGCCCTACCAATTGGTGCGTGGCCTCGAGTTCTTCAAGCGTCGTGAGATCCGCGACGTGGTCGCATGGTTGCGACTCCTCAAGAACCCCCGCGATGACGAGGCGTTGCTGCGAGTCGTCAACGTGCCGCCACGCGGTATCGGTAAGCAGTCGCTTGACCGCCTGTTGTCGTGGGCGGATGACCAGCGTGCCAGTCTGCTGGAGTCTGCTGCCCAGGCAACGCGGATTCCCGGCATCTCGAAGCGGTCCGGTGCGGCGCTGGTGCAGTTTGCCCGACTCCACAGCGAACTTGCGCAGCAGGCGGACGGCGATCAGGGGAGCGTCGCGATGCTCCTCGATGCCGTGCTGGAAAAGACGGGATATCGGCGGATGCTTTCGGAGGACGGCGGCGACGAGGGCGGGGAGGATCGGCTCGCCAACGTGGAGGAACTCGTCACGGCCGCGCGGCAATGCGACGAAACGTTCCAGCCAGCCACGCCGGGGGACGATGCCTTGGGGGCATTCCTCGAAACCACGGCGCTTGTTGCTGACACCGACGTCTGGGATGCCCAAGAGAACCGGGTCTCGCTGATGACGCTGCACGCCTCCAAGGGGCTGGAATTCTCCGTTGTCTACCTGGTGGCGATGGAGGATGGCATTCTGCCCCACGAACGCAGCATCGATCAGCCGGAGCAGATGGAAGAGGAACGTCGATTGGTGTTCGTCGGTATCACGCGCGGCCGAGAGGAGGTGCACGCCAGCTCCGCCCGCATGCGCGACTACCGCGGCGTCCGTCGCATTTCCGCCCCGAGCCTGTTCCTGACAGAGATGACCGGCACCGAGACGGTCGTGACCGGTGCCGAAGCACCGGCAGCGGGAGCATCGTGGGCGAGGTGGGGCGTGGCCGGTGACGACGACTACTCGCAGGTCGCCGCAGAAGAATCGGCCGACACCATTACTCCAGCGCAGGAAGGTGGCCCGACGATGCTCCGCTCCGACGGACTGGTGCTGGAACTCGACGAATCGGATGCGTCCGAGGAATGTCAGCCCCCCCGCCCAAACAAACATCGCCCGACCACCGCCCGCCAGCGTGGACTCGATGGGGCGACGGAGCGAGCAACGGAACTCGCCAAGCGGTTGGGAGGCCTGCAGCCCGTCAAACGAACCTATGTGAGCGGCCAACGCGTCCGGCATGCCGAATACGGTGAGGGAATCATCGCCGGCATCAGTGGGACAGGCCCCCGTGCCATCGGCACCGTGATTTTCGAAGGCGCCGCCGGTACCCGAAAATTCATCCTCGGCCACGGCGCCCTGGAACCGGCAGCCGACAGCCCGCCAGCATGATCGCCCTTCGGCCTGCGGCTCAAGCATATCTCTGGTAACTGCAGCGACGACTTGGAAAACAATGGGATGCAGGCGAGGGAATGTAGGCGAGGGGGTCGGCGGAAGCTCGAGGAGCGCTTTGGCCGCCGCGGCCCCCGCGACGAGCCCATCCGCCGTCGGAGCGGCGGACAAAATGTTTTTGCCGCCCCCGAAGCCGGTGCGTACACGAAACGTCGAATACGATCTAGTTGCCGTGGTTGCGCCACCATGCGACCGTGGCTTCGAGGCCGCGATCGAAGTCCTGTTGCGGCTCCCAGCCGAGCAGTTTTCGGGCCCGCGAGATATCGAGGCCGCGGCGAGGCTGACCGTCGGGCATCGAGGCATCCCACTCGATGCGTCCGTCGAAACGGCAGGCCTTGGCGATCCTGCCGACCAGTTCACGAATCGGGGTCTCCACGCCGCCGCCCAAATTGATCGGCGTAGGCTCTTCCATGACCTCGGCCGCCCGCACGACACCCTCCGCGGCATCATCCACGTAGAGAAACTCACGGGTTGCCTTGCCGGTTCCCCAGCAGATGATCTGCGGACTCCCTTCCAATCGGGCCTCTTCACACTTGCGAATGAGTGCGGGGATCACATGGCTCGACTGGGGATCGAAGTTGTCCCCGGGGCCGTAGAGGTTCGCCGGGACGACGACGGCGCTGTGTAAGCCGTACTCCCGGCGATAGCCGTCGAGCATCACGAAGATCGCCTTCTTGGCCACGCCGTACGGAGCGTTGGTCTCCTCCGGATATCCGTTCCAGAGGTCTTCCTCACGAAACGGCACCGGACAATGCTTGGGATAGGCGCAGACGGTGCCGGTGTGCACGAACTTCTCGAGTCCGCGCCGCCTGGCATGCTCCACCAGATGCAGCCCCATCGCCATATTGTCGTAAAAGAACCGTCCGGGGTGGGCCATATTCGCCCCAATGCCTCCGACCTCCGCGGCGAGGTGGATGACGATATCCGGGCGGGCCTCTTCGTAGAGTCGTTCCACGTCGGATTCCACCGTGAGATCGCAGTCCTTGCGGCGCGGCACGACGATCCGATCGTCGGACACGCCCCGCCGGCGGAGCACCCGGACGACGGCCTGACCCAGAAAGCCCGCCCCTCCGGTCACGACGATCCTTTTTCCGGCTAGTTCGGTCACGGTCTCTTTCTCCAGGCACAACTCCGGCTGTCAGCGGTTGGGGATCGTGCCATCATGACCCGCGGCGAGGAGCACGTGTTCTTTGTGTGCCAGTTCGAGATCTGCATCCACCATGCGGGACACCAGTTCATCGAACGAGCAGCGGGGCTTCCAGCCCAGTTGTGCCTCCGCCTTGTCCGCGGAGCCGAGGAGGAGGTCGACTTCCGCCGGACGAAAATAGCGAGGGTCGATCTCGATGAAGTCACGATAGTCAAGGCCCAAGCGGCCAAAGGCCTTCTCGCAGAATTCCCGAACGGAGTGCGTCTCGTTCGTCGCCACCACATAGTCATCGGGCTCGGACTGCTGAAGCATCAGCCACATCGCTTCGACGTAGTCTCCGGCGAAGCCCCAGTCGCGTTGGGCATCCAGGTTGCCGAGGTAGAGTTTGTGTTGCATGCCCAGTTTGATACGGGTGGCGGCCCTGGTGATCTTGCGAGTCACGAAGGTCTCGCCGCGGCGCGGACTTTCATGGTTGAACAGGATTCCGCACGAGGCATGCAGTCCGTAGCTCTCTCGGTAGTTGATGGTGATCCAGTGGGCGTAGAGTTTTGCCACACCGTAGGGCGACCGCGGATAGAACGGCGTTGTCTCACGCTGTGGCGTTTCGAGCACCTTGCCGAACATCTCTGAACTCGACGCCTGATAGAAGCGCATCTGGCAGCCGACGGCATCCTGAACATCCCGAATCGCCTCCAGCAACCGGAGCGTCCCCACGGCGGTGACGTCGGCGGTGTAGGTGGGCTGGTCAAAGCTCACCCGCACATGGCTCTGTGCTGCGAGGTTGTAGACCTCCGTCGGGTGAATTTCGCGGATCAGTCTGGCGAGTCCATTGCCATCCGCCATGTCGCCGTGGTGCAGCACCAGCGACCGATGCATGTCATGAACGTCGCGATAGAGATGCTCGATCCGCTGCGTGCCAAACGTGCTCGAGCGGCGGATGAGGCCATGCACATCGTATCCCTTCTGGAGAAGCAATTCGGCCAAATACGAACCGTCTTGGCCGGTAATGCCGGTGATCAGCGCACGTCTGGGACTCAGGGACACGGGGCCTCCAACCTTTCCGCTCGCGACGTGTTGCCGCAGACCATGGGCTCACAAGAGGTGACCATGATACGGGCTCATCAGCCGGGCTGCGAGGGCGGGACTGGTTCCTTGAGTGCGGCGTCGAATTGCGTCAGGATGGCCGACAAGAATTCGGCGCACACATTCGCTCCTACGCCCGGCGGCAACGTCGACTCGTCGATGATCACGTAGACCTTGTACACCGCCTTGGCGTTGGCCAGCTCGATCCTCGCGATCTGCGGCGCGATCCACGTGTTTTCCATGCCATAGGTCCAAAACACCCGCAGCGTCTGCCCTGCCTTGCGAAACGTCCCGGTGAACACCTCGGCGTTGCGGCCATCGGCCAGCGGCAAGGTCTGGCGATGCTCTGTCTCCGCGATCTCGAATCCGGCTCCGGGATAACATCGGTCGGGAGTGTGCCCCGACGCATCGTGTGGCGTGGCGCAGACGACGAACACCGATACGCGTGCGTTGCTCGTGGTGTTGACGTAGGCGCGGGAAATGTGGCCGACCGCCCCCGCCCGTGCGAGTTCCTCGGGGCTCGATTCCAACTCCTCGACAGCCCCCCAGTCACCGAATCGTGAAGGGAATCGTTGTTCGAGCAGTTCCGCTGCCTGCTGGAGTTCCGCGGCCACATTGCGGCCTGTCCAGCGGTCCGTCATCCACCCGTGCACGTAGGTCGTGCCAGCCACGAGGCCGAATGCGGCAATCACCGTCAGCATGCCACCAGAAAAGTTCTTCACGCGTTCCTCGGTCTGTTGCTCGATGCCGCTCCGGTGACCACACTCCCGGACCGCGCGGCCCGAATCTCCCCTGCCCCGTCCGTGGCTTCTCGAAGTTCACGCCTCACGCAGGCACCGGTAGGGCTGACCGCCGTCGCGGCGGAGCCACGATGCCACCGTGAACGATCACTCCCAGCAACCGCAAGTTGACCGACATCAGTCGGTCGACGGCAGCGTTCACCTGCGGTACACGGCTCACATCAAGCATGGTCGACAGGATTACCGCGTCGCTCTGCTGCCCCAGCAGGAGCGAATCGGACACGTCCAGCACGGGCCCCCCGTCGATCACGATATGGTCGAAGGAGTCGCGAAAGCCCTGGAGAATCCGTGCCAATTCCGGCCGCGACAGCGCTGAGATTGCAGCGTAATCACACGCCCCGCCCGTCACTGCGTACAAGCCTTCGATGCTTGTGGGCTGCACCACTTCGTCGTTGCCGACTTCGCCCCGCAGCAGCTCGGGCAGGCCGGTCCGCAATTCCAACTCCAGAGCGACGTGGGCGCCGGGATGCCGGAGGTCGCCGTCCAGGAGCAGGGTGCGTTTGTCGGCGCGGGCAAGGCTGGCGGCCAGTTGGGCTGCAAATGTCGTCTTTCCTTCCGACTCGACGGCACTGGTGACGAGAATCACCTTGGGAGCCTCGCGACCGGTCTGGGCGATGAGTGTTCGGATGGCATCGCCGCTCTCCGCCAATACCGCACCGAAGTCACGGCCCTTTCTCAGCCGCGAGACCTGTGGAAAGGTGCCGAGCACCCTGACGCCGACGCGTCGTGAAATGTCATCAGCCACATTGACGTGATCCCGCAGGTATTCACGCATTACGATCACCCCGCCGCCGAGCGTGAGACCGGCCATTCCCGCCATCATGGTGAGCAGGAGACGGAACAATCTGTCGTTTCCGCGGGGCACGCCAGCCGGCTCGATGAGCGTCACGCGGTTGGGCATGTTGAGGTCGATCGCCGTGCTTTCCAGTTCGATGCCGATCTGATCGGTCACCCGCTGGAGGTGTTCCAGTTCGACTTTACGTGCGTCCATGTCGGCGTTGGCCTTGCCGAGTTCGGTGACCTCCTTCGACAGCTTGTCGAATTCCTTCGACGTGTCCTCGAGGGTCTTGGCCAGCATCTCCCGCCGTTTCTTGAGGACCACCGGCGTTTCCGACCGCCGTCCGACGGCTTCGGTCATGAGTTGGGAAACGATCGCCGGGCGGAGTTCCTCGCTTCTTTTCTCAAGTCGCACGAGCAACTCCTGACCCTGGGCACGCAGCCGACGCACCGCCGGCTCGCTGCCACTCCTGGCGCTCCGGTTCTCCTGGAACGAGAGCGCCTCTTCAAGGCCGGCCAGTCGATTTGTGAGCTCGACGATCTGCGGGTCTCGTGCGAGCGTGGCCTCGATCATTGCCTCGGGCACCGTGTCTTCCGGTGAGATTTCTCCGCTCGCGCGGGCGTCTGCGATCCACAGCTCTGCATCGATGGCGGTGATGTCTCGTTGCGTCTGGACGAGTAATCCCCGGAGCGTGTTCAAGTGATCCATCAGCAGTCCGCGCTGGGTGGCCACCTCGGAACTGTCGCGTGTGCCGAGGGTGCGGGCGAGGTTGTTCAACGTCTCCCGGCGGGTCCTCAGCTCGGTCATGTTCTCCTTAAACTTTTTCTCAAGCGCGTCGCGACGGCCGAGCCGTTCGATGCGGTCCTTGTTGACGATGTCATCGAGGAAGGATGTGATCACCGCATTGAGGATCTTGGCAACATCGTCCGCCTGCTTGCCTCGCAGCCGTACCTGCACGACCTCCGATTCCGGCGCCGCGGAGACCACCAGGGCACGCGAGAGCCAATCGATCGGATCGGTGCCTGCTTCGCGGAGCGTCTCCAGACCCTCGATTCCTGGCTTCCGAAGTGATGCCTGGAGCACATAGGGGCTTTTCATCAGCTGTAGCTGCGTCTTCTTGTACGACTCATACTCGGCGGTGTCGCGGCCCCGGCTGAGCATGCCCCCCTTGTCACGTACTCGAAGCCAGGCGACCGCCTCGTACCCTCGCGGCATGAAAATCCACGCTGGCACGGCTGCCAGGGCTGCCAGAAGCAGGCCCAGAGTCGTGGCTGACAGCCAGCGTCGCCGAAGCGCGTGGATGGCGCGAACGTAATCAATCCCAACAGCCGCATGCTCGCCTCCACCGGACGGCTGCAGCGGCCCCATCGGGTAGTCCGGTAATGGCTGCCGCTGAGCCAGCGAACCATTGCGAACGGCGAGCGTTCCGGCCGAGGGCCCCGCCGGGCCGGCGGCCGACTGTTCATCCAGGGCTGTGTTGGGGTCGATCATCTGGTCAGTCCGTCGTTGTCAATCCGTCGTAGTTCAGCCGTCGTAGTTTAGCCGTCCGTACGGTAGGCATCCTGCAGACACTTTGGCCGATCGCGATGAGTACTTTCCGGCAACACAGATACAAGACACCGTCGGCCTTAAGTCTACCGCGAATCTCCCGGCGGCCCCTGTTCCGGTGCCAGCGCGGTCCGTAAAGGCGGTGGAATCGGCCGTGGCAGCGACATCCCGGCGCCGCCCCCTGCCCCAGGACCCTGGCGGTTTCCGCCGGCGTTCAGGCTCCCGGGTGATCCCTTTGCCAGCCTCAACCCAGTCATGTTCATCCCAGTCATCGGGGCCACGGTCGCCACCGTCGTTTCTTCGGGTACGAACAGATTGATCAGCAGTTTCTGCACGAGATACAGCATTCCCAGTGCCAGTGGCATCATGAAATAGCCGGCCCAGTCATGGAAGATTTTTTCGGCGAGTTCAGGATCGATCGTGTACATCACGCCGGTCGATGTGATGCGGATCGCATTGACGGCAAGGGCAATGGGAATGGCGCTGGCCAGAATGACCAGATTCTCATACCACGCCAATTCGCCCAGCATGACGATGGCCACCGACAGCGCGATAAAAATAGTGAGCATCCGCAGGCCACTGCAGGCATCGACGACACCGAGATGATGCTCGCCGACGACGATCTGGTTGCCCTCCCGAATGGCATCCACACCCAGGGTCTGGATGGCATACGTGCTGACCATCGTGGCCAACGTCTGCAGAGGCCCCAGCAGGTAGCGGGTCGCCTCGTCAGGCAACGGATACATGAAGATGAGGAAAGCGACCGGCGCCCACGCCCAGCGAAACATGCTCCAGCCCCCGCCCAGCAGCACCGCGCCTGCCAGCGCCGGCACGAACGTGTACATGTCGATCGTGATGATGCGGTAGCGTGCGACGAGAAGCCTCATCGCAAGGCTTGCCACCAGCAAGCCCAGGCCAACGAGCCGTGCCGAGCCGCTCACCGGCCTGGTTGGCTGACGCCACCAGAACAGGAGCACCAGCGAGAACAGTGGCACGATCCAGCCGTGGGAATACTGCGGGTTGTTCCACGATTCCTTGGCGCGGACAAGGCCCGGCCAGTAGCTGAACAGCA